>Ga0102940_1000801_pt1 | contig 21234 bp, 14 predicted proteins | sample SalPonR2_C_D1_MG_FD_78215 | JGI IMG/M metagenome (GOLD analysis project Ga0102940, IMG submission 78215) | Salt pond soil microbial communities from South San Francisco under conditions of wetland restoration - Salt Pond MetaG R2_C_D1_MG | ecosystem: Environmental > Aquatic > Marine > Intertidal... | reverse complement strand
TGGTATAAGTTAAAGTCTGTTTGCACTTCCGGGTTTTGCCTTTGCTGCGACTCAAATTTAAGGTAACCCTGGCAGATCCAAATAATGTGGCAATGATATCTAGCCCCTCACTATTATTGAATAGTTCCGCATTTTCTCGATGATTAGCCGTTGCATTGAGTTGACCACCAATTTTGACGTTCAGCTTTGAGTTGCTGATTTGCCTTAATTGAAATAACTCCAGATAATTGAGAGAAAAGGTATTCACCTTACTCTCAGAAGTGTGCTGATTAACATCGGACTGGTATTTTCCAAAAGAGTAGGATAGTGTAAAATGAGACTCCCTTTTTTCATCCATATCGATATGGGACAAGGCGGTATATATTGGATTCCCCGAATAGATGAGCGATGAGGTGGCAAAATCCCGGAAGCTGGAAATATTTAGCCCCACGGCAATATCTATATAAGCAGGACGCCTTTCTTTTTGCGCTGCTGCCATCATTTCTGCTGCTCCACTTTGTGCGAAAGCATTTACCGAACAACAATGAATGATGATGAAGATAATGTATTGATGGGGGCTCTCTACTTTGGGTGTCATCATTTTGCGAAACATAATTCTCATTTGATCGAGATATTTAAAACGGTGCCATCCATTTTCTGAAGCTTCAAACTATCTTGCCGCATGAGGTTGCCGATATTCATCACATAATCGCAATGAGAAGTGAATAAATCGTTAGGTCTTTTTCCATTAACGGAAAGTAAGTTGTCTCCCAATTGGAGTGATAATTCAGAGGTGGTTCTGCTCACCACCCAAAGCGAATCCGTTTGCATAGCTACTAAAAAGCTGTAAGGAGGAGCAACTCGTATTTCTTGCTGTTTTTGCAAGTAGATTTCCTCTTTGTCATAATTTATAATCACCGTAAAATGCTTTAAAAACTCATTGCCCAAAAGGGCTTTGTTAAGCGCTGAAAACTCTACGGGAATTTTAGCTTTTGCCCCTCCTATATCCACCTCAAGATTTTTTACAATAAGGGAATCAGTATTGGTGCCGTAAATTCCAGAAGTGGATTGGTCAAGAATAGTCTTCGATTCTGTATCTTTAAAATGATTGGCTAATGGCAACGGCAATACCAAACCTCCATTGTAGCCTACATCCAGTAAAATACCTTCTACTTCCTTGCCTTCAATTGCTATTTCAATACTCGGTGTTCCCGAAAGCATAGGTCGTTCAAAAGGCAGCACATAGCTCCCTTCCGCCACCTCAAAAGGCGTATCGGAGAAGTGCAAAAGCTGATTTGTATAGTCGATTTTCCAATGTGCCAACTTGATTAGGTTTGCCCCAATTATTCCGCTTGCCGCAATGCAAGGGCTGGCAGAAGTAGGTGCGTATTTTAGCTTACCAGCTCCAATATTATAAACGGTGGTTTCGCCAAGTCGCAATGAATCGACCCGAACCACCTCTATTTTTTGACTAATGCCTTGAGCAGTACTATTGGTTTTATGGGTTACCACCTCTAAATCAAGAGAATTAGCCAATTCACTTTCCACTTTGCTGTTAAATGCCCCCGTATCGAAAATAAATTCTCGTTCTGTGGGATCAGAGTTGAGTCGTGCTTTAACTACGATAAGGTCTTTTCGCCATTCAAAAGGGATGGTTTGCACATAATTTTCTCTTTTTATCTCTCCCTCCGTCAAAAGTTTGACGTTTTTCAGGTAAGAACAGGAAGCGCATATACAGCAAAGCATTACTAAAAAAGGGCGGAGTGTTTTCATCGGCTCTGGGATTTTGTAAAGGAATTTTCAATTTTTTGTATCCAAAAAAGGAGCAAGGGAGTGCCAATGAGTGACGGCAAGGCAAAAGCCAAAAACGGATTCCTTAAGTTAAATCAAGTAACTGCTCCCAACCAAAATGTGTATGTATAGCGTGTATTGAATCGTCACTTCCATTGTGTTCATCCGTTAAATTTGACTTAGCAAAATTACTTCGAATGTAGACTGGATCACCAATGAAATGAGCCGTTTGGGGAGTGTTGGCCTTTATTTGGGAAGAATGGGAAGGCTTGAAAACGGTCCTTAGTTTTTGGGCTCAAAGAGCTCAAGCAACACTTTGGACTTACCGCGAGAAACAGGGATTCTCTCTTCGATATTTTCTAACACGAGCTCAAAATTTCGAGAATTTCCTTCCACTTTTTGAATGAGGGACAAGTTGATCAGGAATCGATTGTGGCATCTAAAAAAGTCATAGGCTGAAAGTTGTTCTTCAATGGATTTTAAGCTATTTCTGATGAGTTCTTTTTCTATTTTTTGGTTTTGGAGATAGAAAACCTCTACATAATTTCCTTCAGATTTTGCGTAGCATAAGCTTGTAGGAGCTACTTGCAAAGCGATTTTCTCATTTTCCGCAATCAACATTATTTTTTCAGCTACAGTAGGATTTGGTTTTTTTTGAGGTGATGGATGCTTTCTTTCCAGTAGTTCCCGATTCAATTGCTCTGCTTGCCGTCTTTTGATTTTTTGATGGTGATTTTGCTCGTAAAGCACCAAAACAAGAACAGGGAAAAAGCCAATAACTATAGTTCTCACAACAACTAAATGGAATAATTCGAATTCGTTAACCTCAGGATTGATTACCAAAAAGAGTCCAAATATCACAAGAGAAATTGCAGCTAATACAAAAAGTATCAAAAAGAACTCACGCTTTACAGTCCAGTTATCTTCAATGGTTCTGCGAAAATATTTTTTTAAAACAGTGACACAGGAAAAGACAGTTAAGCCCACAACTAAAGCAAAAAATACACTCCAAGAAAGAAGTTGAAGGATTGAAAAGGTATCAAATTCAAAAGGCTTGAGTATGAGCAGTAATAAAAAAGTAACCAAAGAAGTCAACAGCACACTATATCCGTTAAAAATAAAAGGATGTGGCTTGTTTAGTATGCTTGAAATATTCATTATCTGTCTATTGTAGCCTGTTTCTTATTGTGTGCAACGGGAAAGCGCGATGCGCAATCCCGTTGCTGACGCCTCCGACCGAAGGGAGGATGGCGTCAGCAACATCCTGCTATCCGCACCTTTTGTTCCGGATATACAGTTGGTCTGCTTATTTGTTTTCCTCCTAATATCGCGAAAACCCAAAATAGCAGCAAGAGAAAAGCTATGCGGCAATACCTATCTATCTTTCGGTATACCAACGTTTGGCTTTTGTTTTACGCCACCGGAAAATCGGTAGGGACAGGGCATTTTTTAGTAAAACACATCTTTATCCAATTGCTGAATATGCTGACGGTTGACAATATGGGCGCGGTGGCACCACAAGAACCCCTTTTCTTTAAGAATTTCTTCAAAATGGGCCAGAATTCTGGCACTTAGCTTTTGGTCCTGCGCTGGCAAAGGCCCGTGGTTCTCTGAAGCAAGGACAGAACTACCCGGTCACCATACATCTACCCGCCGACCTCAACGATCTGAGTTTTCATTTTTTGGCCATCGACTGGCAGCCCCCCCGAATACGGTATAGCTACATTTTAGAAGGCCAGGACGATACCTGGTGCATACCCTCCGCCGCGCCTAAGATGGACTATTGAAACCGGGCACCTATACCTTTAAAGTGAAAGCCATTGGGGTAGCTCAAAAGTGGAGCGATACCTTTCCATACACCTTTACCATCCGCTCGCCCTGGCACCAAACCGCCTGGGCCTATATGGGTTATTTCCTGCTAGCTGGACTACTGGCATATAGATTGATCCGCTGGCGCACCCGGCAAAAAGAACTGGAGCAACAGGTAGATCAAGCCACCCAGACCATCCAACAGGAAAAGAAAAGCCGAAAAAGTATATCGCCATTAAGTGTTGAGCCGCTATTGTTTCAGTAGCATCCGTACTGCTGTGCCGCCGTCTTTTTCCAGGAAGCGTACCCAATATATCCCCGCCGCCAATTCCTCGATCGAAAACTGCTGGCTGCCCGTCGTGCGTAGCGCCACTTCTTTCATCAGTTGGCCCGTGGCACTCCAGAGTTGTACCCGGCCCGCAGCCTCTGCCTCCATCCAGCAGTGCGTCTGCGCTGGATTGGGGAAGATAGTGAAGACCGTCTCGTCAGTTACTTCCTGGCTCGAAGTAGCCGGATCAAAGTACAGACCAACCAGATCGATCCAGACCTTATTATCGCTCGGCTGAGTAACGTCCTGTACGAATTCCATGTCGATCTTCTGAATCTCCGCCATGTTCGGCGGATTGGTCGCCCAGCTCGCCAGGGTAAAATCTTCGACCGGCATATCAAGCAGCGTCCACTCCGTGTCGATATCGACAAAAATCTCGCTGCCGCCATCCTCGGCATTGATGCCCTCTGTATCCTGCAAGTTGACCTTAACCCCGGTAGCCGGATTTTCTCCCCGGGCTACGATGACAATGCGGTTGAAGGCACTCAAGTCAACCTGCGGGAAAGCCCACATGTAATAGACGGTACGTGAGGAGCTCAGTTCTGTGTCAAAATCTAGCTCGACCGCCACATTGCCATACTCGCCCACACCCGGCTGATCTATAGCCGTCATATTGCCGGTTGAGAAGCCGGCGACCTCGCGGAAGCCCCCCACATTAGTGAACGCCCGGCCACCGTCCACAAGGGTAAAATCGGAATAGACAAAGTAAGGGGAAGGATCCACTGCTTGCCCCGAAAGGCCGATCTCAACGTCCTGAATATGTAAGGTAGCCTGTCTGGCACCGGCCACCTCCGGCGAGAAAATGACGGAAATGCTTGCCTCTTGCAATGGCGCCAGAACGATTTCCTGGCTAATGTTTTCCAGTACAAAATCACCGGCATCGACCCCGTCGATGAAGATGTCATCCGGCTCGATGACCAACTGCCCGCCACCCGCGTTGCTGAAGATCAGCGTAGTAGGCGATGAAGTCGCACCGGTCTCCTGATTACCAAAGTCGATGGCGGCCGCGCTCACCGCCAGCTCCGGCTCCTCCGGTACGAAGCTCAATGCGATGTCGTCAACATCCCATTGGGTAATATTATCGGTCTGCCCCTCAAAGATCCAGGCGAAGCGCAGATCTTCCGCGCCCAGCCCGTGCTCCTCCTGGGTGAGAATGGCCGAAAACTCAGAGGCATCGATGAAGGCTGGATCCATCCATTCGGCGATGAGGTGCTGTTCCCCCCCGGTGATGGTCACTACCTTCAAGGTGTAGATGCCCGGGGAGCCAAAGTCGCGGATGCGGTATTTGAAGGAGAACAGAAGACTGTCCGCTTCGTCCGTCAGCACTTTCGGCGATAATAGCGGGAAAGTACCCTGGCTTTCCGGCTGCCACCAAAAGACCATCTCCGGCGCTTCACCGCCGGCATTATTCGCGTTAAAAGCGCCCCAATTGTCTGTGTCGGCGCTCCAGCCAAAAGGCAGACCACCACCGTCCAGTCCGTCGAATTGCTCGACCCAGGGCAGCTCGAGAATAGTGGGGTCTAAGCCGGTGCCGCTAAGGGGGACCCTCAGGTCCTGCACCTGTAAAATGACCTCTTGCAACCCTTCCTCCGTCGGGGTGAAAGAGACGGTGATAAAGGACTGCTCGCCCGCGCCCAGCACTACCTCTTCCGTCAGGTTTTCCAAAATAAAAGCAGGGGCTGCCGGACCGGAGACCGTAATGTCCTCCGGGCTTACCCGCAGCGTATCACCTCCGACATTGCGGATCGTAAAAGTGATAGGCTGGGAAAGCTCCTCTAATGCTACCGTATCGAAATCAGCCATTTCGGGGCTAACACTCAGCGCCGGCAGTGCCCGCAGCTCAACGTCGTCGATATCCCATTGCGAGATATCCGAGGTCGTACCCTCAAACACCCAGGCTAGCTGCAGGGGCTCCCTTCCAATACCGTGTTGGTCCTGATACAAGATGGTCTCGTATTCATTGGCAGCAATATCTGCCGGATCTACCCATTCCTGAATAAGGTACTCCTCTCCACCAGTAATGGCGAGCACTTTCAAATTGAAGGGGCCGGGATCGCCAAAGTCCCGTACACGGTGTTTGAACGAAAAAGCCATGCTATCTAACCCGCCGGTGAATATGCTGGGTGTGGTCAGCCGCAGCTCTCCCGTGGTGACGGGTTCCCACCAAAAGTTCATTTCCGGCGCATTGCCGCCAGCCGAGCTGCCATCGAAACTTCCCCAGTTGGGGTGGGTGCGCGTCCAGCCCTGCGGCAGGCTGCCATTCGTCAGGCCGTCAAAACCCTCGAACCAGGGAAACGAAAGTACCCGCGCATCGAAAGCTGTGCCGCTCACCGGTATTTTCAGGGTATCAACTACCAGATAAATTTCTTTCCCTCCCACTGTCCTGGGCGCAAAGCGCACCTGAACCGTAGTACTCTCCTCGGGCTGGAGCACCACCTCCGTCTCCAGATTTTCCAACACGAACTCGTCGGCATCAGAAAGTAAATCGAACGACGCCCCGACCGCGAAGTGATCCGAACCATAAACGCCGGTAGGCGAAGGCTGATCCAGAAAAACCTCCGTCCGCAAAGGGCGGAGCTGCTCGGCGCCCTGTTTGCTGAAGAAAATATAGTCGATGCGCCGCTGTTGATGATCCAGGTGATAGTTGAGTGTACCGTGCTCCGCTGCCAGGTGGTCTTCGTGGAAGAGCGGATAGACGTCGATAAAATCCTCATACACCAGCTCCATCTCGTCCCAGTCAGGGTTGGCGTTAAAATCACCGCATAAGAAGGTCAGTCCTCCCGCCTGCGTCTGGGCGATAAAGCTCTTTAGATGCTCGATCTGCTCGATCCGGATTTCTTGATTCACCGCCGTGTTGTGCAGATGTGTATTATAAATGTCGATCACATTTCCCCCGATCTGAATCTGCGCGTGCAGGGCAGTACGAAAATCGCTCAGCGGCGATAGGTCTATCGCGTTGCTGGCCTCGATGGGGTAGCGCGAGAGAATGGCGTTGCCAAAGCGAGTCGGTGCCTCCTCCGGATCGCGCGAAGTGAACACATAGTGGTAGCCTAGCGAGTCCGCCATCGAAGCAGCCTGGTTGGGTAGGTTGGGCCGTTGGATGACCTCTTGCAGACAGATCACATCGGGATCGGCCTGCCGGATCTCGCCTAGCATATGGTTGAAGCGCGCCGGCCAGTTCTGCGAGTCAAACCAGATGTTGTAGGTCATCATAGAAAAGGGAACGGACTGTGCACCCTGGGCCTCCAGGTAAATCTGGTTAGGGTTAAGCAACAGCGGGGTCGTGCCGGCATTTTGAATGTCAAAAGTCTGCGGATCCGAGCTCTGCATAATCTGCTGGTCGGGAAAGGAATGGTTGGGCGGACTCACCGCCAGCTCGGGCGTGGTAACTGGCAAGCTGAGCACCACGTCATCAATATCCCATTGCGTGATATTGTCAGTAGGTCCATCAAAAATCCAGGCGATACGAAAATCTTCCGCGCCCACGCCATGCTCAGCGGCAGAGATCGTAAGGCTCACTTCCTCGGCCGGCATCACGTCGGGATCTACCCATTCCGCGATTAGATAGCGCTCTCCGTCGGCAACGGCTTCCACCTTCAGGGTGTAAGTGCCTGGATCACCAAAGTTTCTGATGCGGTGCTTAAAGCGCAAAGACAGCTCGGAAAAAGCGGTAGTATTGAACGAAGGGCCCGACAGCTCATAACTTCCCGAGCCCACAGGCTCCCACCAGAAGACCATTTCCGGGGCATCGCCACCGGCATTATTGGAATTGAAAGCGCCCCAATTGGCGGTAGCATCGCCCGTCCAGCCGTCAGGCAACTCCCCATCGCTCAGGCCGCTGAAATCTTCTTGCCAGGGAATGGATTGTGCGCTAGAAAATCCGTAAGAGAAAAGCACGAATAAAAGCGTGAGTAATGTCGACCTCATAACCGTATTGCTTTGTAGAGATTGAAGAAATAGCAAAAGTTTGATAATTATGCCCCGCGCAAGCCGATGCAATACCGACGATGGCAAACCAAAATGCTTCGCTCTTCATCAACTACTACCACAGCACACCATTATCCTCAATATAGTACTTTTTGAGGAAGCTTTATTTTAAAACCTGCCCTAAAATAGGAAGCCTACAGTAGAGGATGCACCGTTTTCGGAGTACCCTCCCTGTACGCTTCCCTCCTGGGCAAGTGGTAGTCCGGGGAAAATATACCGGCAACGATGAGGTTTAGTTTCACTGTACTTCGTGCTGGAAGTTCCGAACCTCATCGAGCCGAGTATATATTGGCTAAAAGTGGATAGGCAAAGCCTATCCTACTTCGTAAGCGGTATATTTTGTAACTTTAAAAGTTCGTTTTCCGGGGCTCATTCTCGGTAAACGAATAAGGGATAAGGCCTGAAACCATCTCCTTATTTCCGATTGTATATTTTTACCATAAAACGCAAGAGAGGCAAATTGAAAAAGATCTTATTAGTCGGGGGTCTGGTTCTGTTGGGGATGTTACTTTTTACTAGTCCGACGATCAAAGAGATTTCAGCTGGGGTAGCCATTTTACTTTTTGGCATGATCATGCTGGAAGAAGGATTTCATTCCTTTGTTTCCGGCCCGCTTCAGACACTGCTCAAAAAATCTACCGATACGTTGTACAAAAGCCTGGGGTTAGGATTCCTGACTACGGCCATCCTGCAGTCCAGCTCCCTGATCACCGTAATCCTTATCTCTTTCATCAGTGCTGGCCTCATAGGGCTTAGAGCAGGTATCGGCATTATATTTGGTTCCAATATTGGGACAACGGCTACTGCCTGGCTCGTGTCTACTTTAGGATTAAAAATAGACATTGCCAGCCTGGCTATGCCTATGCTCGCATTCGGGATTGTTCTGGTACTGCAAAAATCCAAGCAACTGAAAGGCATTGGTCAGGTTCTGGCCGGCCTGGGTTTTTTCTTCATGGGCATCTACTTTATGAAAAACGGCTTTGACAGCTATAAAGATAGCATCAAGCTCGCTGACTATGCCATGCCGGGGGTGATGGGCTTGCTGGTATACACCTGCATAGGGATCTTCATGACCCTGATTCTGCAATCAAGTAGTGCCACTATGGCGTTGATCCTTACCGCCCTGGCAGCCGGTCAGATCACCTATACCAATTCACTGGTCCTGGCTATTGGGGCAAACGTAGGCACCACCATAACCGCTATAATTGGTTCGCTCGGTTCCAATATTTCGGGTAAAAGGCTGGCGGGTGCTCACTTTGTATTCAATATCACCACCGGATTGGTAGCCCTGGTATTCATTGGCTATCTGGGGCAGCTGGTCGACTTCATTGCTGATGGGGTGGGTATAGCTCCATCCAATTTCACCTTTAAACTGTCCTTATTTCATAGCATATTCAATATTCTGGGTGTCCTCATAATGATCCCCTTAATCAACCCATTGATCAAAGTACTGCACCGAGTATTTAAGTCCCGGGATGAAGAAGATCTCATCGACCAACCCCAGTTTTTGGACGAAAGTGCGATGGATTATCCCCAAACTGCCGTGCTCGCTTTGCGCAATGAAACTAAGCGTCTATTTGAGAATGCGACCTTCAAGATCATTGCTCATGGTATGAATATCCACCGGACCGACCTTTTTGGGGAGGAGAAAATTAAGCATATCGTAAAAAAATCGAGGGAAGAAATTGAAGTAAATATTGAAGAGTTGTACCTGCTTAGGGTAAAAACCATCTACAGCAAAATCATTGAGTTCGCTACCCTGGCACAATCCCAATCTACCATTTCTCCTGAATTGACCGCCCAATTTGCACAGATCAAATTGGCCAACAGAAATATCGTGGAGTCCATCAAAGCCTTGAAAGGAATCAGGAAAAACATGAATAAATACCTTATCTCCGATAATGTTCATATTCAGCGAGAGTATGACCAGCTGAGGAAGAGGATTTCTAAAGTACTTAGAGCGCTCTATTTGTTGCAAAAAAGCGAGGAACCCACAAAGCATCTGGAGAAGCTCGAGAAATTTAAACTAAAGGCAGAAAAAAGTGATCCCCTGATCGATGGAACGCTGGATAAATTGATTCGAGAACATAAAATCACCAGTGCCATGGCTAGCTCTCTGGCCAACGATAGCCATAATGTAGCTTTAATATCACAGAAAATCATCGAAGCAGGAGAGCTCCTGTATGCCCCTCGAACACGAGAAGAGTATCTAGAAGCCATCTGAAGTTTTTAAGCATTCCAGGCATGTTCATACGAGCAGCCTTACTCGCCAGAACGAAATAATGATAGCTATTTCTGTGGGCGAAAAGGCACCGGGCAATGACCGCGGGGTGGCCAAAAACCATTCAGAGAGACCGACCAACTTCATGCGCAAAACTTGCGATGAGTTGCCGATCCTTTTAGCGTGGCCTTGGTGAACGTAAGGAAGGAAGGTTTCGGTCTATCGGAGCTACCTCCAACTCGGTTTGTTGGATAGTTGAGCTCGTTAGACGGGAAAGCAGATGGAATGGTCGCTACGGTCGCGTATAAATGGTGTACGCCCGTATAGGGCGAATGACCATTTTATGCTTTGTTGGGGATTCGTTTCCCCTATCATTCGAGCTCTTAAAATTTTTCGGTTTCAAGAAACTTTATAAAATCATCTGTCAATTGGAAAGATACCTTCCCTCTAAAACATGCAATACCCTGATTTTCAATAAATTGAAAAGATTCACCACTGTACTAGTAGAAGATGCATAATTGTTTGAAAACAATTTGGAAAAAACGCAATTTTAAGGCTGACGAATTGTATCTAACTTCGATGTTAAGGAAGCCATCAACAAAAATTAACCCTAATTAAATGAGAAAAATACCACTCTTATTGATTCTGACCTTCTTTGCCTTTACTACTCCTTCCATAAGTCAAACATTAGTTGATAATTCCAGCCTTCCCAATAAACTCAGAGTATTTATCGAGGGTTGTGAGCGGTGGGATGGAGGCTGTGATCTTGATTTTATCAGAACGGAAATTACAGCGGTTGACTTCTACAGGGATAATCAAACTGCTGATCTCTTTCTACTGATTAACAATAACGAATCTGGTGGTGGTGGAAGACGGTATCAACTTTTGTTTATAGGTCAACAAAACATCCATGCGGGAAGAAACGACACTCTCTATGTAAATAATAACCAGACGGATACCGACTTTGAAGTGCGGGAAAAACTTACTCGGTTTATCAAATTAGGTTTAGCTCCGTATGTTGCGAAAACCTCTGCTGGAGAAGATGTCGAAATCAATATGAAGACGGGGACTGGCATTGAGGAAGATGCAGCGGAGGAAACCGTTGATCCCTGGAATTATTGGGTTTTTAATGTGGGTACCGATGCGAACATTGAATTAGAGGAATTGAGCAGGGACATTAATGTAGGTGGAGACATCAATATTAACCGTATCACGGATGAGTGGAAAATTAACCTATCGGGGAGAATAGAAGAAAGACTGAGAAGAACGATTCAAAAAGTACCAAGAGTTGATGAAAATGACAATCCGGTTCTTGATGAAGACGGTAATCCGATCATCGATGAAGTTGAAAATAGTTTTGATGTATCAGAATTTGGATTTGGTCACCAACTGGTGAAGTCTATTTCACCCCAATGGTCTATTGGATATGATATAGCAGGTCTTCAGAATACTCGCTTTAATTATCAGTTTCAGACTAGCTTTAGACCCGCTATAGAGTACAATTTTTTTCCAGAATCCGAGCAAAATTTCAGATTTCTGAGAGTGAATTATGGGGTTGAATTAAGGAACAATAGATATGTCGAAGAAACGATTAACGGCGTTACTGAAGAAACCAGAGTCCTCCATAGTTTGAGAGCCAGTCTGGGACTAAATCAACGTTGGGGTAACCTGGAAGTGGGATATCGTTTGAGAAATTATCTAGATGATTTTAGCTCTTGGACCACAGGTTTGAATGTTAGGGCAGAAGTCCGCGTCACCGGGAATTTTTCTTTTTTTATGCGGGTAGAAGGTAACTACGTCAAGGACCAGATTTACCTGCCAGCTGGAGATTTCACCGAACAGGATATTTTGAGTGGGAGGTTAACCCTACCTTCAGCATATACGATCGATTCCAGATTGGGGTTCAATTACCGGTTTGGGTCTAATCTCAATAACTTTGTGAATCGAAGATTTTTTGGAAGGGCCAATTTTGTTGGGAATGATTAGAAGTCATCTCAAAACATTTTTGAGATGACTTCTAATAAAGGTGACCGCGCGTGAACATAGCCCCCACGCTTATACCTCGCCTGTCTTTTTGGCGCAAGCCCTACCCTACCCCACCGGCTCAATCAGGTCCCACAGGTTGCCGTAGAGATCCTCAAAGACGATGACCTTACCGAAAGGCTCGGTGACCGGGCCGCGTACAATGTTGATCTCATGCCGCAATAAATTGGCGTAATCGCGCTCCAGATCATCGGTATGCAGAAAGAGAAATACCCGTCCGCCCGTTTGGTTGCCGACGTGAGCGCGTTGCTCGTCATTTTTGGCTTTCGCCAAAAGCAACCGGCAACAGCTATCGCCGGGCGGGGCGACTACCACCCAGCGCTTGACCGGACTCCTTGGGGTATCTTCAATCAGCTCAAAGTGGAGCTTGCGGATGTAGAAGTCGATGGCCTCGTCGTAGTCATCGACTACCAAAACGATTTGTACCAGTCGTTGCTGCATGAGCTTTCGTTTATAACTTATTGCGTAAAGTCTTCAGTTCCTCCGGCGTTAGCTCGCGCCACTGTCCCGGCTGCAGCTTGGCAAGCTGCAGATGCATAATGCGTACCCGCTTTAGAGTAGCTACTTTATAGCCCAGGTATTCGCACATGCGGCGAATTTGCCGGTTGAGGCCTTGCGTAAGCACGATGCGAAAGGTCGTCTTATTGAGCTTTTCTACCACACATTCCTTGGTCACCGTGCCCAGGATGGGTAGGCCCTTTTGCATGCGTTCCACAAAACGGTCGGTGATCGGCCGGGTGACGGTGACGATGTATTCCTTCTCGTGCTCATTTTCTTCCCGCAGGATGTCGTTGACGATGTCGCCGTCGTTAGTCAGCAAGATGAGCCCCGTCGAGGCCTTATCAAGGCGGCCGATAGGAAAGATCCGCTGTGGGTAGTTGACAAAGTCAACAATATTGTCGGGGTCCTTGCGGTCGGTAGTGGAGGTGATGCCGGCGGGTTTATGCAGGGCCAGGTAGACCGGCGCGGGCTTGTCGGTCAGTGGCTTCCCATCGAGCAGTACTTCGTCGCCCGGCTCCACGCGGTTGCCTTTTTTGGCCACCACGCCATTGAGCTGTACGCGGCCGGCCTCAATCCAACGGTCGGCTTCCCGGCGCGAGCAAATACCCGTACTGCTGATGAATTTATTGAGGCTGATGGACATGGTTTTGTGGTATTATTTGATAATAATCACTAAATGGTTATTCTTTTTCTGCGGTGCCATTAACGCCTTTGACAACCGATGGGTTCCTCGTTACGTCTTGTGTTGTGGGTTGGAGGTACGCAAGGACACTATCCTACTGAGGCGGATGGGGTTTTAGTTATCCAAAACAAAGGTACGGATCTCTACCGAAATCCTCCGCGAAAGGAGTTGCCCTACTGATCGGACCACTCGAAGTGGTCCGATCAGTAGGTAAGAGAGTTAGTCCGCCAACCGCTCCTCCAGGGCAAGCAGGGCATCGCGGTGTTCCCACAGCTCAGCAGCAGTAGTTTCGAAGGTGCGGATGTGTGCGAGTGGTGGAAAAGCCGGCCGGCGGCGCACTATAGAGTACGCCAGGGTAAGTTGAGCTGCATTAAACCAAATCAGCAATTGCTGTATGGTCTGTATTGGTTTTTGGTGAAAACCAAAACGGCGAGCCGTACGGGGCTTTACAAAATACGTGGTACCCCGCAGCACCTTTGCCCCTTTATCTTCTTCCATACAGGCTTCCGCCAAAAGGCGCAGGCCGCGCACATAGTCGTGCCAAACGCGCTGACGCCGTTGATGGGAAGACGGCAGCTTGCGCAGCACAAACACGTAATCGAGGAGTGTGCCGCCGTGTAAGATCACCGGTCCCCTACGGCGCGGCTCCACCACAAAAAGAGGAGCATAGTACACCAGCTTACCCGACTTTTTGCCGGCAGGCATATCCAGGAAAGGAGCGGCCACCTGCAGGGGCAGAAAAAGGAAAAGTAGCACCCAATAGGCAGTAAACAGATACGCCAGCGACACCAACAGAAGCAATATAGCTAATAACAGCAATACTACGATCCATTGCAGGCGACGCTGGCGTAGGGGCGGCATGGCATAAAAAGGGTGATCCATGCGCCTAAGGTACAATAATTATGACCGGTGCGACTGATGCTTGCGCTTAGGGCGCCTCTTGGACGAGGATTTGCCCCGTCGGTGATTCGACCGGTTGTTGTTTGAGGTATCTTTCGGTGGTACCGTACCGTCATCTTCGTATGGGTGGCCTTCAATCACCGGGATGCGCTGATCAATCAACTTCTGAATGTCACGCAGATAGGCGCGCTCTTCACCGTCGCAGAACGACAGGGCAATACCGCTGGCTTTAGCCCGTCCGGTACGGCCGATACGGTGTACGTAGGTCTCCGGTACGTTGGGCAAATCGTAGTTGAGTACGTGCGACAACTCATCCACATCAATACCACGGGCAGCAATATCGGTAGCCACTAAGACGTGAATATCTCCATCCTTAAAGGCGTTGAGCGATTTCTGCCGGTTGGTCTGTGATTTGTTCCCGTGGATAGCCGCCGCTTTTATACCGGCTTTGTCCAGCACCTTCACGATCTTATTGGCTCCGTGTTTGGTTCGCGAGAAAACGAGGAGTGACTCAATATGCTCTTCCTCTAGTAAATGCAGCAGCAGCTTGCGCTTATCGCGTTTGCTGACGTAGTACAGCGCCTGATCCACCCGTTCGGCGGTGGGCTGATCGGGACGAATGGTGATGCGGGCGGGTTGCCCCAGTATTTTTCGCGACAGCGACTCGATCTCCTTCGACATGGTGGCCGAGAAGAAGAGGGACTGCCGATCTTCGGGCAGTAGGCGCACAATGCGCTTGATATCGTGAATAAAGCCCATATCGAGCATATGGTCTGCTTCGTCGAGTACGGAGTGCGTCACCTCATCGAGCGAGATGTAGCCTTGTCCGATCAAATCGAGCAGGCGCCCGGGCGTAGCCACGAGGATATCGGCGCCATTTTGCAGAGCCTGTACCTGTTTACCCTGCTTGACGCCGCCGTAGACAACGACACTGCGCAGACCGGTAAACCGACCATAAGCCTGAAAGCTATCGTGAATCTGAATCGCTAATTCGCGCGTAGGTGCGACGATAAGTGCACGTACCGGACGCGTTCCTTTGCGGCGTACTTTCGTTTCGTAAAGGTGTTGAATAATGGGAACGGCAAAAGCAGCCGTTTTTCCCGTTCCGGTCTGGGCACAGCCCAGTAAATCTTTTCCATCGAGTAGTAAGGGTATAGCTTGTTCCTGAATGGGAGTTGGGCGGGAGTAGCCTTCCTTCTGAAGGGCTTTGAGAATGGGATCAATAATCCCAAGTTGATCAAATGTCATAAATCGTAAATGGGGAGTGAATCGCTTTCCACTCCGATAAGTAAAGTACAAAGATACGTAATAATTGGTAGATCGTTTCTTTTTTCTGCCTTTCGGCAAAAAAAACAGGGCAAGTCTGGATAAACCAAACTTGCCCGTTCTACCCTAATGAAAATCACCCGATTATTAACCTTTGACACAAGATTAATATGTTCTTTAACTGAAGTCTAGTGGGGCAGCTTACTGCGTACGATACCGTAGGTGAAGGTACCTAATAGTGCGCCCAGGATCACCATCGCCATGATCCAATAACCGTGTCCAAGTAGTACATACATTGGCCCCGGGCAACATCCAACCAGCGCCCAGCCGAGTCCAAAAGTGGTACCGGCCAACAAGTGGCGGGGGATGCTTAATTTCATGGGCGTATAGCTTACGAAGGTATCGCGTAGCGTTTTCATTTTAGTGCGCTTCATAATCGCAATGATCAGGGCACCCAGTACCACGGCAGTACCGATGATACCGTACATGTGGAAACTTTCAAAGCGAAACATCTCGTGAATGCGAAACCAGGAAATAGCCTCGGATTTTGTCATTACAATGCCAAAGAAGACACCGACGGCTAAGAATGATATATTTTTCATGTTGTGAATTGTCTTTTTTACGTCTGGGAATAAAGTTTATCCAAGCAAAAGGGGTAGCAAAAGGTGCGTCATAAACAACCCGCCGATAAAGAAGCCGATTACAGTAATCAGCGAAGGCAGTTGCAAATGCGACAGACCAGAAATAGCGTGTCCTGAAGTACATCCGTCTCCGTAGCGGGCACCAAAACCTACCAGGAATCCACCCAGCACGGCCAGTAGTACACCTTTAGCACTTTCAAAATTAAAGATAGACGTAGGCACAAACCCATAACCTTTGGCATCAGCTTGTGGATATTGAACCCCCAACTCGGACAGGCCCTGTACCGTTGCTTCTGAAATGGCAACGGGCTCCGGACTACTCAAAAAATTGGCCGCGATAACCCCACCCAGCAAACCGCCGATAGCGAAAGCAAAACGCCAATACTCATTTTTTATGTCCATCTTAAAAAAGTCACTCACTCTGCCGGCTCCGGCCACGGAGCAGGCCCCTTTGAAGGTGGTGGATACGCCAAAACTGCGTCCCATCCAGGTCAGTAAAAACAAGACCAGAGCGATCATCGCTCCACTAAATGCCCAGTGCCAGGGCTGACGAATGACATCGAGAAATCCAGGCACATTAGCAGCTAATTCCATGTAGTATTCGATTTTTTTATTGGTTGCGGTAATAAAACCCGAAACGCTCTGGCTTAATGTAGCCTCAGCGTTTCGGTTATTTGAAGTAACACTTGCTTATCTAGGCAATGGCGAACTCATTAATCACGTGCGTCAGTTGGTGTGCGGATTGCATACCGGATTGACGCCACTTAACTTCACCGTTCTGGAAAAGCACGAAAGTCGGCACCCCGCTAATCTGCATTTGCTGCGCCAACGCACGGTTAGCGTCTACATCAATCTTAACAATACGGGCTTTTTCACCAATTTCGCCAGCGACTTCCTTGAGAATAGGAGCCATTGCTTTACACGGGCCACACCATTCAGCAGAGAAATCAACCAGAACTGGTTTTTCATCATTAATAAGATCCTGAAATGACATTTTCTGTTTCATAACTATTTCTTTATTCTGCCCCCAAAGGCAGTTGTGATTTTCTGGATAGAGATACTATGCTCTCATTTTCTGGTACAAAGATGCGGGCTCTTCGTCCAACGATCAGTGATGCCGGTCACATTCTACCAGAGTTTTCCAAAATCGCAGGTTTTGTATTTTGCACCTAACCATTTACCCCGATCATACTCTGAAGTGGTTTAGGCGTGATTTTTATCACAACACATACCTGCCAAATAAGTATATGCCTGTTGTCGACAAATTGCTGTGATCTGAATCACTGATGATCTGCCTCAAAAATTATTTATTCGTGAATAAACTAAATACCACGTCTATGCAAGACACCGCGTCTTTGAAATTACCTGCTACCACTATTGATGAATTACCCCTTTCTTTGCAGAAAATTGCTCACGCACTGGAAAAAGATCGCTACCTGAAACCAGCTGATATGCGCCGCATCGTGTTGGAGGCCCAGGTTCAGGTGGACGACCTTCTGCCCTGGTCTGACTTTGACCACCCGGTAACCGACAGCTACGGGCGGCGCCTCATCTACCAGGGGGATAATTTTGAAATTATGACCATGTCGTGGGCGCCGGGCGACTTCAGCACCATTCACGACCACGGTTATACGCAGTGGGGCTGCGTGCAGGTCTTTGGCCCGGCCGAACATGCGACCTTCCGTATGGATGACCAGAGCATCACTACCCTGGCCCGCTGGCAGATGAAACCCGGCGAAGCCATTGGAGTACATCACGATCTCCTGCATCAGATGGGCAACGCCACCGATGAGCACTTCCTTACTCTGCACGTCTACGGCGAGCCTGAAGACATCGACAATGTCACTGGTGATGCCCGCATTCTCGACCTCGAGCATCAGGAAATTCAACTGGTCGACGGCGGTGTGTTTTTTGCCTTGCCGGAAGAGAGCATCAAAAAGACACTCCCGGCACCACCGGCCGACTTTCCTACCCGGCTACGCCACCTGACCGAATTAGCCCGCCGCCTACACAAAATGGATCAGGCCGGGCAAAATGATACTGGCCGCAGTGCGCTAGACGTTTTACAACTCATCGAAGCGCCCAGTCAGCAGGAAAGCTTGTTGAGTTGCCTCCGCAGCCATACCGATGACCACGGACATCATACCAGTTCGGTATTCTGGCGCAACCTAATTTGGGAGTTAAAAGAGGCCGCCAAACTGCAGAATACCATAGCCCGCCAGGAGCAGGCATCCGATAATTTCCATCGCTACGCCGAACTATACGACGCCGTCATCGGCCAACCTTGTCTTGATGATTTCATGAGCAATTACCTGCGTTTTGTCGATAAGAAGTACCGCAAATGGCAAGATGCTACGGTATTATCCCTGGGAGTCGGCACCGGACTTACCGAACAATTCCTGCAGGATGAGCTGGGTGTACGTAAAGAAAACATCTACGGCATTGATATCTCCGCCGCCATGGTAGAGGTCGCCCGCCGTCGACTCCGTGCAGATCAGGGAGATATCCTAACGCTCGACCCCGAAGTACAAACCTGGGACATTGCCTACAGCGGACTTAATGTATTCCACTACCTGCCTTTTGAGCACCTAAACGAGGCTATTAGCCGCACGGCAGCCGTAATCAATCCCGGCGGTCTGTTCGTGGGCGATTTCATCACCCCCGACCACATTCGCTGGTATCCCAACGTATTGATCTCGGAGGATGAACAGATCATTTCCTTGCGTACTCCGCGCTTAATCGAGGAGAATGGCCGTATGTTCCAGGAAAGCGAAATTATCAATATCGACTTCCGCGACGGACGTATGGGCGTGAGTTACGCCGGTAAGCACAAACGCTTTTTGCCCCCGCTGCACCGGATACGCATGGCCTTCGAACAGCATTTTGCTGATGTGACCCTGTATGATGCGTTCAGCCTACAACCGATCCCCGAGTGGGCCGACAGTTGCCCTTCCACCCGCTACGTGGTGGTGGCCAGATAGAGAAGCAAGATTTTGCGTCTCTATCTAGCCGTAAAATTTTACGTCTCTATCTCATATATACAGCGTTAATCCGTCCAGATGTCCAGCAGGGCATCTGGATTTTTTACGGGTTGTCGGCAGGTATAATTCCGGCAAAGGTAGAAATGCAGTTCACCATCTTTATGGTGGCGGTGCTGCAGTAACGGATAAGGGGTGGTTTGCGGTTGGTCAGCTGCCATCAGCAATACATCGGGATGATATTGACGCATCCATTCCCGAGCCGCGGCTTGCGCACCCGCCCCGATAATTGCCAGTTCCCGTATGCCCTGTTGGTAAGCCAGCAGCAAAGCGGCCCAACTGGCCACTCCCGTCGTTTCTGTTCGTTGCACTTGCCCTTTAAGTATCGGCTCCAGCTCGTCGGGCCAGCGCCAATCCCGGCTATCAAAGCTTAACCCCAGGATATGTCGGATATACCAGTACCAGGCACTGGCTGCCGGCAACTCTTCATCCAAATCAGCCTGCTTACGCAAAAAAAGGTTGTCATGCTCGTGAGAGGTGCTGAACCAGCCGGGTTCCTCCGGTACGGCGAAGAGCGCTTCCGCCCGTCCGGCATATTTTTTGGCGACAGCCAGATAAGCCGTATCGTAATCGAGCCGATAGGCCGCTAGCATAGCTTCCGCAAAAAAAGTATAATCGTCCAGAAAACCGGCCTGATAGGTCTTGTGCTCGCTGCTGATCCGTACTAAATGACCGTCTGCTGCATAGTAGGTCTGCTGTAAAAACTGACTCTGCTGCCGGGCCAGCTCGTATAGTTTTTCGTCGCCCAGGGCTTCCCAGGCGTGCACCAGGGCCGTCAGCAAAAGGCTGTTCCAACTGTTTACCGCTTTGTCGTCTCGCCCGGGAGCTGCCCGGTTTTGCCGGTCCGCATAGAGTTGCTTCCGAATAGGCGCCCACGCGGCAATAGACAGTTTTTTCCCGGGGTGCAGGATGTTGGTACTCTGCCAATTTCCGGCAACTGATATCCCAAACCACAGGCCAACTTCTGACCAGTCGTTGGGAAGGGCTGCCTTCCACTGCTCCAGCGTCCAGGTATAGTACCCCCCTTCCTGCCCCCCGCTATCGGCATCAAGAGCGGCAGCAAATCCACCATTAGGCAAAGCCAGCTCCCGCTGCAGAAACGCAACGGTCAAGTGCAAAAACCACGCCCATTCAGGATCGCCATCAATACGATAAAGATCAGCCAACAAGCGAATGAGCTGCGCATTATCGTACAGCATTTTCTCAAAATGGGGCACCGACCAGTCGGGCAGGGTACTGTAGCGCATCAGGCCACCGCCCACCAAATCATACGTTCCCGACCATAGCATCTGCCGCAGACTAAACTGTACGGCCGCAAGCGCCTCGGCATCACCATGATGGTAGTACCACCGCAATAAGAAATCCAGTGCCGAAATATTGGGAAATTTGCGTCCTTTACCGAACCCTCCATAGCGATGATCGATTTGAGCCAGCAACCGGTTATGATAAGCAAGCACTCCGGCATCCGGATCGGAAGAGCGCCTTTCGGTAGTAGGATCTCCGCGCAGCCGTCGTTCTACCCGGTTAGCTTCGCGCTCCACCGCCGGTCGGTTTTCATGAAAATTGTAGGCCGCAAACTGCAGGGCCTGCAACCAGGATCGTTGGCGCCCATCCGGCTCGGGCGGAAAATAAGTTCCCCCATAAAATGGCCGCAAATCGGGGGTCAAAAACATATGGAGGGGCCACCCCGTCTGTCCCGTCAGTATCTGCAGCGATGCCATATAAATTTGATCCAGGTCGGGCCGTTCTTCCCGATCGATTTTGATATTAACAAAATACTGATTCATATAGGCGGCTATGCCGGTATCGGTAAAGCTTTCGCGCTCCATCACATGGCACCAATGACAGGTAGAATAGCCAATACTCACCAAAATGGGCCGATGCGTACGCCGGGCTACCCTCAGGGCTTCTTCCCCCCACGCATACCACTCCACCGGATTATCAGCATGCTGTTGCAGGTAAGGACTGTGGCTATCTTGTAGATGATTCATAATTAGACGGTTAGAAGCTAGATGGTGCTTCCTCTAGAATCTAGAATCTAGAATCTA
>Ga0102940_1000799_pt1 | contig 21245 bp, 23 predicted proteins | sample SalPonR2_C_D1_MG_FD_78215 | JGI IMG/M metagenome (GOLD analysis project Ga0102940, IMG submission 78215) | Salt pond soil microbial communities from South San Francisco under conditions of wetland restoration - Salt Pond MetaG R2_C_D1_MG | ecosystem: Environmental > Aquatic > Marine > Intertidal... | reverse complement strand
CCTGCTTCATTAACAACTGACAAAGGGTATATTAAGCAATCAATGCCGATCTCTCAAGGATAATTTATATGAAAGTAGTGAGGTATGAGGTTTGAGTAGTGAGAAAAAAATATCAAATTAGCTTCTCTCAATACTCATAACTCACCACTCATAACTTTCATAATTTGTTGTGCCCGTCAGGGCATGGTCGTTATTTGAAAAAGTCTTGACAGTCCGCCCATGATCATTAATTTTTTTTTAAGACAAATGATCGTTAATTCGGAGAGGTGGCCGAGCGGCTGAAGGCCCTGCTCTCGAAAAGCAGTATTCCGGACACACCGGGATCGTGGGTTCGAATCCCACCCTCTCCGCCATACATAGTTTTATTTGTGCATTTTGGCATGATTTGTGCTTTTTTCATTTCGTAAATTTATCAGTTATTCATCAAATATGTACAGCAGTGATGACAGGAATGGTTATGGCAAAACCCCACGGCAGAAAAACCCGGCAGAAGGTCAATGAAATCCTTCACTGCCAGGACAAAACACAAGCCCTGGACCGACTGGCCCGGATCCCGGACAAGCAGCTGGTGGGACATCTTTTCTCCCATTTATACGCCACAAACGAATTGATACGGTTCCGCAGTATCACTGCCATGGGACTGCTGGGAAAAAGGCTGGCAGACGGCCATATGGAAAATGCCCGGAACCTGATGCGGCGGCTCATGTGGAACCTCAATGATGAATCCGGCGGTATCGGATGGGGATCTGCTGAAGCCATGGGCGAAATCATGGGATGCACGCCGGCGCTGGCAGAAGAATATGCATCCATTTTGTTTTCTTTTCTGGACCCAAAGGCCAATTACATTGACAATCCCCTGCTGCAGCAGGGAATATTGTGGGGTATCGGCACCTGTGTCAGCGCTTTTCCTGACAAACTGACCCCCCATCTGGCCGGATTGATCGCTTTGTTTCTTGGCGCTGAAGATGAGATTAAAAAAGCATATGCTGTCCGGGCACTGGCGCATGCCGGTCCCCTGGGTGCCGCCAGGCTGCCCGGTCATATCCTGACAGATACACAAAAAATACCGCTGTATACGGGATGGCATTTTGCACCCACCCGTATCTGTGATATTGCCCTGACCAGTTTTCCACAAACAGGTCAGGGTTCGGAAAACCGCTGAACCAAGGAGTGCCGGATGCCATCAAAAAAATGTGACAAAAACATTGCCCGCACCATTGCGCTGGCCAACGAAATGATCGCCATGGCCCGTCATGGCTATGATGCCCATGAAGATCCGGGATGCGGGGTTTTGTATGGTATTCTGCTGGATTCCGGCTACCGGATTCTGGACCTGGCATTAAAGGAAAAGCAGGCCCATATTGACAAAGGCTGGTGGTATGAAACGGTAACAGGCCCCAAAACAACTGACAATCCCATAACAAATAACAAAAAAGACGAAACAACATAAATGAAGCGACCTGCCATAGATCTGGGGGCATGTATCTTGTGTGAGATTTGTGTGGAATTGGCCCCCCACGCCTTTGAAATCAGCGATTCAGGCTTTGTCCAAATTAAGCCTTTAAATGACTACCAGGATGACGATATCCATGAAGCCATGAAAAATTGTCCCAAAGACTGTATTTTCTGGGAAGATGACTAATTTTCGTTTTTTTTTGCCTGTCGGGCAAAAAAACCATTGCCCTTGATACACAAATGTGTCATTTAAGACATCAGTTTTGTACACATATGAACCTGCTGTTGCCGGAAATGACGTGTCATGAAAAATTTTACCCACAGCCTGCTGGACAGGGACAACCTGAACCTTGTTCTGGACAATCTCAAACTGGGGATTATTGCCCATACCACAGAACGTATCATCACGGTGTTTAACAAAGAAGCGGAAAAAATCACCGGATACAAAAAAGAAGAGGTCCTGGGCAAAGATTGCCACAATGTATTCAATGCCCCTTTCTGCGGCACCAGGTGCTCGTTCTGCAATGATACCCCGGACCTGTTTTCCGATACCAAAGAATACCCCGTCACCTTTATCACCCGCACCGGGGACACCCGGCACCTGGAAATGACCGTTTCCGCCATCATCGACAGTGACGGGGTGCTCAAGGGTGTCATCGCCTCCTTCCGGGACCTCACCGAATCCATCAACCTGTCGCTGAAAACAGAAACCCTGTCCAGTTTCAACGGCATCATCGGCAAAGACAGCACCATGCAGGAGATATTCCGGCAGATCCGGGATGTGGCCCTGTACAGCTATCCGGTACACGTATCCGGGGACACCGGCACCGGCAAAGAACGGGTGGCCAATGCCATTCATGAGATCTCCGCTTACGGCAGCGGAGAGTTTGTACCGGTGAACTGCGGGGCCATTCCCGAAGGCATCGTGGAAAGCGAACTGTTCGGCCATGTCAAAGGCGCGTTCACCGGCGCGGTCAAGGAAAGAAAAGGCCGGTTTGAACTGGCCCACAAAGGCACATTGTTCCTGGATGAAGTGGCGGAACTGCCGTTGAAAATCCAGGTCAAGCTGCTGCGGTTTCTCCAGGAAGGCACTTTTGAAAAAGTTGGGGGAGAAAAAAAGGTGTCCGTGGATGTGCGCATCATTTCCGCTGCCAACAAAAGTCTCAAAGATGAGGTCAGGACCGGCCGGTTCAGAGAGGATCTATACTACCGCCTCAACGTCATTCCCATCTCCCTGCCTCCCCTGCGGCAACGCAAAACCGATATTCCGCTGCTGGCAGCCCATTTTCTGAAACAAGCTGAGCTGGAAAACAACAATGCCGTCCCTGCCCTGGCTGACGAAACCATGAATATACTCCTGGACTATGACTGGCCCGGCAATGTCAGGGAATTGAAAAATGTGATCCAGTTTTCCGTGGTACGGTGCCGGGGCAAAAAAATTCTGCCCGCAGACCTGCCCCCGGAAATCACCGGGGGAGAAGCCCCCCTGGCCCCGGCACACAGATCCCCCCTTGATACAAAAACATCCCTGACAAAAGGAAAGCTGGATGCAGCATCTGTAAAAGCGGCCCTGACCAAAACCGGGGGCAACAAATCAAAGGCGGCCCGGGTTCTTGGGGTCGGCCGGGCCACCTTGTACCGCTTTTTATCCAATAATACCGATGCCATGGCATTCAGCCGGCGGTTCTGATCCTATCCTAACGGCTGAACGAAAGGGCCTGGTTTGTTTCATCCAGGGTAAAGCGGATCTCATCTCCCTTGACAAAATCCCCTTTGAGAAGGGCCAGAGACAGCGGATTTTCGATCTCCCGCTGAATGACCCGCTTCAGGGGCCTGGCCCCGAAACTGGGATCATACCCTTTTTGGGCCAAATAGGCCATGGCATCCGCGTCCATATGAACGGTAAGCCCTCTGGCAGACAGGCGCCTGTTCAAATCCTGGATCTGGATATCGGCTATCTGTTTGATATGTTCCCTGTCCAGGGCATGGAAGGTGATGATCTCATCGATCCGGTTCAAAAACTCGGGGCGGAACACCTCTTTCAAGGCCCGGGCAATGCCCGTATCCACCTCTTCTGTGGAAAACCCGCCGCTGGTGCCGGATTCCTGGAGAAACCGTGACCCCACATTGGATGTCATGATGATAATGGTGTTCCGAAAATCCACGGTACGGCCGTGTCCGTCTGTCATGCGGCCATCATCCAGTACCTGGAGCAGGATGTTGAACACATCCTGGTGTGCTTTTTCAATTTCATCGAACAGCAGCACGGAATAGGGTCTGCGCCGCACGGTCTCGGTGAGAAATCCACCCTCATCATACCCCACATATCCTGGAGGGGCACCGATGAGGCGTGCCACAGAATGCTTTTCCATGTATTCAGACATGTCCAGCCGGACCATGGCCTGCTGGCTGTCAAACATGAATTCGGCCAGGGATTTGGCCAGTTCGGTTTTTCCCACACCGGTGGGCCCCATGAAAATAAAGGTGCCAATGGGCCGGTCTTCAGGAGACAACCCGGATCTGGCCCGGCGCACGGCATTGGATACCGCATCAATGGCCTGGGCCTGACCGATGACCCGCTGTTTGATATGATCTTCCATGTGTATCAGCTTTTCCTGCTCCGCTTCCAGCATCTTGGATACCGGGATGCCGGTCCAGGCAGACACCACTTCCGCCACATCCGTGTCCTCCACATCCTCTTTGAGCATTTTTCCGGTCTGCTGCAACTCGTCCAGCTCCTGCTTTTTGGCTTCCAGGTCCTTCTGGAGCCGGGCCATGGTACCGTAACGGATCTGGGCCACTTTTTCCAGGTCTCCTGCCCGTTCCGCCACCTGGGCCTCGGTCTGGTATCTGTCCAGTTCTTCTCTGATACCCGATATTTCCTGTATCAGGCCTTTTTCACTGTCCCAGCGCATCTTCATGGGTCCGATCTCCTCGGACATGGATGCAATGTCTTTTTCCAGTTTTTCCAGGCGTTCCCTGGATGCCGGGTCCTTTTCCTTGAGCAGGGCCTGGCGTTCGATCTGGGCCTGGGTGATCCTGCGCTGGATCTCGTCAATGGCCCGGGGCATGGAATCGATTTCAATACGCAGCCTGGAAGCGCATTCATCAATCAGGTCAATGGCCTTGTCCGGCAGAAACCGGTCCGTAATATAGCGGTTGGACAGGGTGGCGGCCGCCACCAGGGCGGAATCCTTGATACGGATGCCGTGGTGGACCTCATATTTTTCCTTGAGCCCCCTGAGGATGGAGATGGTATCTGCCACGCTGGGTTCCTTGGCCATGACCGGCTGGAACCGGCGCTCCAGGGCGGCATCCTTTTCAATATACTTGCGGTATTCATTCAGCGTGGTGGCGCCCACGCACCGCAGGGTCCCCCTGGCCAGGGCCGGTTTGAGCATGTTGGAGGCATCCACGGAGCCCTCGGAAGCACCGGCCCCCACCACGGTGTGCAGCTCGTCAATGAACAGCACCACCTCGCCTTCCGCAGCCTCCACCTCCTTGAGCACTGCTTTGAGCCGCTCTTCAAATTCACCCCTGAACTTGGCGCCGGCCAGCAGAGCCCCCATGTCCAGGGCCACCACCCGGCGGTTTTTCAAGGAGTCGGACACATCTCCCTCCACGATACGCTGGGCCAACCCTTCCACAATGGCGGTTTTTCCCACCCCCGGCTCGCCGATGAGCACGGGATTGTTTTTTCTGCGCCTGGACAATACCTGAACAATCCGCCGGATCTCGTCATCTCTGCCGATCACCGGGTCCAGTTTGCCGGTCCGGGCCAGCTGGGTCAGGTCCCGGCCGTATTTTTCCAGGGCCTGGTACCGCTCTTCCGGATTCTGATCCGTCACACTCTGGTTGCCCCGGATATCCTTTAACACAGACAGGATCGCATCCCTGGTCACCCCCTGGCGGCCGAGGATTTCGGCAATGTTTCCTTTGGCCGTGGTCAGGGCCAGCAACAGATGCTCCAGACTCACATACTGGTCCTTCATCTTGTCAGCTTCCTTGAAAGCCGTGTCCAGCAACTGGCGGCTGTCTCTGGACAGATACAGCTCTGCTGCACCCGACACCCGGGGCTGGCTTTCCAGGGCCTGGTCCACCTCGGCTGTCAGGCTTGCCATGTCCGCACCGATTTTCTTAAGGATAGATACGGCAACCCCCTGGTTGTCAGCCAGCATGCCTTTGATGAAATGCACCGGCTCAATGGCCGGATGGTTCATGCGGCCGGCCATGTCATGGGCCGACTGCAGCAGTTCCTGGGACTTTACTGTTAATTTGTCAAGTTTCATATACCACCTTTTATCCCTTTCATTATTATTTATAATTTTGTACATAAAGTAATGCAATAAAAGGTTTCGTCAACCAGGGGCTATTTTATAATCTGAGAACAGGCAACCGGATTTCTTCATTGACACCCACCACTTTGTGGTATATTTTACCAACATAGTGTTTTAAAACATGTGAACAATTCCAAAGAGAAGATATGGATCCTGATACATTTAAAGACCTCAGAGCCCGGCTGGACAAAACCCAGAAAGAAATGGCCCGGTTGCTGGGCATTTCCATTAAAGCCATTCACAGTTATGAACAGGGGTGGCGCAAGATTCCCCACCATGTAGAGCGACAGGTGCTGTTTCTGCTATCCAGGATGGTAAACCCGAACAAAACCAGCAAAGAGTGCTGGGATATCAACCAGTGCCCTGAACACCGCCTGAAAAAATGCCCGGCCTGGGAATTCAAGGCAGGCGATCTGTGCTGGTTTATCAACGGCACCAATTGTAACGGCCAGGCCCACAACTCCTGGGCCGATAAAATGGAAGCATGCCGGACCTGCCCGGTATTTGCACAATTTTTTGAAACTCAAAAAGGGACCCCAACCAATGGATGACTTTTTATTCAAAACCGCCACCTGCCGCACAGAAAATGAAGCGGTGTCTGAGCAGCGGAAAGCGCTGCCTGAGGCCATAAAAAATATTATCACCACCTTGGATGATGACACCTGTTTCGCCCACATTGGAGATGAGCCCATACACTTTTCCACTTCTGTGCGGGACATGATTGAAAAATTCAGAGAGGTGCTCTTTCCCGGGTATTTTTCCAAGGAAAAGGTGGACAATGCCAACCTGGTGTATCACATGGGCCAGGCTGTGTCCCAGCTGTATGAAATTCTGTCCGAACAAATTATCCATGTGCTGCGCCATGACTGCCTGCGGTATGACCTGGCCTGCTCGGAATGTGAGCCCCGGGGCCATGAAACCGCACTGGCGCTCATCCAGTCCATACCTGACCTGCGGCGGGCCCTGGCAGAGGATGTCAAAGGGGCTTTTGCCGGAGATCCGGCCGCCAAAAGCCATGATGAGGTGATTTTTTCCTACCCGGGCCTGTATGCCATCATGGTCTACCGGATTGCCAACCGGCTGTTCAAACACCGGATTCCCCAGCTGCCCAGGATCATGACCGAACATGCCCACAGCCTCACCGGCATTGATATCCATCCCGGGGCCACCATTGGCAGGCGCTTTGTCATCGACCACGGCACCGGCATTGTTATCGGGGAGACCTCGGAGATCGGCAGCAATGTAAGAATCTATCAAAACGTCACCATCGGGGCATTGTCCCTGCCCCCGGATGCCGGAGAAAAACTGCGGGGGGCCAAGCGCCATCCCACCATTGAAGATGATGCCATCATCTATTCCGGGGCCACCATTTTAGGGGGAGAAACGGTGATCGGTGCCCGGGCCGTTGTGGGAGGCAATGTGTGGCTGACCTCTTCCATTCCGCCGGACACCAAGGTGTTTATGGAATCTCCCCGTCTGGTTTACAAACACCCCCGGACAAAAGAGGAAATCCGTCATGAAAAAACTGCCTGATATCACCGCTGCCTGCGGCAACACCCCTTTAGTCTACCTGGACAAAGCCAGCCAGTCCTGTGGGGCGCACATCTATGGAAAGCTGGAATATTTCAATCCCCTTTCTTCGGTAAAGGACCGCATCGGCCTGGCCATGATCCAGGATGGTCTGGACACCGGCAAAATCACCCGGGATACCGTTATTGTTGAGCCCACCTCCGGCAATACCGGCATTGCCCTGGCATTTGTGTGCCGGGTCAAAGGATTACAGCTGGTCCTGACCATGCCGGAAACCATGAGCATCGAACGCCGGCAGCTGCTGGCCCACCTGGGGGCAGAACTGCATCTCACCGAAGGGAAAAAAGGGATGAAAGGCGCCATCGCGGCAGCCAAAGATCTTGTGAAAGCCACACCCGATACCTACATGCCGGACCAGTTTTCCAACCCGGCCAACCCGGCAATCCACCGCACCACCACAGGGCCTGAGATCTGGGATGCCCTGGACGGCAGCATCGACATCTTTGTGGCAGGGGTGGGCACCGGCGGCACCATCACCGGGGTATCGGAGATGATCAAACAAAAAAAACCAACCCTTTTGTCCGTGGCCGTGGAACCGGAAAAATCCCCGGTTCTTTCCGGTGGAAACCCCGGTCCTCACAAAATTCAGGGCATCGGAGCCGGTTTTATTCCAGCCAACCTGAACCGGGAGATCCTCGATGAAGTTATCCCGGTGTCGGAAGACAACGCATTTGCCAATGCAAAGGATTTGGCAAAAGACTACGGCATGCTGTGCGGCATTTCATCCGGCGCCAACTTCCATGCCGCAAAACAGATGGCCCGGCAGCATCCGGGAAAGACCGTGGTATTCATTGTGTGTGACACCGGAGAACGCTATATCAGCACGCCGCTGTTTCAAGCCTGATGCCGGGAAAATCTTTTTGAATTGCTGTCCGGCAGTTTTAATGAATCGTGTATGCACATTCATGACATCTTAGGGGTGGACCCGTGGCGGGGGGATCTGTGTGGGTCTCACCCGTCTTTCGCGTTTGACAGGCTGTAGGGCATGGCTGCGCTAAACGTCAAAAACTGCGGGCAGGTATGTCCTCATACAGTTTGACGTTCTTAACGCTTCGCATGCCCAACAGCCTGTAACAACCGCGGCAGAATGGGATCAACCCACACAGATCCCCCCGCCACTCGTCGCTGATGACAGAAGCCTCCTTTAGGCATAACACCGACTTCAAACAAATGAAACGCTTCGGATGAGTGATCACCCCTGGGATACAGGACCCATGGGCCAGAAAAACAGGATCAGGGGGACTGCCACAAGGGTCACGATAATGGACAAAGGCAGTCCCAGGCGCCAGTAGTCGCCGAAGCGGTAGCCGCCCGGTCCCATGACCAGGGCGTTGGACTGGTGGCCCACCGGGGTCAGAAAGGCGCAGGAAGCCCCCACTGCCACTGCCATCAAAAACGGATCCGGTGAAAACCCCATCTCTTTTGCCAGGGTAATGGAAATGGGTGCCATGAGAACCGCGGCGGCTGCGTTGTTCACCACATTTGACAGCAGCATGGTACCCACCAGGAGCACTGCCAGGGTTCCTGCATGGGAGAAAAAGCCGGACAGCATCAGCAGTTTTTGGGCAATCAATTGGGCCCCGCCGGACGCTTCCAGGGCATGGCCCAGGGGAAACATGGCCCCCAGCAACACGATCACCGGCCAGTCGATATGCTCATAGATTTCTCCCAGCGGCACCACCCCGGCCAGAACCATGATCACGGCTGCCGCAACAAACGCCACCTGCACAGGGAGCACACCTGTGGCGGACAGAACCATGGCCGAGCCGAAAATCCCCACAGACAGCAGCACTTTTCTGGGCTGTCCAATGCGGATTTCACGCTCTGCCAGGGGCAGGCATTTAAATTTCTTGACAACGGTCTGCAAGGATTCTTCCGTACCCTGGAACAACAGTATGTCACCGGTCATGAACTTTGTCTGGCCCAGGGGCTGCGTGATCCGCCGCCCCCGCCGGGCAATGGCCAGAAGGTTGACACCGTAAAGCCGCCGAAGATACAGGCCTGCAGATGTTTTGCCCGGCAGGGTTGACTCCGTGGTGATCACCGCCTCCATAAGACGAATATCCTTTGACCCCAGGGTGGCCCGGCAATCTCCCTTGCATTCGGCCAGTTCCAGCCCCAGTCCGTCCATCAGGGCCTTGAGATCATCAGGGGCTGCCTCCACCATCAATACATCCCCTGCTTCAAGGATCTCATACCAGGAAGGGGCTGGTTTGTGTTCCTCTCCCCTGGAAAGACTCACCACCGTGGCTTCGGTTTCCTTTTCCATGGCAGCGGTGAGGTGGAAAATGGTCTGCCCCACAAACTTTGATCCCTCAGGAAGGATGACCTCGGTAATATAATTTTCAATTTCGAACAACTCATCCGGCGATGACTGGGCATCCCGGCTCGGCGTCAGGCGCCAGCCGAACAGAGAGACGAAAACCAGTCCTGCAAGGGCAACACCGATTCCCACGGGGGCAAAATCAAACATGCTGAATGCCGGCTGCCCCGTTTCAACCCGGTACAAGGCAATGATAATATTGGGGGGGGTACCGATCAGGGTAACCAGACCGCCCAGAAGCGATCCAAACGCCAGGGGCATAAGCAGCAGGGAAGGTGATTTCCCGCTCTGGCGTGACATCCATATGGCCACCGGCATCAGCAGGGCCAGGGCACCCACATTGTTCATCACGCAGGAACATATCACAACAATGGTGGCCAAAGCTGACACCTGGGCTGTGGGGTTGGTTCCCACCTTTGCCATGTGCCGGGACAACAGATCAACCGCCCCGGCATTGAACAGCCCACGGCTGAGCACCAGAACAGCTGCCACCGTGATAACAGCCGGGTGACCAAATCCCATAAACACCCGGTCTCCGGGAACCAGTCCGGTGATGGAAACAAGCAGAAGTGCCGCCAGTGCCACCAGGTCGTACCGAAACCTTCCCCATACAAACAATACAAGGGTGACTGACAGAATGGCAAACACCAGTGTTTGATCGGTCGTCATGGCAGTTATACCATTTTACCATTTTTCCAGAAGGGGGACATGGCCCGCAGTTTTTCAATGGCCGGCACCATGGTGGCAACGATATGGTCCATCTCTTCTTTGGTGTTGTAATGGGACAAAGAAAATCGGATGGTGCCGTGGGCGGATGTGAACGGCACTTCCATGGCCAGAAGCACATGGGAGGGATCCAGGGACCCGGAGGTACAGGCAGATCCGGATGACGCGCAGATACCCTCCTTGTCTAAAAGCATGAGGATGGACTCGCCTTCTACAGCATCAAACCCGATGGAAAGGGTATTGGGCAGTCGGTTTGCCAGGTCGCCGTTGACACATACGCCGGGAATCTTTTCCTGGAGCTGTTCCTGGAGATAATTTCGCAGATCCCGCACCTGTTTGTCCATGACCGGCAGATGTTCGGCCGCCAGGGCACAGGCACGTCCCAGTCCGATAATGGAAACCGTGTTTTCCGTGCCGCCCCGCCGGCCTTTTTCCTGGTGGCCGCCGATCAGATACGGATGAAACTTCAGCCCCTTTTTTACATACAAAATACCGATCCCCTTGGGGGCGTGTATCTTATGGCCGGACAAGGCCAGCATATCCACGTTTGCCGCTTTTACATCGACGGGAATCTTGCCGGCAGCCTGGACCGCATCCGTATGAAAAAGAATCCCTTTTTCCGTCACTTTTTTTGCGATCTCAGGAATGGGAAATATCACGCCGGTTTCATTGTTGGCCCACATCAACGAGACGACTGCCGTATTGTCAGACAAACTGTCATACAGCATGTCCGTATCCAGGTGTCCCTGTTTGTCAACCGGCACAAACACCGCATCATACCCTTTTTTGTCCCGGAGAAATTTGAACAGGTTCAAAATGGCCGGGTGCTCCACAGTGGACGTTATGATCTGTTTTCTGTCCGGATAGGCGTTCAGGGCGGAAAATATGGCGCTGTTGTCACTTTCCGTGCCGCAGGAGGTAAATACGATCTCATCGGGATCTGCATGGATCAGATCTGCCACCTGCTGCCGGGCCCGGGTGATTTTTTTGCCCACCTGATCTCCGAAAGTATGCATGGAAGAAGGATTTCCATAAAACTGCCCAAAATAGGGCACCATCTCCTCTATGACCTCATCCGCCACCTTTGTGGTGGCGTTGTTGTCGGTATAAATCACTTTCATCAGGTTATCCTTTGGCTTTGACAGAGGCGATCACCTCTTCCATCCGGTCCAGGCACTTGCCGCATCCGCCCCCGGCCTTGAGGTAATCGGTCACATCCTCGGTGGTTTCCAGATTGTTTGCTTTAACCGCGTCAATGATTTCCAGGTCTGTCACCTCAAAACACTCACACACCATCTCTCCTGGTTTTTCAAGAATCTGGACCCCTCTGTAATTGGCAATGGCTTTTTTCAAGGCTGCCTTGCCCATGACAGAACAATGCATTTTCTCTTTGGGCAGTCCCCCCAGAAAATCGGCAATATCATCATTTGTCACTTTTGCGGCCTCATCCAGGGTCATGCCCTTTATAATCTCCGTAAGCGCGGAAGAAGAGGCAACCGCACTGGCACAGCCGAAGGTCATAAATGATGCATCAATGATCCGTTCGTTTTCATTCACTTTCAAAAAAAGCTTCAATGCATCCCCGCAGTTCAGGGAGCCGGTTTCTCCGACGGCATTGGCATCTTCAAGTTCCCCCACATTCCTGGGGTGCAGAAAATGCTCTTTTACCTTTTCTGTGTAATCCCACATATATCATCTCCTTCACCACAATATCATTTTTCAATGACGGTTATTCATGATCTGACATCTTGGCTTAAAATACTACAGGGTGGTAGATTGTCAAGACCTGTTTGAAGCCCGGTCCCTGGTCATAAAAACACCGGTATGGACTGGTTGATCTGGATTTGCTCCGGGGTAATGACAACATCCCGTGTGATGATCTCCACCCCTTTGTTGTGTGCATGCACCAGTTTTTGGGCGTACACTTTATCTATCCTGGCCGCAGGCGCAAACCGGACAGCATCCATGCGCTGGATCAGATAAAAGATCACCCCCCGGTGGCCGGCCGAGACCAGGTTTTTCAGTTCATCCAGATGCTTCTGCCCCCTTACTGTCACCGCATCCGGGAACAGGGCAGTGCCGTTTTCCACCAGGGTACAGTTTTTGATCTCCACATAGCAGCGCCGGTCTGACCCATCTTCCAAAACCAGATCCAGCCTGGTTCCAGCGCTGGTTTTGACCTCGGAACGTACGGTTTGGTATCCACAAAGCTCGGAAATCAGGTGGTTTTCTATGGCTGATTTCACCAGTTTATTGGGCACAAGGGTGTTGATACCTATCAGGGATGCTTGAATCCTGATCAACTCCCAGGTGTATGCAAGCTTGCGCCGGGGGTTGTCGCTCCGGGAAACCCACACCCGGGATCCGGGAACTGCGCATCCCAGCATGGACCCGGAATTGGGGCAGTGAGCGGTCACAACCGTTCCGGTATCCAGGCGCACGTCTGCCAGAAACCGTTTATACCGCTTGATCAGCCGTCCAGTCAGCAGCGGGGGCAGATCATATCCATTTTCAGCCATTTTTTTGTTTCCTTTACATCGGTTTGTCCTGCCAGGGTAATCGCATGCAGATGCAGGGTCCCATGTATTGCCATAGCCTCCTGCGGGTATCAAGCAGACAGGAAGTGGTTGCATGTGATGGCCCTGTTACCCTGTCAGTATGGTGTGAAGATCCGTCATGTCCATGGTGCGCTGGATACCGAACCTGGTGAGGGAAAAATCATACTTCACCGGATCATGGGGTGCAATCTTTCGAAATCCTTGTGTAATCTCCATACAGGCATTACGGTCCGGACTTTTGCGCTTGGTAAATCCCAGCATCTGTCCTGCTGTATACATATGCCGGTCAAGGGGAATGAGCAGCTGGTCCGGACGGATCTGATCCCATCCGCCCGGATCCACCCGGTCTTTGCGGACCATCCAGCGAAGATACAGATGGCTGCGCTTGCAGGCACTGGATTTGCCGGGATCAGCCAGCAGATGGCCGCACGCCCCTAAGGGGTCCAGATGCTGCACCAGAAACTGCAGCCCCGGCATAACCGTGGCATCTTCCGGATCAGTGCCGGCCATAAAGCAGGCTTCCAGAGAACCGTATTCCCGGATGACCTGCTGCATACCGAGAATAAGGGCCGTGATATGGGCCTGGTTGGCAAACCGGTAAGCAAACCCTGCCAGTCCCCGGCGGATCTCTTTTGCTGTAATCTCTGTTACCCTTTGCCCGGGAGCCGGGTCCAGAAACGCAAGCACTTTTGCTGCTGCCTGCATGATCATTTCCACCCGGCCGTAAGCCAGGCAGGCCGCCACAAGACCGGCCACCTCCCGGTCCCTGACATCCCCGTAGTCATAGAGGAACAGCAGGGGATCAGGATCCACAAGGGATCTGCGGTTATACGTCTCATACACCATTTCCAGCTTCTGTCTCAATCGGACCAGCATGGATATCTTGTCTCCTGCCAACATCTGATTTTTTTTGCACGGCAAACGCTTCTGCCGGCAACAGTATGCCTGTTTGCGGCATATTGCAAATTCCGGGCCTGGAAATTTCTTTGTCCACGGACTGGATATTTGCCCCAGCTATATGCGCTGCGGAAAGCACCTCCTCACCCCTCACCCCTCATCCCTCACCCCTCATCCCTCACTCCTCACCCCTCATACCTCCCTAACGTGCGCACTATGGGCAGCCCCTGGTGGTGTCCTGTGAACGGACCGTCAGATACGGAGGGGGCCTGGTTAAATATGCCGGGATGGTTTTCCACCAGAGCGCAGGTTAACGCTTTTCATTGCTCTTATGCCAACAGGCCCCCGCAGATCTCGGGCCGGGCACAAGACACCACCAGGGGCGGGGACCGGGACAGAATGCTGCACAGAGCGATCCAAAACCTGGCATGCTTATGGCAAATATCTCAGTCCGGGAATTATGTCTTGACTCTTTTTTGCGGATGGCCGTAATATACCATCTTTATTTAACCACACAACGCAAGGAGTTACATACATATGCTGCAGAAAAAAAAAATCGGATTCATCGGCGGCGGCAACATGGGAGAAGCCCTGGTATCCGGTCTTGTGCTTTCCAAAGCCACAAGACCGGAAAATATCATCTGTTCGGACATTGACCCGGAACTGCTGGCAGCCATACAAGAAAAATACAAGGTACGTACCACCTGCGATAATCTGGAAGTGATCCGGCAGTCGGATATCATCGTCTATGCCACCAAACCCCAGATTCTGGGGATGGTGCTCAAGGAAACCGCGCCTGCCCTTGATGATGAAAAGCTTGTCATTTCCATTGCCGCAGGGGTTCCTCTGGCAGCCATTGCCATCGGGCTGCAGAAAAAGCTGCGCCTGATCCGGGCCATGCCCAACATCTGTGCCTTTGTCAAGGAAAGCGCCACTGCCATTGCCGCCGGCGAATATGTACGGGAAAATGATGTGGCCGAGGCCCGGGCCATCTTCAACTCCGTGGGAAAAACAGTGTTTATCCATGAAAATGTGCTCATGGATGCTTTCACCGGATTAAGCGGCAGCGGTCCAGCCTATATCTTTACCATTGTGGATGCCATGGCAGATGCCGGGGTGAAAATGGGGCTTTCCAGAAAAGATGCCCTGTTTCTGTCCACCCAGACGGTGCTGGGATCTGCCCGGCTGCTCATGGAATCCAAAGAACACCCGGGCCAGCTCAAGGACCGGGTAGCCTCCCCCGGCGGCACTGCCATCGCCGGCATTCACACCCTTGAACAGGGCGGCCTGCGCACCACGCTGATCAATGCGGTGGAATCTGCCACCAACCGCTCAAAAGCGCTGGGTGAAATGATGGTAAACGATTTTATCGAAAAAAACAGAAACGGGGAATAAAAAACCGGGTACAGGATGCTGTATTCTGCACACTGTACCCGGTATCTGGCCAGGGAACTTTACGGAGGCGGTTATGGGTTACACTTCAAGTTCCTTTTTCAGCCAGTCCCGAACATTTCCTTCTACAGCATATACCCCTTTGTATTTGCCGATGTCCTGCATGAATTCCGTTTCCAGCTGCTCGGGGAGATCAAAATTCCCCAGTTCTTCCGCATCAAATCCTTTTCTGCGCACCAGCGTCACTACAGGGTGCTTTTTCCATGTATTGATCACAAAATATACTGTTTCATTGTCGTTGTCCCTGGAGTTGTAATATGACTGGGACCGCAGCGGCCCCCACTCCAGATGCAGGGCAATGGCTTCTTCCGGGGTCATCTCCCAATCCACAGCATTCAGCAGATTGTAATCATTTTTTATATCACCAAGTTTCATATCTCCTCCATTTTTCAGGGTTGGTCTCTTCTCTATAAGAATGTAAGAGCAAATTGCATGCCTGGACAATGAAGGGGGCAAACTATTTTACCACGAAGGACACGAAGAAATGGCATCTTCGTTCTCTTCGGGGTTTTAAAAAAAATTAATGAAATGTAAGGTCATCCGATATTCGTCACAACTTACTTAGAGAATGATACAAAAACGGTTCACCGCAACAGACACAAAACTGTATCTGTTGCGGTGACATTGGTCAATAATTTTCACACAGCCGTTCAAACCAGCCTGCCGGGCGGACACAGGCCGGGCATTTGTCAGGCGGGGTTTTCCCGGCATGGATATATCCACAGCCCAGGCAGCGCCACTGGATCTGCATCTCATCCTGAAAAACCCGCTGGGAGGCGATATTTTCCGCCAGGTGCCGGAACAGTTTTTCATGGTGATTTTCCGCCACAATAATGGCATCAAAGGTATCTGCCGCCCGGGCAAACCCTTCCTGCCTGGCGGTTTCAGCAAATCCCGCATACATGTCATTGCCCACATAGGCTTCCAGATCAGCGGAAGACAACAGATTGGCATGGGTGTTTTCGATCACCCCGGTGGGAAAATGCCAGTTGATGGTCAGCTCTCCCCCATTGAAAAATTTGAAAAACCGCAAAGCATGTTCAAATTCCTGGACAGCGGTTTCATCAAACAGTTTGCCGATCTGTACATAGCCCTCCTCCCTGGCCCTGTTGGCAAAAAAATTATACCGGGTCCTGGCCTGGGCCTCGGCGGCAAAGGAGGTATGCAGGTTCACTGCTGTTTGGCTTTCTCTGAATTTCCCCATACAGCACCTGTTACTCCTCGATGATGATGGCTTCGGCACCGCATTCGGCCGCTGCCTGGCGCACCTTGTCCTTGAGGTGTTCCGGAATGGGATCAACCTTGATGGTGGATATGAGCTGGTCCTCGTCATACTTGAATACTTCAGGACAAAGGTCATTACAGTTTCTGTCCCCCATGCACTGATCGGTAATGGTCACTTTCATGTGTTCCTCCTAAACGTTAATGTATATTGCGATGGATCCATGCCGGCGTCATTTCCAGGACATGGTTTTTCAAGGCCGGTGTGTAGAGCATCGATTTACCCTGCTTTTTCAATGGCCTGAAATTTTTTCATAAATTTTGTATCAATATAATCCTTAATTGTAAAGGCAAGCCTGCCGCCGAATACGATGTTTTTTTTCTTGAGCACCCCCTGGCCGCCCCCGAGATTGAACACCAGCAAATAGTCCGGCCCGGGATCAAACGGCATCAGGTCTCTGCCTTCCAGGGCAGCCATGAGATTATGCAGCAGAACCGGATTCTGCCGCACGGCATAGACCCCCACCTTGTCCAGCGGTTGCGGCTGAAAATGGATGCAGTCACCGCCCCCGAAAATATGCGGATCTGCCACACTCTGCAGGTACTGGTTCACCAGCAGGCCCTTGTCCGGCCCCACAGGCAGGCGGGATTTTTCAAAAATATTTGACGGTGTCACACCGGCTGCCATAAAGGTAAAATGTGTGTCATACTGTTTTTGGGAACCAAGGGTGATGTGTGACCGGGTCACTTCCTGAACCCGCGCATTTTCCAGAATCTCTATCTTTCTTTTTTCCAGAACCGCTTTTACCCGGTCCCGGATGCTGTCAGAGAATCTTCCCATGAAACGGGTTGCACAAAAAATGCGGATTTTTGGCATATATGCCCCGGTTTTTTGGGCCAGCTGCCATACATTGCCCGCCACCTCAGCAGAGGACGGACCGCCGCCCACCACACTGATGCTGGCCTGGCCTGCCCCAAACAGTGCCTGCAGTTTTTCGGCAGCTTCCATCAATTTCTCAATGGGTTTGACAGGATACACATTGTCCGGTTCCTGACCATTGGCTGTGGCGACACCGGCCATGGGTACATGAGACCCGGCATTGCAGGAAAGCACATCATAGGAAACCGTGCTCCCGGACAGGGTAAACACCTTTTTGGTTTCAGGGTCGATACGGGTTACCCGGTCCTGGATGAAGCGGCCGCCCTGGCTTTCCACCACATCCCGGGTGGCAAACCGAATCTGCCCGGGCGAATAGGTCTTCCCCAGCATGCCCGGCCCCATTCCTGAATAATAATGAAATATGGATGGTCCGATGACCGTAACGGCGTATTCTTTTTCCACAAATTTTTTGATGTTTTCCAGTGTGACCATGTGTGCATGGCCGCCCCCCACCAGTACCAGGTGCTGTTTCATACGAGCTGCTCCAGTTTTTTTCCGGATGTTGGTTTATTGCTCACACAGTGTCCATCAATTTTCCCAACCGTTCCAGATGCTGTTTTTCCTCACCTGCGATTTCATGGACAATGGCTGCAGCATCGGTATTTTCCATGCGTGCCCCCACCCGCTGATACAGATCCAGGGCCTGGGCTTCTATGGACATGGCCAGAGAAATCACCTCGGTTTCCACAGACAGATCCGGGTCAAACAGTTCCAGGTATTGATCCGTAGTCAATCCCCCCTCCACGGCTGATTTTTCCACCATGGCATCAAATTGCTCCCGGGATACCGTTGCATCTGCCATCCGGACATAGGCATCAAAAATCGCCTCCTGGTGCTTGACCTCAATGGCGGCCAGTTTCTCAAACAATGCCTGCACCGAAGGGGTCTGGGCCTTGTCTGCCATATCCCGGTAGAACCGGTGCAGCCCCTGTTCCAGGGAATAGGCCACCTTGAGAAACTCCTGTGGGGATTGTGTGCCGTCAAACAGGTCCATGCCCAGGGTCTGGGGGCCCACAGCAGTCTTTCCCTGCCAGGCCTTGATGCCGCCGGATACATTATACACCTGTTTGAAGCCTTTGCCGGACAGTATCTGTGCAGCCGCCCGGCTGCGCCCGCCAACCGCTCAGTAAACCAGGGTGGGTTTGTCGGGATCCAGCTCGGACATCCGGTCAGAAAGCTGGGGCAGCGGGATCAGCACAGCCCCGGGAATGTGGCCCTGCTGGTACTCTGAAGGCTGACGCACATCCAGGATGGTGATATCTTCAGGGGAATGGTCGGATATCATTTTTTGGGTTTCCCTGTAATCTCTGGATTGTACCGGGGTAAAAAACTGCATCCATTTCATGACAAATTTCCTTTCTTCTTCACAGGACCTGCCGCCACAGCGTAGAGCAGGACACTGTCGGATTTCAATTGGAGAAGTTCTGCAGCCTCTGCGTCATACATGGCACCCACACCACAGCACCCGAGACCGAACGCTTCTGCAGCAAGATACACCCGCTGGCCTGCCCTGCCGGCATGCAGCATCACATACCGGTAGCCCCTGGGCCCCAATGCCGATTCCACGGCCCCAAGATCTGCCAGAAACAAAAAATTCACAGCAGCCCGGCTTATCCAGGCCTGATCCAGGCATATCCTGGCCAGCGTATCTGCCAGGCGGCCTGCACGCATGCATGCCAGTTGGGTTCCATCCGAAGACAAGGTGTACAGTCCGTCTGCCAGGCCTTCCAGGTTCTGACAGATCATTGCCGGCACAAGAAACTTTTTTGCGGACCCACCTGTTTCTTCAGGGGTGTTCTCTGAAAAAATACCGGAAAAAATCTGCCTGAAAAAAGCCGCCCACACAGAACAGGGCAGTTCACGGACAGCAAAATTCCGGCGGGACCGCCGGTGCTTGCACGCATGGACAAAAGAGAGGTCAGGTACAAAATTGGATGTTGGCATGGGCCTAAATCCTGAAGGAATCTGTTGAAAGACCCCCGGGCATTGGTCCGATACCCTGGATTGCACAATGGCAGACCCTGTTTTATACACTTTTTCCAATATTTCATACCGGACAGGGGCAAATGGTTCCGGCAGTGACCTGGCAGGATGAAACGGTTGCGTATCAGGCATATCTTCAACCGCCTCACCTGCGCCCAGAAACAGGCAGGCCAGCGGCACTTCTGAGGCCATATCCAGATCCAGGCCCTGCAGCAGGGCCTGGTCATCAAAATCATATGCCACACGGGCATGCATTTTTTCTGCCCTTGATGCCAGCATTACCGATTCAGCCAGATGGCCCGCATCCAGCAGCAGATACCGGAAGGCCCGCTCCCTGTATTTCCAGGCAGAATGGTAAAAAACACCTGTGATGACCAGGTATGACCCTGCACACATCCGGCCAGGCAGTATGGTTTTCATGTCCAGGGGCCGGGAATTGATTTTGCCCAGAAACCCCTGTACCGTGTCACAATAATACAATCCTGTCTCAACACCAGACATCTTGTCCACCGAGAGATACAGTTGACAAGGATACAGCCCCCCTGCGGAGGGCACGCTGCGGAAAAAGATACCCCGTCCCCTGTCTGCAAGGGTCACCCCATAAGACAGGGCCAGAATCCGGGAAACCGTCCTCAGGTCATTATGTTCTTTTTGTTCTTTATCCGGCACCTGCCGGGCCATCACTTGGTCCAGCAGGGCATTCAAGTGCTTGTCGGCCTGATCCCCGCAACTGACCTGTTGGGTATCGGTACCCTTATCCAGCGGAATCCTGTCCTGATATGCATAGGATTTGAAAGGCGCCGGATACTTGGAAAAATCCAGGGAATGGGGCGTAATTCGATGACGGATATGGCTGGTGCGGTCATGGTACTGGACAGCCGATACAGTCTGATCAGGTATTGTCCGAACCATCATCCTCCTGAACATCTGTTTCCAGTTTCATCAGGCATTCATGGCATTCCATCTCGATATTGGGCACATCACCATATTTTTTTTTGATCTCCTCTTCGGTCAGATGAGAGGTGCCGGCGCATCCGCACCGGGGACAGGAGGTGTTGATTCTGTATTTTTTGCCCATCACGCCCTCCTTTTAGCTTTTGCCCGAAATTCTCGGGTCATTGGGGGTTCCTGCACAATCAGGGGTATAGCAGGAATTATCTACAAAAGAGCAGTCTTTTTTACAGCTCGGGCATTTTTCCGGCGGCGTATCCGCCTCCAGGTTATATCCGCATTGGTCACAAATCCAGCTGGTCATAAAAGCCTCCTTTTCAGGGTTATGTTTAAAAAGATGTTTCAATTGCCAGGCACAGTGTAAAATTGCCATACACCAAAACTATAATCAAAAAACATGCCAGCAGTCTGGATATTTGCCATAGCCATGTTCGTTTTTCGATCTATCTGAGCCGCACTCTGTCCCGAACACAATTAGGGGCTCCCCAATAAAAGCGTATAGCCATAGCAAATATTCAGCCAGCAATCACATGTGTTGCTGTAGAAAAGAAGATAATATTTTCACCATACCACAACCATGGCAATCGTCAAATACAAATATCCGGTAAAGACGCTGGATATTTGCCATAGCAGCGTACCCGCCATGGGGAGCCCCTGGTGGTGTCCTGTGAACGGACCGTCAGATTCGAAGGGGGCCTGGTAAAATTTGCCGGGATGATGCCAAACAGAGGGCGGGTTTCTGCACTTCATTGTTCTTATGCTAACAGGCCCCCGCAGATCTCGGGTCGGGCACAGGATACCACCAGGGGCGG
>Ga0102940_1000797_pt1 | contig 21263 bp, 21 predicted proteins | sample SalPonR2_C_D1_MG_FD_78215 | JGI IMG/M metagenome (GOLD analysis project Ga0102940, IMG submission 78215) | Salt pond soil microbial communities from South San Francisco under conditions of wetland restoration - Salt Pond MetaG R2_C_D1_MG | ecosystem: Environmental > Aquatic > Marine > Intertidal... | reverse complement strand
GGATTTATTGTGAAATTGTTGCCGGTGAATGAATGATTAAACGCTTTTTTCTCATTTTTTTCTTCTTTGTGCTGTTCGGCTTTGCAAGTTACGGGCAGTACCTGCTCGAAGTGCGCGACAGCCACAGCGATGAGCCGTTGCAGGGAGTTTCGTTATCAGGTGTCATGAATTATGAGAATAGACCAAACGGCGTGTTGGAGCTCACCAAAAATGCTTTGGAGGTTGTAGATAGCATAGTTGTCTTTCGGCATGGATATGATGCATATACCTTACATAAGCCATTCCCGGAATCCCCTGCCGTGGTGTACCTTAACAGACTTAGCCAAAATCTTGATGAGGTAATTGTGGCTGTAGACCAGTCGGCAAGAGCGTTGCGTAAGTCGCCATCTTCCATAGCCTATCGCGAAAGCAAATCCTTGTTTGCACATCAAAGCGCTGTGCCGGGCAGTCAGCTTAATGCTTTGCCTGGCGTATACATGCAATCAGGCACCAATAATACGAACCGGCTCACGATTAGAGGTGTAGGCTCGCGTACCCCATATAGTTCTAATCGTATACGAGCTTATCTGGGGACATTCCCGCTTACCGATGGCAATGGGGTAACTGTGTTGGAAGACCTGCCACCTGCCATTATGGAGTCGGTAGAGGTTTTAAAAGGGCCTGCCGCTACCCTCTATGGCTCAGGTTTGGGTGGCGTGGTGAAAATAAATACCACCGGTTTTGATGATTATAGGCAGGGCGCATTACTTAACACGAAGGTGGGAAACTTTGGGCGCAAAATGCTGGGTGTGGGTGGAATGGCCCGCAATGGGCATTTTGCAGCCCGTGGATATGCTTCTGTTTTCCATGGTAATGGTTTTCGCGATAATAACCGCTACGAACGGCAAACATTTTACTTTAATGCCAGACAAAAGGTGGCTCAAACCACTTTTTCAATCATGATGCTTTACACGGGGCTTTATGGTGAAATCCCAAGTTCTTTAAGCGAAAAAGATTTTCGGAACAGTCCGTCTTCGGCGGCCGATAACTGGCAGGCTGTAAATGGTTATGAACAATACGATCGGGTAGGGGTAAATCTGCAGGCACGCACCATAATGGGGCAGCACTGGCGTAACCAGTTGACAGTGAATTTCAGACACAACGACCCGTATGAAGTACGTCCATTTAATATACTTGATGAGGAAACTCATGCTGCCGGGTTTACCAATCGCCTTAAATATTATGCAGGAAACTGGCAGGTGTCGTTAAGCGCCCATTTGACCCGTGAAAACTATAATTGGACCACATATGAAACTACAGAGTCGGGGCAGGGAGCGTTAATTAATGAAATGCTCGATCATAAACTACATGCCAACACGGGATTACTCATGCAGTGGCAGCCCGCGGGTAATATTATAGCACAGGCAGGGGTAAGTCTGAATCATGTCCGGTATCGGCTTAAGGATCTGCAGCAACCGGGTACTACATTCGAACGTTATCAGTTCGACCCTGTATGGTCACCTTCTGTTGGGGTGAATTATGAACCATGGGAAACGCTCAACCTGTTTGCTGCCATATCGCACGGTTTTTCGCCGCCCTCGCTCGAAGAAACCCTCATGCCCGATGGATTAGTCAATACCGACTTACAGCCCGAACAGGGGCTTATGGCTGAGCTGGGTTTAAGATGGCGCTACAGGAAGCTATTGCGGTTGAGTGCCACCTTATATGGCCTGGAAATTACCGATATGCTTGTTACCCGGCGGCTGGCCGAAGATCAGTTTATGGGTATCAATGCCGGTAAAGTACGCCATGGTGGGGTAGAGTTCCAAACTATTGTGCGCCCGCTCAGCTTTTTAAGTAATCCGGCCGTTAACCTTACCATCACCAGCATATTGGCCCATTCAGTGAACCGTTTTGTGGAGTTTGAGGATCAGGGTAACGACTATGCAGGCAACCACCTGCCCGGTATTCCGGAATACAACTGGTACAATATGTTGCAAATGGAGTTGTTCGGTCGCTACACACTGCACCTTGATCATCGCATGGCCGGCCGCCAATATATGACCGACGATAACACGCTTACCTACAGTGGCCACCAAATATCCAGTCTGAGTGTTAGTGCCCGGGTGGGACAATTGCACAAACCACACGTAACTTTCACAACAGGTATTCGCAACCTGCTCGACACACATTACGCCGCCATGCTCTTGATCAATGCCCCTTCATTCGGAGGAAGTGCACCCCGTTATTACTACCCCGGTACACCGAGAAATGGATATGTATCTGTTAAGTTCAATATGTGAGAGGTTTATGACATTCTTTATTATTGCATAAATGATTGTAAATTGGTTTTTGACAATAATTTAATAAAGGAATTAGTGATTTTATAAGCCTAAATTATTGCCTTTCTTTAAGGAGAAAAAGCGTTATATTTGATAAAGTATTAATTTATAGATAATGGCACTTGCAGTAGTGGGATATCCAAGGTTGAATAACGACGACTACAGGGCAATACAAGACTTTCGTAAAGAAAATGATGAATTGTATTATTCTGTAATTGAACCTCACTTCACTTTTGTTTTCCTGTAGATGAAGTCGATAAAACAAAATTTTTGGACGAAATTTATAATAAACTAAATGGTGTTGAACAGATCGACTTTGAAATTAGATGTGCAACTGTAAATAATGATGCCATTTTAGATCTTTACCAATTATTATTGGTGCCAGATGAAGACTGTAGTAAAATTGTGAAACTTCACGATAAGCTTTATAGCGATTTGCTATTTAACTATTTAAGGTTAGATGTTGATTTTATACCTCATGTTGCTATTGCCAACTCACCGGATAAGTATAAAATTAAGAACCTGGCAGACGACTGGAATAAAACAAATTTTATTATTAAGGGGAAAGTTGATTGACTATAGTCGACTATACTGATAAGGTTTTAACAGATTTAGAAAATCTAGCATTAAGCAATAGGTAGATTTATAATAATGGGCTTATTTATTGTCTGAAAAAAAAGAGCCGCTTCACAAACGAAGCGACTCCTTTCAAATAAATATACTAAATTATTAATCTGCTACGTAATCATATTCTTTCAGAATATCTCTTACTTCGTCGGGTGATACCCGGCCATAGGTTTTTTCGCCTACAAGTACAACGGGCGCCAATCCGCATGCCCCAACACAACGGAGGCAGTTTAGTGAAAACTCACCGTCGGCAGATGTTTCGCCAACTTCAATTTTAAGCAACCGTTTAAATTCATCTAATACCTTATCGGCACCACGCACATAACATGCTGTTCCGGTGCAAATCGATATTGGATTGCGTCCCTTTGGAATCATGGTGAAGAAGGAGTAGAATGTTACCACACCATATACTTTTGCCAGGGGTACGTTGAGTTCTTCTGCCACAATTTCCTGTACTTCTGCCGGCAGATAGCCAAAAATACTCTGAGCTTTATGCAGTACGTTGATCAGTTCACCACCTTTGTAGTCGAATTCTTTGCAGGCAGCTTTTAATTTTTCAACGTCTGATTTTTTGAGGGCTACTTTAGATTCACTCATATCTGTACGTTTAATTTTTTTTACAATTGGTCAATGATAAATTTACTCTTCCTTCAGTTTTACTTTGGGTCTTCTGTCGCTGTAATGTGTGTGCAGCAATTGATGAGCTTTTTCACTCATGGGTGCTCCCAGGAAGTTTTCGTAAAGTTCTTTAATCATTGGATTTTCGTGCGACTTGCGTATTTTTTTGCCCGAATCTTCGCGATAAAGCGCATCTATACGTTTCTTCAGTATTGAAGAATCGCCATGGTGCAATGGTTGTCCGCCACCACCAATACAACCACCAGGACAGGCCATAATTTCAATTGCATGGAAATGTGATTTACCGTCGCGAATGTCTTCCAGCATTTTACGGGCATTACCCAATCCGTGTGCAATACCTATGTTAAGTTCCAGTCCGTCGAAATCTACTTTAGCTTCGCGAATGCCTTCCATGCCGCGTAGCTGTTCAAAATCTACTTTTTCGAGCTTTTTACCAGTGTGTATCTCATAGGCAGTACGTGTGGCAGCTTCAATAACACCGCCTGTAGCACCAAAGATAACACCTGCTCCGGTTGATTCGCCCAACGGATTGTCGAAATCCTCATCTGGCATATTTTCCAGATCCATGTTGGCTTCTTTAATTAAATGCGCCAGCTCTCGTGTCGATAGTGAGAAATCCACATCCGGGTTGTCTTCTACTTTAAACTCATCGCGTTGAGCCTCGTATTTTTTAGCCAAACAGGGCATGATAGAAACCACAATCAGGTCGTCGCGTTTAACGTTTAATTTTTCGGCATAATATGTTTTGGCAATGGCGCCAAACATTTGCTGTGGCGAACGAGCTGTTGAAGGAATATCGATCATGTCGGGGAATTGCATTTCGAAGAAATTCACCCATCCGGGGCAACATGAAGTAAGTATTGGGAGTTTCACACTTTTGTCGCCATCCAGGTGTTTTTTCAGACGGTCGAGTAATTCGGTGCCTTCTTCCATAATGGTAAGATCGGCAGCAAAGTCGGTGTCAAATACACTGTCGAAACCAAGGCGACGCAGCGCTGATACCATTTTCCCAGTTACCAGTGTGCCGGCATTCAGACCAAATTCTTCGCCTAAAGCAGCACGTACTGCAGGAGCTGTTTGTACCACTACGGTTTTGTTGGGGTCAGCAAGTGCACGAAGGACATTGGTTGTATGATCTACCTCTGTGAGTGCGCCCGTCGGGCAAACTGCTACACACTGTCCGCAATAAGTACAGGTCGATTTTTCGAGATCCATTTCGAATGCAGGTGAAACAACTGATTCGAAACCTCGGTTAATGGCGCTCAGTGCACCTACTGTTTGTACGTCGTTACACATGGTTTCGCAACGGCGGCACATGATACATTTGTCAAGGTCGCGAATGATCGAGGGTGAATAGTCGATTTTGTAAGTCGACATTTCCGATGTTTCCTCGTTATGAATTTTACGTACACCTAACTTAACAGCCATATCCTGCAATTCGCAGTGACCTGATTTTGCACAGGTAAGGCAGTCTTTCGGGTGGTCAGAAAGAATGAATTCAAGCACAGTGCGGCGTGCATTCAGTACGCGGGTAGTATGGGTTTTTACCACCATACCGTCGGTGCACTGGGTGGAGCAGGAGGGAGCCAGGTTATGACGTCCTTCAACTTCTACCACACATATGCGGCAGCCGCCGGGTTTGTTCTCTATGTTCATATCTTCCAGCTCCATGTAGCAAAGTACCGGAATTTCGATACCGAGCTGTTTGGCAGCATGATAGATTGTGGTTCCTTTGGGAACCTCTATTTGTCTGTTATCTATTGTGACTTTTATAGTATCCATTGCTAGATTCCTCCTCTTATTGAATGAAAATGGCGTTAAATTTACATTTTTCGATACAGGCGCCGCATTTTATACAAAGTGCCTGATCAATGTGGTGCACCTCTTTCCGTTCTCCGGCAATTGCACCAACAGGGCACACACGTGCACAGGCTGTACATCCCACACAGTTTTCTGCTTCAATTACATACTGCATAAGGTCTTTACATGCACCTGCGCGGCATTTGTGATCTTTCACGTGTTCTTGATATTCTTCGTTGAAATTTTCAAGTGTTGAAAGTACCGGGTTGGGTGATGTTTGTCCCAATCCACACAGTGCTGTATCTTTAATTACACGACTCATATTGTCGAGCAACTCAAGGTCTTCTTCTGTACCTTTACCCTTGGTAATTTTGTCCAGTATTTCGTACAAACGCTTATTACCTATACGGCATGGTGCGCATTTACCACACGATTCCTCTACAGTAAAATCAAGATAAAACTTGGATACTGATACCATGCAGTCGTCTTCGTCCATTACAATCATACCGCCCGATCCCATCATAGAACCTGCAGCAGTTAGCGTGTCAAAGTCGATTGGTGTGTCGAGGTGTTTTTCCGTTAAGCAACCACCTGAAGGGCCTCCGGTTTGTACAGCCTTGAACTTTTTCCCATGTTGAATACCACCGCCAATTTCAAAAATTACCTCACGCAGTGTTGTGCCCATAGGTACTTCAATCAGTCCTACATTATTGATTTTACCGGCAAGTGCGAATACTTTTGTACCGGGCGACTTCTCGGTTCCAATGGAAGTAAACCATTTACCGCCTTTATTGATAATGGCAGGTATGTTGGCAAATGTTTCCACATTGTTTACATTGGTAGGTTTGCCCCAATAACCAGATTCAGCAGGGAATGGTGGTTTTACGGTAGGTTCACCGCGTTCGCCTTCCATGGAGTGAATCAGTGCTGTTTCTTCACCGCAAACAAATGCACCAGCCCCATAACGGAGTTCAATATCAAAATTAAAATCAGTACCCAGAATTTTTTCACCAAGCAAGCCATATTCGCGAGCCTGGTTAATGGCAATAATCAATCGCTTAATTGCCAGCGGATACTCTGCCCTGATGTAGATTAACCCTTTGCTGGCATTGGTCGCATAACCACAAATGGCCATTGCTTCCAATACACTGTGTGGATCGCCTTCCAGAATGGAACGGTCCATAAATGCGCCAGGGTCGCCTTCGTCTGCATTACAAACCACATATTTTTGGTCTGCATCGTTTTGAGCAGCAAATTGCCATTTCAGACCGGTAGGGAAACCACCACCACCACGGCCGCGTAATCCTGAGGTTTTTACCTCTTCAATTACATCATTAGGTTTCATCTCGGCAAGGCACTTGCCCAATGCTTCATAACCATTGCGGCCAATGTATTCCTCGATGTTTTCCGGATCGAGAAATCCACAGTTGCGCAAAGCAATGCGCACTTGTTTCTTGTAAAACTCCATGTTTTTGGAGTCGCTGATGTGTTTTTTCGTTTCCGGGTCGGTATAAAGTAGCCGCTCTACTTTACGGCCTTTTATTACATGCTCTTCTATTATTTCTTTGGCATCTTCAGGTTTAACCTGGGTGTAGAAAGTGTTGTCGGGCGATACCTTTACAATAGGGCCCTTTTCACAGAAACCAAAACATCCGGTCTCAACTACCTGTACCTGTTCTCCCAGGTTGTTGGCATCCAGTTGGTTCTTTAATTCATCAATGATCAGGTTGCTCGATGAGGCGCGACATCCGGTTCCGCCACAAATCAGCAATTGTATTTTATAATTTGCCATGCTTTGTTCCTCCTTATTTATTATCTTCAATGGTTCTGTAATTGGCAGGTATAATTCCGTCTACCCAGTCCCCATGTTTAATGTGTTTCTCGATAATTTCATCGGCTTTTTTAACGTCTACATATCCGTAAACAACTGGTTCGCTGCCAGGCATAGTAACCTCAATTGTTGGTTCTGCATAGCTGTAACCCATATCGCCGGTTTGGGTTACGATGGCTTCAATATTTCGCTTTTCAAGTTCGTCAACCAGGTAGTTGAATACTTCTTTGGCACCAGATGCAATGCCTGATGTACCCATTCCTACTTTTACCTGTACCAGTGATTCGGGGTTGTCAGCCTTTTCGCGAAGATGAACTTTCGATTGAAGTTCTTCTTTCATCTTACGCAAGTCAGCTAATGATTTAACTTTTGCCATTTGATTTCCTTTTGGTTTTAAACAAAAATGGTTATTTGGTATAATTTATTGATTCTAAGTTCTCTGAGATCATTTCGTCTATAAATCTCATTATTTTTGGATTGGACAGTAATATGTCGCCTAATTCTCGTTTTATTGTTCTGCTGTCAAAGATATATTCATTTGATTGATTGGTATGTATGTAAACAAGGTCAATTTTCGGGTCTGTTGCCGCAACAATACTTAGAGTGCCTGAAATATCGCCAATGGCGGGCCTGTCCACGCTTTTATGTTTGAAAACAGCTTTAACTGTGGTGCCTTTACCTTCTTCTGAAGTCAGTGAAAACCAGCCGCCAGTGCGTTCGGCATTGAGTTTTAATAAAGGAATACCCAGGCCTACTTTTCTCGTTGTTCTGCTTGTATAAAATGGGTCGCAAACCTGTTCAATTTTGTCTTTTGGAATCCCCCTTCCATTATCCTCTATAATGAGAGTGTAAAGGTCTTTTTCGGGTTCCTCTGCAATACTGATCTGTATTAGTGTGGCACCTGCCCTAATTGAATTGTTGGCTATATCGAGTATGTGTTGCGATAAATCTTTCATAGCAGCGTTACTTTACGTCCGTTTTTGCAGGCCAGGGCCATTTTTACCTCTTCAAAGTCTGGCGATTCCATGTGAAAACAACACGATATATCGCCAATATTGTCAATGAAATGTGCATCGGAACTTTGAATTATGCTGAAAGCATCTACGTTGGGTTGTAGCTTTTTTATTTCATTTAGGGTTGTGAATTTTGATATTTCCAGTGCATCAGCCTTTAGGTTTTCAGGGATAAACCCCAATTGTGAAGTAATACTATTGGTTGGCCTGTCAACATGGGCTGGAATAAATATGCCACCCAAACTATGTACGACCTCAGCAACGTCATCCAGGCTTTGATCAAGACTTGCAATTAGCAAACTATCTACTTCCTGCAGGATTTGCTCATTGCGATCAACTACTACCTGGTATCCAAAGCGGTTCGGGTCATTTGGAATATGAATAAGATGTTGGTCCAGGTACTGCTGAAAAGTTTCCAGCTTTTTCCAGTCCTGAAAAAAGGTAAGGCAATGTACTTCCTCTTTTGTGTTGATTTCTGCCCCCGGTAAAATACTAATGTTTTGTTCTGCAGCCACTTCAGCAATCACGCGGCACATTAATGTGCTGTTATGATCAGTAATACCCAATAAATCAATACCCTCCTTAACGGCTTTCTCGATAATGCGCCCGGGGCTCATTTCAAGACTTCCGCATGGTGAAAGGACGGTGTGGGTATGTAAATCTGCTTTGAAGGACTGCATATTGCCTGTTTATGATTTTATCATGTTAAAAACTTTACCCGTAAGCTCAAAGGTGGCTTCATGCGAACCCAGCAATGGGATACCTTCTTCATTGGCATGCTTAATAGTCTCTTCGTCGGGCTGAAAACCTTTTACGACAATAACTGCAGCATGCTCTTTCAGCGAGGCTATAGCCATTACATTTTTGTGTGTTTGTAGGGTTATCCATACATTACCTTCACCTGAAAAACCCATTACATCGCTTAGCAGATCGCTTACATAACCACCCGATATTTCTCTATCCAGGTTATTGGATCCGGCAAAAATTTTTAGATCGAGTTTTTCAACTATTTCAGATACTTTCATCTTCGGCTCCTTTCTTTTTACAATTTTTTTGCAGGCGGTTTTCGCCCCATATGGTTTCAATTTTTTTATAGGCTGTTGCTCTGGACATTTTGCCGTGGGTTTGCATATGCGCTTGCATAAAAATACAGTCGCTCAATGCAGCTTTGTGTTGTACTATATCTTCTGCCAGGGCCTGGCATGTAGGTGCTCCGCATGCGCCACAATCAATTCCTGGCAGGAAACACATCAAACGACGTGTTTTTTCCATTTTAACCAGTGCGCGTGCCATGTCTTCGTCAAGCTTAAGCATTGACCGGGGTTTTACAGCTCCAATGCGGCTGTTTGCTTTCATGTAAGCTTTTTGATCCAGCACCGGATTTCGCTCACTTGTTTTATCTTTGTCTTCCTCGTAACGTGCTGCCCTTATTTTAAGCCGCTCTACTGTAAGGAAGCGGTTGTTTGTATTCAGTATACCTCCTGCACAACTTTCATCGCATGCCCTGATTTCAATAAAGTCTATGTTCGATATTTCTTCATCTTCGAGTTGCTCCAGGAAGTCCATGGCATTGTGAACGCCATCTATGGCTATGCTTCGGCCTTTGGCATGTGCTGCTTCTCCGTTGGTCAGACTCCACTTCAATGCTTCCGGACTCATAGTGGGCTTGTCGGGTAATTCACGGTGACTGCCTTTTCCCTGTTTGAGCGCCCTGAAAATGCGATTGAAAATGAAATCCATGTTAATTACACCATTAATGCGTGAGTCAGGTTCTCCAACCGGGCTCTTAATGGCTGCAATTTTTGCAGCACAGGGGGTGATGTAAAATATACCAATGTCTTCGTCTGCAATCCCCTGATCGGTTAAGTGTTTGCGATAAAATTGTGCAGCCAAATCAACCGGTGGCTTCAACTGCATTACATTGTTTGCCAGCGATGGGAATTTTACCTGTATAAGCCTTATTATTGCTGGGCAAAAGGACGATATTACAGGCCTGTATTCACTTTCCAATTGATATTTCGGAACTTCTTTTTTCAAAAAATCAGCACCATGCTCAACCTCAAATGCGTGGGTGAAACCTAAATCGAGCATTACTGCTGTAATTTGCGAAGCGTAGTATTTAGAAGGAAACTGACCGGTAAGTACACTTGGGTAAAGTGCCACGCGGTGTTTGTATTTAAATATATTGTTGAAATCGTCTTGTTCCACCTGTATGGCATTGACCGGGCAGGCTTTCATGCACATTCCACAATCAATGCATTTGTGTTCGTATATGAATGCTTTGCCGTCTTTAACACGAATGGCCTCTGTGGGACAAACCGTCATGCAATGTGTGCAGCCGTAGCAAACATCCTGATTTATTTTGAGTGCATGATGAAAAAAATGAGCTTCCATAGCTTTTTATTTTAAATAGTGTACAATGGATACTGTTGTACCCTCGTTCACTTTGCTTTCAATTTGCATTTCGTCGGCGTTCTTTTTCATATTGGGCAAACCCATACCGGCACCAAACCCCATTTCCCTTACAGCTTCGCTGGCAGTAGAGTAACCCTCTTTCATTGCTTCATCTATATTTTCAATCCCGGGCCCTTCATCTTTAATTTGCATTTTTATTATGGCACCGTCAATATCTACCGTTATTTTGCCTTTGTACGCATGGGCACATACATTTACTTCTCCCTCATAGAGTGCAACTACCACTCTTTTAATAATTTTGGGTTCCACATTGATTTTCTTAAGCATTTTTTTCACCTCACTTGAAGCAAAACCTGCTTTCGAAAAATCACCACCAGATATGGTAAACTCAAGTTTCATAATTAAAACAAGGGTTTAATGTTGTTTTGAAATAGTAGTCCGGCTATGTGGAACATTGAATAAGGGCTCTCGATAATGGTGATGTAGCTCTCTTCTGCAAGCTCAACCATTTCGGCAGTTGCTTTTTTACCACGTGCCAGAATAATACAGTTAATATCGGCCATTTCTGCAGTGCGTATTGCCTGCATATTTGCAAGACCTGTAAGGAGCAACATTTCGTCGGTATCAATCCGCAGTACATCGCTCATTAAATCTGAGGCAAAGCAAAAATTAAAATCAGCCTTATTCTTTGTGTAACTGGCAATATTTCCTTTGATAATTTCGCTGAGGGTAGTTATGGTCATTGTATCTCGGTTTTTTTATGTAAAGGTATCAAACCATGCACCATTTTCATATTGTCTGATATGCTGTATATCAGGTTTTCGGCCAATATGTTGCACAGCATAACAATGATCTTATTTATACTAAATAAAAATAAGGTTTACCGGGTGGTTTTGTAGTGTTTGTGTTTGTAAATCAGTTAGAAAGAGTGTAGTCGTTTTTATAAGTGTAAAAAACAAATAACCCAATCGCTCGTCTTTTTCCATTATTCCCCATAAAAAAGTTAGAAAAAAGATTTCAAAACTCACCATCTATTGCAACTACCAAAATACAGAATCGGAAAAGCATTTTTTTCGGCTTTGAAGACAAATTAACTAAATACCATTTTTATAAACTAAAATTTAATTTTTATGAAATTTCAAAATCAATTAAAAGCATTTGTTCTTGTTGCCTTAATGAGTCTCACATTTGTGGCATGTGAAGAAGATTCAGAAACTTATGAAGTACGCGTGCGCAATGGTGCTTATTCCGAAGCTTTAGGTGTTGTACCTACCAAGTACAATATTACTGAACTCAAAGTTGGTGGTAAAACAGTAGAAAATGTCGATTACGGCGAATTTTCCGATTATTTTGATATCGAGAGTGGAAAAGAGTACAATATTAGCATTTCTTATGATGTGTATTTGTACAATGCAGATACTCAGGCATGGCAGTTTGACGCATCTTACTCTGATGATTTAGGCGGAGAAGAGTGGGGAACAGGCGAATGTAACCCACAACGCATTACCATTACAATTAAAGAACTTTTAGGTGTTGCAGCAGGAGCAAACTATGAAGTATTTTGCGATGATTAATTAACAGTGGGGGTACTGTTTTTATTTATATAGCCTTTTGTAAAAGGTTTTGGGGAGAATTCCACCGGGAGTTCTCCCTTTCTGGTGAAAACCATCTGGTTTTTTTTGTATTCAATATTTTAGAATAAGAGGGAAAAGTGCAAAGTATTTGTAATAAAAAACGGATTAATCTGTTTTCTACCAAATTAATCCGTTTCAAAGTCGGGGTGACAGGATTACTCATCGCTAAACGTGATTCGTGAGCTCCTCCTTTCAGTCGTCGGTTCGCAACCTACGACCTCTTCTATATTTTAGAGTAAGAGGGAAAAGTGCAAAGTATTTGTAATAAAAAAAGGATTAACCTATTTTTCAACAAGTTAACCCTTTTCAATGTCGGGGTGACAGGATTTGAACCTACGACCTCTTCGTCCCGAACGAAGCGCGCTACCGGGCTGCGCTACACCCCGTTTTTAGATTACAGGTGTGCAAAATTAGTATTTATTATCTTTTTTTGAAAAATACACCTTTATTTTTTCATTTTCGCGGTTTCTCTGCTAGTTTTACATCCTGAAAAGGCAATGGCCGGATTTTTGTTCACAAATTGCAGGAATGAAAAGTTATAAAAAGCAAATAAGTTTATGGCTTGTGGCCCTGGCGCAGGGGCTCATGATTACACATGCTATTGTGCCGCACCATCACCACAACGAAGGGTTGGATGCTGGCAACTGCTGTGAAAGTCACCATGCTATGGATTTACAGTTTGAGCACCATACCAGTGATGAGTGTTGCACTGCCTGTAATTTTTTAAATACGCTTTTCTCTCAATTCCAATTCGATAATCAGTTTGTTCAGGTTGAATATCAACCCGCTTTTGCGGCTGTGCCGGCAAAAGCCTCTTTGACTGTCTTTAATGAAAAACCTGTTCGGTTTTTGCACCTCCGGCGACAATCGTTGCGTGCGCCCCCCAGAGCATAGTTATATCCGAATATTTTCCAATTAATTTTTCTACACCCACCAGACTGGGATCATTTTCTCAAAAAATATAACTATGTCACATAATCTATTGGCAATATTTATTGCGTTGATTTATTTAAGCGCTTGCGATGCTCATCCTGAGCACGAAGCAACGGGAGAAAACTCCCACCAGCATACACAGGAGCACAATCATGAAGCAGGAGATCACGACCATGATCATGGCGATCAGAATGGTGTTCATGAAGAAGCGCAACACAATCATGAATCAGGCGCTCATGAAGATGTTCAGGACCAGGAGCATGAAAATACAAAGCATGATGATGAACCTGCCACACAAAACCACGAAGAGGAGGGCCACGATCATGCGCAGGAAATTCATCAACACCAGGTACAAAAGATATTACTAAGACCCTTTTATGAGATTTTACATGTTAGTGGTCGCATTATGCCCTCGCAAAAGGGGCAGTCGATGCTTGCTGCCCGGCATTCAGGATTGGTAGTGTTTGACAACTACAGACTTATTGAAGGTCAAAAAGTACGCAAGGGGCAAAAGTTGTTTTTGATTTCTGCCAAAGGGCTAACTCATAATAATTTGGAGACAAAATACAATGAGGTGAAAAACGAATATGAGAAAGCCCTTCAGGATTATGAAAGAGCTCGTAATTTATTGAAAAATCAGATTATCTCACAGAGTGAGTATCAGGAACGTAAAGTCGATTACCAAAATATTAAAAGCCGATTCGAAATCATTAAAAAAAATTACGTTAAGGGCGGGCAGCCTGTGTATGCCTCGTCCGATGGCTTTATATCGCAATTATACGTTAAAGAAGGAGAATATGTGGAAATTGGTAGCCCGCTTGCAGCAATTGTAGAAGATAAAAGACTTGTTGTAAAAGCAGAAGTGCCGCAAGATTTGATCAGTGAGCTTTCTTATGTAACTGCTGCATCGTTTTCTCCTGCATACAGTGAAGAGATCTTTTTTACCGATTCACTAAAGGGGCAGTTATTGTCTGTGGGGCGTAGCACAGGGGCTTCTGTTTATACGCCTGTTTTTTTCGAGATCGATTATCAGCCTGAATTGTTGCCCGGGGCATTTGCCGATATCTACTTACACGCCCACGATGTTAACAATGCTGTTGTAATACCACAAACAGCTGTTTTAGAGGAGCTCAATAGATATTATGTTTACCTCTGGACAGGCCATGAGTTTAAAAAACAGTACATAGAAATTTCGGGCACTAACGGAAAAATGGTTAGTGTAGCTAGAGGCCTTAACCCTGAAGATCAAGTAGCAACAAAAGATGTATACAGAATTCGATTGTCGCAAATGTCAGGAGCTATGCCCGAACAAGCACATAATCACGCACATTAAAAATCGATCATCATGCTAAACAGAATAATTCAATACGCTCTGAAAAACAGGCTGGTGGTCATAACTGCTACGATTTTGCTAATCGCAGGAGGTGGCTATGTCACCACGCAAAGTGATATGGATGTTTTTCCGGATCTTACAGCGCCAACTGTTGTGGTAATGACCGAATCGCACGGTATGGCTCCCGAAGAGGTTGAAAAATTAGTGACATTCCCAATTGAAACTGCTGTCAATGGCGCTACGGGTGTCAGGCGCGTTCGCTCCTCATCCTCAATGGGATTTTCCATTGTGAATGTTGAGTTTGAGTGGGGAACCGATATTTATCGTGCACGGCAAACAGTATCTGAGAAGCTCGCTACAATTCAGGACCAATTGCCTTCAGGAGTAGACAATCCGGTATTGGCCCCCCAAAGCTCGATTATGGGAGAAATCATGATTTTAGCCATGACCTCAGATACTACTTCTCCTATGAAATTGCACACCCTCGCCGAGTGGAGTGTGCGTCCGCGTATACTTTCCGTTGGAGGCGTGGCACAGGTGTCTATTATAGGTGGCGAAACAAAGCAGTATCAGGTGCATGTAGATCCCTACAAGCTGAAATACCACGATGTTTCGCTTGACCAGGTACTGGAGGCTTGCCGCGCAGTGAACGAGAATGTTTCCGGTAGTTTTTTTAATCAGTATGGCAATGAGTATATTGTGCGTGGAATTATACGTACACACCGTTTAGAAGATATTGAAAACGCCCTTATTGAACAGCGCGGTGATTATGCTGTTCGGGTACGCGATATTGCAAAGGTGGAAACTGCACCTGCACCCGCTATCGGAACTGGATCTTATAATGGCAATAAAGCTGTAATATTGACTGTCACCAAGCAGCCTGACGTCAACACATTAAGGCTTACAAATCGTATTGATGAAGAACTCACCAGTATTGAATCTTCATTGCCGGCAGATGTGAAAATTCATAAAGATATTTTTAATCAGGCCCGGTTTATTGAAACAGCTGTTAATAATGTTATGCGTGCCATGGTTGAAGGAGGATTGTTTGTTGTGCTCGTATTATTTATTTTTCTTATGAATGGACGTACAACTGTAATTTCTCTTACAGCAATTCCATTGTCATTATTGGTAACATTTGTGGTTTTAAATGCATTTGGTCTTACAATTAATACGATGAGCCTTGGCGGAATGGCCATTGCAATAGGATCAGTTGTTGACGATGCCATTATTGATGTTGAAAATGTATATAAACGGTTACGGGAAAATATAGCTTTACCCAAAGCCGAGCGGCAGCCTAATTTGAATGTAATCTATAATGCATCAGTAGAGATTAGGGCTTCAATTATGAATGCTACACTTATTATTATTGTAGCCTTTTTACCACTCTTTTTCCTTAGCGGGATGGAGGGTCGCATGCTTAAACCTCTGGGTATAGCATACATTGTTTCGCTCCTGGCCTCACTTATGGTTGCAGTGACATTAACACCTGTAATGTGTTCAATGCTTCTGACCAATGAGAAACGGTTGAAAAAACGTGCCAAAGGCTCCTGGATTGAGCGAAATCTAAAGCGTATTTATCAAAACTCACTTGGAAAAATACTGAACAGACCAGCCTGGCCATTGGGGATAACATCAGCGTTATTTGTTTTTGCCTTTGTGCTTATGTTTACTTTTGGCAGAAGTTTCCTGCCACCTTTTAATGAAGGAGCTTTAACCATAAACACTGCCACATTACCGGGGATATCTCTGGAGAAGTCAAATGAAATAGGAAAACGTGTGGAGGCTACGTTGCTTGAAGTTCCCGAAATTAATACTACATCACGTCGAACAGGTCGTGCAGAACTTGCCGAGCACTCATTTGGAGTAAATGTATCGGAGATCGATGCACCTATATCATTTACCGGGCGCGATAAAAAAGCAGTTGTGGCTGATGTGCGGCAAAGGCTATCGCAAATCGATGGAATTATTTTCGAGGTCGGGCAACCTGTAAGCCACCGCATTGATGCAATGCTATCCGGAACGGAGGCAAATATAGCTATAAAGGTATTTGGTACCGAACTGAAAACCATGTACAATAAAGCCACAGAAATTCGAAGTCTTATAACCGATATAGAGGGCATTGCCGATGTGAATGTGGAGCAGCAAGTAGAAATTCCACAATTACAAATAAGGCCCAAGCGACAGATGTTGGCGCGTTATGGTATTTCTATTGCTGAATTTGGTCACTTCGTAGAAGCCGCACTTGGTGGTGAAAAAGTAAGTGATGTGTACGAGGGAGAGCGACTCTTCGAACTCATAGTGAGGTATAATGAAAAACATCGCGGAAGTATTGAGGCCATAAAGCGTACCCTCATAGAGACCGGAAATGGACAAAAAATCCCGTTGCATTATGTGGCACATATCAGCAGCGATTATGGTCCAAATACCATTAGTCGTGAAAATGTAAAAAGAAAAATTGTGGTTTCGGCCAATGTCGCAGGTAGCGATTTGCGTACCATTGTCAACGAAATTCAGCGACGTGTAGAGCAGAATGTGGATTTCCCGGAAAATTATTTTGTGACCTATGGCGGGCAGTTCGAAAGTGAATCCGAAGCCAGCAAGGTGCTGCTCATTACATCCTTATTGGCAATATTGATTATTTTTATGCTACTCTATCAGGAGTTTAAGAACGGTATATTAAGTGGATTGATTTTATTGAATCTGCCTTTGGCGCTTATTGGAGGTGTTTTTGCCGTTTGGTTTTCTTCTTCTGTAATTAGTATTCCTGCCATTATCGGGTTTATTACACTTTTTGGTATTGCTACACGAAATGGAATATTGTTGGTTTCGCGCTTTATACAGTTAAAGAAAGAGCAGTATAATCTGAACGAACGAATTATGATTGGTGCAGGTGAGCGGCTAAACCCAATTGTTATGACTGCCCTCACAGCGGCATTGGCATTACTTCCGCTTGCCATTGCATCAGGCAAGCCCGGTAATGAAATTCAGGGTCCTATGGCTATTGTAATACTTGGCGGATTGCTAAGCTCAACACTATTAAATATTTACATTATCCCATTGGTTTATCAAATTTTGGAAAAGAAAAAAGCGAAAAAATGAAATATATAAGGATAATTATTCTTGCAATAACCTTGTCTTTTTGTGTGAATTTCACAGTGGGGCAGGCTGTAAAACCTTATTTACAAAAGGTTTTGGCAAATAACCCATGGATACAGCAGGCAAAACAACAAATGGAAGCTGAAAGGTCTTCCCAGTTGACGGGAATAACTCCACCCGGCCCAGAATTAGAAGCAGGCTATTTTCCCGGAAAAGATAATGTTGTAAAAAGGACTTTTGGCGTTTCACAACGCTTTGAAATGCCGATGGTTTATAGTCGAAAATTGAAAAATGCGCGCTCTAAACAAGAAATAAGCAAAGCTGTTTATCAACAACGAATGATGGATATACTGCTTGAAGCATCCAAAAAAGCTATCCAATACAGGTATACACACAACGTGTTGGAGGTACTTGAAAGTAGAAAACAACATGCTGAGGAGTTACTTGCTGCTTTTGAAAAGAGCCTTGAGCAGGGAGATGCCAATTTACTTGAAGTGAATAAAATTAGGGTAGCTCAGTTAAATGTAACAGAGCGATTGGCTTATCACAAACAGAAACTAGCGAGTTTAAAGGCTGAAATAAGGCAATTTGTAAATGGCGAAAGTGTTGACTTCGAAAAAATCAAATATCCGGAGCCATTTGTATTATCTCGCAATGAATATGTAAACCTGGGATTGCAAAGTTCTCCTAATATTTTACAAATTAAGCAAAAATTAAAAACGGATAGTATTGCTGTTAAACTGTCGAAGGCGCAAAACTGGCCCTCATTTAAAGTGGGCTATGAATATGAAGCCGCCGACCCTGAACAGTTCAGCGGAATAAAAGCCGGGATATCAATTCCCCTTTGGCAAAACTCAAAAAAAACGAAGACTGCCAGAGCCCGCGTTATGGCAAGCTCGGCCAGAAACGATGCAATTATAAGCAGTTTGAAAACCCAACTGGTTAGTACTTACAATGAATACCGGCAGGTTACTGAAACTCATCAGCAGTACAGTAAAACTATGAATGAATTGGATTCATTTGAGTTACTGAAGAAATCTCTTGATTTTGGACATATTTCATTAATTGAATATTTACTTGAATTGAAATTTTTCTACGAAGCCAATGACCGTTTACTTGAACTCGCATATGAACAGGCTCTATTAAATGTAGAACTGAGGCGATTTGAATATATGAATCTGCAATAAGCAAATATTTTGAAGTCAGGCAGTAGTTAATTTTAAACTAATGCCTGACTTTGAATCTTTTACGATAAAGTAAATATCCGCTTATTACTACCATTACTGCAATAAGACCGCTTAATGGAACCAACAAAATGTAAAAATCCCCAAACAAAAAGCTGAAAAACCTTCCTGTATGTATTTCAAGGGAAAGGTTCCATAGCGACATATTACTTTTTTCTGAAATTTTATTTGGCATTTGTGGAAATTGTTCCTTGTGCCATAATGGAATTGCACCTTTGTCATAGTCAATCATGTATTGCTTTCCATTGCGTTTCTCGATAAGCCCGGTAACGGCATATTCGCCTACTGGTCTGCCTCCGGAGCGACTGCGGTAAAGGTTACCTTTGGCATAATCCAGAATTTCTCTGTGTTCCGGATGCCATAAAAATAAACCGCTGAATGAACCTATCAAATAAGCACCTTTTTTATAAGGCTCAAATACGGTGATACCCATTACACTAACTGGAGGTTGTACCCTGAATTTCTGAATGTTCCTTAGGTTAAGGTTTGTATGATAAATTCCTTCAGAAGTTGCAATAAGAAAAGTGTTCCGTTTGGCATCAAAACGTATGTCTCTTAACTTATCGTACCATGGATTGGGTTGATCAAGGTGGGAAAAGGGGATGGGGGCAACTTTTAAATTGGCGATGGCAATTAATAATGGTGGCCGTAAAAATGTACCCGTGAAAAACAAAATGCTAAGAAACACAAATATCCACCTGCCTGTTTTATTATGCCATTTGAGTGACCATTTATTGGTTTTAGCTATTCTTTTAAAGTTCTTACCTTTTTTTCTCCTTTGTTTTATCCATTTGGGAAAAAAGAAGAATATAATACCTGTAAATGATATGAAAATGGTTATCAGCCCGAGAATGTCAGTAAATAGTTTTCCGGGCAACCCAAATATTTCACCGGAGTGAATTTGCCATATGGTTTCAAAAACACTGACCTCGTTTTTGTATCCGGTTGGAGCTGGTAGCTCTGTTTTCTGTAGTTTTGTATCAATACCTTTGTCGAGTCCTTTAAAAATATATGACCGGTTCATGGCATATAAAGTATCTTCTAGGCTCTCTATGCCAACGAAACGATTTATAGATACATCAACGTCGATCTTTTTCCAGATACCATTGCTTTTTTCATATGTGTATAAACCCGAAAGTGTTGCAGCATAAATGTTCCCGCTAGAAGTTTTATGTACATCAAATATCTTATGATTGTCTGCACCATGAGGAAAACCATGGTTAAAAGAAACGTAGTTTTCGTATAGGGAGTCGGTGAGCCAGATTCCTATATTGCCAAAAAGTAGTACACTATCCGCGCCGATATATTGGCTACCTTTCACGGCTGAGAGGTTCCAGTTATCATAACGGTAGTTTGAAGGAAGTATATCCCTGCTGATATCAAGTCCCGAAATTACATTTCTGTGATTCATTAAAATTCCGGTAACAGAGAAATATAAAAGCATGAAAGCAATAATAAGACCGGGCCACTTATGTAATTTTTTATAGGTTTTCCCTTTCCCCATTTTGTTGTAGTTTTATTTCAACCACAAAGAAAGAAGATCTTCAGCTCTTTTAATGTAACAAGTGTGACAAAAAGGTGAAAACAGGTAGTTAATTATTTCTTACCTTTTGCATGATGTGTGCGGAATTTTTGGAATCGGTACATGGTATTTCATAGCTATGGTAATGTAAGCTTCAATTTCATCCTGGTTATTTTTGTTTGGATAGCGTATCCCTTCTTCTACAACATGAATATCGTGCAACGAAACCTCGTAATTGCCGGGTGAGTTGCTGATTGTATCGCCAAAAAGTTGTTGAAGTGTAGCAATTGAATCTGCGAGTTGTTTTTTTGCACGGAACATTACTTTCTGTTGCAGAATATTCATTCTTTTAGCTTGCCCTTGAAGTGCGGTTGAAATATATATGGTATCGCTTGATTTTTTTAATTCTCCTTTGTTTTCAGTTGTTGGTTTAGGTGTCTGAGTTTCTTTTTCAGGGCTTTTATTGCATGAAAAAGCTAAGGTTGCTATAACTATGAATATTATTGTTGCGTGTTTCATTACTCTATATTTATGGTGGTGAAATTTCTGCAATTCATATGATTTTCTCGGGGACTCCTGATCGCCTGCTTTTTAAATACGTTTGTTATGGCCTGTTTATTACGAATTCGGTTTGCAATTTAGTTTTTTATCTCAATTTGCGCAATTTAAAATTAATGTAAATAAGATGTTTTTATCCTTTATGTAACATATGTAACATTTTTTTAAGGCGACAGCTCTTAATTTTGGTATAAAATTAAAAACATATGGAAATTAATTATTGGAAAGATAAAGATATTAAAGAAAATCCGCATGGGGTAGATGTGCGTGAGGTTTATCACCATTCAAATGCTC
>Ga0102940_1000796_pt1 | contig 21321 bp, 19 predicted proteins | sample SalPonR2_C_D1_MG_FD_78215 | JGI IMG/M metagenome (GOLD analysis project Ga0102940, IMG submission 78215) | Salt pond soil microbial communities from South San Francisco under conditions of wetland restoration - Salt Pond MetaG R2_C_D1_MG | ecosystem: Environmental > Aquatic > Marine > Intertidal... | reverse complement strand
GTCAATGCCGTCATCTACTATCGCGTGGTCGACCCGCAGAAAGCCATCATCAATGTCGAGCGTTTCATGGACGCCACCAGCCAGCTGGCCCAGACCACGCTGCGCTCGGTCCTCGGCAAGCACGAACTCGACGCCATGCTGTCCGATCGCGAGAAGCTCAACGCCGACATCCAGACGATCCTCGACGAGCAGACCGATCCCTGGGGCGTCAAGGTCGCCAACGTCGAGATCAAGCACGTCGACATCGACCCCTCGATGGTTCGCGCCATCGCGCGGCAGGCCGAGGCCGAGCGCGACCGCCGGGCGCGCGTGATCTCGGCCGAGGGCGAGGCGCAGGCCGCGGCGAAGCTGGTCGAGGCCGGGCGCGCGATGGCCGACGACCCCAACGCCATGCAGCTGCGCTACCTCAGCTCGTTGCAGGACGCGGCGCAGAGCCCGGCGACCACGATCGTCCTGCCGCTGCCGATCGAGATCCTGAAGCGCCTCGGCGCGTGAGCGCGACTCGCCGGCGCCGAGGCGCGAGGCTCAGGCGGGTCCGGGCTTCGCCGGGTCGCCGCCCGACTCGGTCGAGCAGAATCCCCCGCCCTGGAACCGGTCGGCCACCGGGTCGCCGGTCTCCGCCGGCGTTTCGGCCAGCACCCGTTCCGCGTGATCCTCGGCGCGGTCCTCGGGCCGATAGCCGAGGCGCAGGGCGTTGGAATTGTCCCACCAGGCGCGCGCGTTGTCGGACATGCCGTAGACGATCTCGAAGGCCAGACCCTCGTGATCGATTCCGATCGAGACCAGCTGCGCGAGGTCGCGCGGGCTGATCCAGATCGCCAGCCGCCGCACGTCGCGCGGGCGCTCGTCGACGTTGCCGATGCGGATGCACAGAGACGTCACGCCGTACTTGTCGGCGTAGAGCCGCGCCAGAGCCTCGCCGAAGACCTTCGACAGGCCGTAACGGCTGTCAGGTCGCGGGAGGGCCTCGTGGTCGATGGTCTCGGTCCGCTCGTGGAAGCCGACCGCGTGGTTGGAGCTCGCGAAGACGACCCGCCTCACCCCCGCCTCCCGAGCGGCCTCGTAGACGTTTCGGGTCCCGACGATGTTGGCCTCGAGAATCGCGTCCCACGACCCCTCGACCGAGAATCCGCCGAGATGGACGATGGCGTCCACGCCCTCCACGGCGCGGCGCACCGCGTCGATGTCGGCCAGATCCGCGGCCGCGAAGCTCTCCGCTTCGCGGAGATCCTCGATCCCGGCGCGGTCCGACAGCCGGAGCGCGTAGCGCCCGGCCAGCTCCCGCCGGAGATGTCCGCCGACGCCCCCCGCCGCGCCGGTCATCAGAACGGTCTTCATGGCTGCCTCCATTCCGCGGTCCGTCGCGCCGAGGATCCGACGACGGCGCCCGCCTCTTCAAGAGCGACGTCCCGCGCCTCGGCCGCTCCGCGTCGGCGGCCGCCGGCCCGCCGCGCGCGACGCTTCCCCCAGCGACCGATTGTCACGAGACGGTCTCGCGTGCATCCTCCCCCTCAGGCGAACGGGCGAGCCCGGTCGGCTGATCAGGGAGGGCCGCACGACCGTCCGCGCCGAAGCGGCGCAGATCGTCGGACCTTCGACAATTCGGAGCCGGACCAACCGGCTCGATGACTCCGGGAGGAAGTCCAGATGAGACATATGCTCACCGCACTCGTCGCGGCCGGCACGGCCTTCGCCGCGCTCGCGACCTCGGGCGCCGCGCGCGCCGAATATCCCGAGCGTCCGATCACGATTCTGGTTCCGTGGTCGGCCGGCGGCGGCACCGACGCGACGGGCCGCATGATCGGACGGCTGATGCAGGACGAGCTCGGCGTGCCGGTGAACGTGGTCAACCGCACCGGCGGCGGCGGCGTCGTCGGCCACCAGGCGATCGCCTCGGCCGACCCCGACGGCTACACGATCGGCATCGTCACCGTCGAGATCGCGATGATGCACTGGGTCGGCCTCACCGACCTCACCTACGAGGCCTACACCCCGATCGCGCTCTACAACGCCGATCCGGCCGGCCTGTCGGTCCACGCCGACAGCCCCTACGAGAGCGCAGGCGAGTTCCTCGAGGCGGCGGGGGAGAACCCCGGCGAGATGAAGGGCTCCGGCACCGGCCAGGGCGGCATCTGGCACCTCGCCCTCGCCGGCATGCTGGTGGAGGCCGGCCTCGAGCCGAACGCCGTCGTCTGGGTGCCCTCGCAGGGCGCCGCGCCCGCGCTCGCCGATCTCGCTGCGGGCGGCATCGACGTGGTCACCGCCTCGGTGGTGGAGGCCCGGGCGCTGCGCGAGGCCGGCAAGATCAAGGTGCTCGCCGTCATGTCGGACGAGCGGCTGCCGGCCTTCCCGGACGTGCCGACGCTGGAGGAATCCGGCGGCCCGGCCTGGACCACCGCCGCCTGGCGCACCGTCGCGGGACCGAAGGGGCTGCCCGAGGACGTCCGCAGCAAGCTCGCCGCGGCGATGGAGAACATCTACCAGAGCGACGCCTTCCGCGAGTTCATGGAGAACCGCGGCTTCGCCATGACCTGGGCGGGCCCCGAGGGTCTGGCCGAGCACTACGCCGAGGCCGACGCGAACTACGGCAAGGTCCTGAAGGCGGTCGGGCTGGCGAAATAGGCGCCGACGGATCGAGGGCGGTTCCGTGAAGCTCAACGACGCCATCATCGGCGCCGTCCTCGTCGTCTTCGCCCTGATCGCGGGGCTCGAGGCCCGGAGCTTTCCGCAGGTTCCGGGCCAGAACTACGGCGCGGCGCTGTTCCCGCTGATCATCTCCGTCGGGCTCGGCGTCGCGGGCCTGCTGCTCGTGGCGTCGGGTCTGCGGCGGTGGAGCGCGGCGCCGCCCGTCGATCTCGGCGGGGCGCCGGGCCGCTTCGTCAACGTCGGCCTCGTGATCGCGGCGCTCGTCTTCTACGTCCTCGTCTCCGAGCCCCTCGGCTTCATCCCGACGGCGTTCGTGATCGTCGCCGGGCTGCTGCTTCGCCTTCGCGGGCGTCCGCTCAGCTCCATCGCCATCGCCGCCGGAACCGTGCTGGCGGTGCACCAGGCGTTCAACGAGTGGCTCCTGGTGCCCCTGCCATGGGGCGTCCTCGAGCCGCTCGTGTTCTGACCGCTTCCGCCGGAGGGCCGATGCACCCGATCTTCGACGCGCTGCCGCTGGTCCTCAACCTCGAGGTCCTGACGGTGATGCTCGCGGCCGCCGTCTTCGGGCTGCTCGTGGGCTGCATTCCGGGCCTGACCGCCACCATGGCGACGGCGCTGCTGGTCCCGATCACCTTCTTCATGGATCCCGTGCCCGCCATCGCGGCCATGGTCACGGCGACGGCGATGGCGATCTTCGCGGGCGACCTGCCCGGCGCGCTGCTGCGCGTGCCGGGCACGCCGGCCTCCGCCGCCTACGCCGCCGAGGCCTACGCCATGACCCGCAAAGGGCTGGGCGAGCAGGCGCTCGGCACGGCGCTGATCTGCTCGGCGATCGGCGGGCTGGTGGGCACGACGGTCCTCGTGCTCTCCGCGCCGATGCTCGCGGAGGTGGCGCTGCAGTTCACGCAGTTCGAGTATTTCTGGCTCGCCTGCCTCGGGCTCACCTGCGCGGTGTTCGTCTCCACCGCCTCGCCGCTCAAGGGCGCGGTGTCGCTGCTGATCGGCCTTTTCCTCGCGACCGTCGGCCTCGACGTCACCGCCGGCCATCCGCGCTACACCCTCGGCGTTCCGGATCTCTTCGGCGGAGTCGCCTTCATTCCGGCGATGATCGGGATGTTCGCGGTGGCCGAGATCATGCGCAACGTCCTGCAGACCCAGGACGTGCCCGCGCCTCGCCTGCAGGGCCTCATGCAGGTCTTCCGCGGCGTCGGCGGGATCCTGCGGCGCTACTGGAAGGGTGTCGTTCGCGGCAGCGTCATCGGAACCGGCGTCGGCGTCCTGCCCGGCGCCGGCGGCGACATCGGCGCCTGGGTGTCCTACGCCCTCGCGAAGCGGTTCTCGAAGGAGCCCCGGAAGTTCGGAACCGGCCACGTCGAGGGCATCGTCGACGCCGGGGCGTCGAACAACGCCGCGCTCAGCGGGGCCTGGGTGCCGGCGCTCGTCTTCGGCATCCCGGGCGACTCCATCACCGCGATCGTGATCGGGGTGCTCTACGTGAAGGGGATGAACCCGGGGCCGATGATCTTCATCAACTCGCCCGAACTGATCTACGGCGTCTTCGTCGCCTTCTTCATCGCCAACCTCGCGCTGATCCCGCTCGGCTTCCTCGCGATCGGCGGTGCGCGATACATCCTGCGCATTCCGCGGGCCGTGATCTGGCCGATCGTGCTGCTGCTCTCGATCGTGGGGGCCTACGCCATCGACAACTCGCTGTTCGGCGTCGTCATCGTGCTGGTCATGGGCGTGCTCGCCTTCGTCATGGAGGAGAACGGCTTTCCGGTCGCGCCCGCGATCCTCGGGCTGGTGCTGGGACCGATGCTGGAGGGCAATTTCATGACGGCGATGATCAAGGCGGACGGCGACCTGCTGGCGTTCTTCGAACGTCCGATCGCCGCCGTCCTCGGCGTCGTGGTGCTGCTCGTGTGGCTGCTTCCGCCGCTCTTCGCGGCCTGGCGCGGGATCGCCGGCAGACCCGCCTCGCCGCCGATCTCGCCGGAGGAGTGACGCGGCTCGTTCGGCCGCCTCACGCCCGGCGCAACGGATCCGACCGGGCGTCGAGGTTCGAGGCGAGATGCCGACCGAGGACCTCGACGACGCCCGGCGCGGCGCGTATGGCCCGATCGAGCGGCAGGAAGCCGTGGATCTGCCCCGGAACGCGCCACAAGGTGGCGACCCCGCCTTCGGCGGCGAGCCGCGCGCCGTAGGCCTCGCCCTCGTCGCGCAGCGGATCGTGGCTGGCGGTCAGCACGAAGGCCGGCGGAAGCCCGGCGAGGCTCGACGCCCGAAGCGGCGAGGCGCGCCAGTCCCCGAGCGGTCCCGCCTCGCCCAGATAGTGACCCCGGAACCACCGCTGCAGCGCCGCCGTGAGGAAGTGGCCTTCGGCGAACATCCGCTGGGACTCGGTCCCCATCGCGAAGTCGAGCGCGGGATAGATCAGCAGCTGGAAGCGCAGCCGCGGCCCCGGCGCCTCGCGGAGGGCGAGGCAGACGGCGGCCGCGAGATTGCCGCCGGCGCTGTCGCCGCCGACGGCGAGCCGCTCCGGATCGACGCCGAGCTCCGGCGCGGCCACAGCCACGGCCCGCGTCGCGGCGAGCGCGTCCTCGAACGCGGCCGGGAAACGGTGTTCGGGCGCGAGCCGATAGTCGACGGCGACCACCGCGCAGCCGGAGGCCGCGGCGAGACGCCGGCAAAGACCGTCATGCGAGTCGAGATCGCCGAGAACCCAGCCGCCGCCGTGAAGGAAGACCAGCGCCGGCAACGGCCCCTCCGACTCCGGCCGGGGCCGATAGAGACGGGCCGGAACGCTCCCCGCCGGCCCCGCCAGCGCGACGTCGCGGATCGCGGGCAGCGGGATCGGCTCGAGCGTGGTCGCGGCGCGCGCGGCGCCGTAGGCGGCGCGGGCCTCGGCCACCTCCATCCGGTCGAAAGGCGTCCGTTCCGGGTCGTTCAGCGCCGAGAGAACGGCCGCGGCGTCGGGATCGAGCTGCATCGGGCTCCTCTCGTCTCGCGGCGGTCGGCGTTCAGATCGAGAGGTAGCGCCGGGTGATCTCCTCGTTCCGGCGCAGCCCCTCGATGGTGTCGGCGTAGACGACCACGCCCTTGTCGACGACGGTCGCGTGCGTGGCCACGTTCAGACAGAAGTTCATGTTCTGTTCGGCCATCAGGATGGTCACGCCCGTCTCCTGAAGGCGGCGGATCAGCGCGCCGATCTGCTGGACGATGATCGGCGCCAGCCCCTCCGACGGCTCGTCGAGCAGCACCAGGTCGGGGTTGCCCATCAGCGTCCGGGCGATGGTGAGCATCTGCTGCTCGCCGCCCGAAAGCCGACCGGCCATGCGCCGGCGCATCCCGGCCAGGGTCGGGAAGACCTCGTAGACCGCCTCGCGGGTCCAGCGCCGCTCCCCGTCCGGTCCGCGCTTCTCGCCGATCAGGAGGTTGTCCTCCACGCTGTGCTCGGGAAAGACCTGCCGGTCCTCGGGCACGTAGCCGATCCCCGCCCGGGCGATCCGGTACGAGGACGTCCGCGCGAGGTCGCGCCCGCGCAGCCGCACCGCGCCGGCCCTCGGCGGCGCGATGCCGGCGACGGCCTTGAAGGTGGTGCTCTTGCCCGCGCCGTTGCGGCCGAGCAGCGCCATGATCTGCCCCTCCCGCACCGCGAGGCCGAGGCCGAACAGCACCTGGCTGGCGCCGTAGAAGACGTCGAGCCCGTCGACCTCCAGCAGCGGGGCGCCTGAAGGCCCGGCCGCCGCGCCGGCTTCGATCGACGTCTCGCTCATGGGGCGGCCTCCGGCTCGGCGTGGTGATGATCGCGTCCCAGATAGGCGTCGATCACGTCCTCGTCGCGCCGGATCTCCTCGGGCGTGCCGCGGGCCAGCACCCGGCCGTAGCTCAGCACGTCGATCGACTGGGCGATGCTGAAGACGATGTCCATGTCGTGCTCGATGAAGATCACGGTGAGGTCGGTGGCCTCCCACAGCGCATGAACCTTCTCGATCATGCGCCAGCGCTCCTCGGCGCCCATGCCGGCGGTGGGCTCGTCCAGCAGCAGCACCTTGGGCTCCAGCGCCAGCGCCAGCGCGATGTCGAGCAGCTTCTGCTCGCCGTGCGAGAGGTTGCGCGAGAGCGCCCCGGCCCGCGCCGTCAGGCCGAGCAGGTCCATGATCTCCCGCGCCCGCGCCCTCGCCGCCGGCAGCGGCGCCCGGCGCAGCAGCGAGAACAGCTCTCCGCGCCGCGCCGTCGCCGCGGCGGTCAGGCTCTCCTCCATGGTCATGTCGGGGAAGATGCTGGCGACCTGGAAGGCCCGGCACATGCCCCGGCGCACGATCTCCCGGCTGGAGAGGCCGATCACGTCCTCTCCGTCGAGGCGGACCTCGCCCCGATCGGCCCGGACATGGCCCGAGATCAGGTTGAAGAACGTGGTCTTTCCCGCGCCGTTGGGGCCGATCACCGCGGTGAGCGAGCCGGCGGGGAAGTCCAGCGACACGTCCTTCATCGCCTCCACGCCGCCGAAGGACTTGGTCAGGTTCGAGATCTCGAGCATCAGTTCCCCCGCGCCGGCCGCAGCGGCCCGTAGGTCCGCCAGGACGGGCCCGAGAGCCAGCCGCCGTCCACCGGCAGCGTCGCGCCGCTGACCGCCGAGGCGGCGTCGCCGGCGAGGAACGCGACCGCTTCGGCGATCTCCTCGGGCCGGACGAGCCGTCCCATCGGCGTCACGTCCTCGATCAGCGACACGTCCCGCTCGCCCTTCGCGATGGCGTCGCTCAGCGCGGGCGTGAGCGTGTATCCGGGCGAGACCGCGTTGACCCGCACGCCCGAGCGGCCCCATTCGGCGGCGAGGCACTCGGTCATCGAGATCACCGCCGCCTTGGCCGGCGAATAGGCGTGCAGCGGCATCGACCGCATGCCGGCCACCGAGGCGATGTTGACGATCGCCCCGGCCCCGCGCAGCGCCATGCGCCGGCCGAAGGCGAGGCAGCTCGCCCAGACGCCCCGCTGATCGACGGAGACGACGCGGTCCCACTCCTCCATCGACAGCGTCTCCGGCGGCTGGGGGACCTGGATGACGCCGGCGGAGGTGACGAGGATCGCGCAGGGGCCGAGCTCGGCCTCCACCCGGGCGGCCAGCGCCTCCACCGCCTCGGCGTCCCGCACGTCGAGGGGGTGGGCCGCGTGCCCCTCGCCGGGCAGCGACGCGGCGACGCGCTCCGCGCCCGGACGGTCGAGGTCGGCCACCGACAGCCTCGCGCCCGCCTCCGCCAGACGCCGGACGCAGGCCGCGCCGATGCCGCTCGCGCCGCCCGTGACGACCGCGACGCGGCCCGAGAGATCCAAGCTCACGTCCCGCCCTCCTTCGCCGCGCCGGCGGGCGCCGATCCCGCCCCGGTTCCGGCGGCCGATGCGTCCTCGGCCGCCCGTCGCTCGCGCCGCGTCTCGCGACGGTCCCAGACGAAGTCGGCGAGGCCCCGGCGCATGCCGAGCACGGCGGCCACGATCACGACGCCCAGCACCAGCCCGTGATGCTCGGTGAACGCCGTGACGTAGTGATTGAGCCCCTGCAGCAGCACCGCGCCCAGCAGCGGCCCGAGAAACACCTGCGAGCCGCCGAGCATGATCATGAAGATCGCCTGCCCGGACATCGTCCAGTAGGCGAACTCGGGATAGGCGCCCGAGGCGAACAGCGCCAGCAGGATGCCCCCGACGCTCGCCACCGAACCCGCCAGCACGAAAGAGGTCAGCTTCGCGCGGTAGACGTCGATGCCGAGGAACTCCGCCCGCCGGGGATTGTCGCGGATCAGCCGCAGCGTATAGCCGAACGGCGACTGCGTGATCTGGCGCAGGATCACCACGCAGATCAGGAACACCACGACGCAGAACACGTAGAAGCTTCCCGCGTCGGCCAGATCGATCCCCCAGAACACGGGACGCGGAATGCCGCCCATCAGCCCCTGGTCGCCCCCGGTCAGAGAGACCCAGGTGAGGATGACGGAATGGAACATCATCTGGAAGGCGAGCGTCAGGAAGGCGAAGTAGATCTCCTTCAGGCGCACGCAGATCGCCCCGATCACCAGGGCCAGCAGCGCGCTGAACCCGACCGACAGGGCGAAGGCGGCCGGGATCGAGACCGCCCCCGACTGCATCAGCAGCCCGAAGGAATAGGCCCCGCCGGCGAAGTAGGCCGCATGCCCGAACGAGACGAGGCCGGTGTAGCCGGTGAGAAGGTTCAGCGACATCGCCAGCAGCCCGTAGGCGGCGACGTAGATGATGAAGTCCACCAGCGCCGGGTTCGGGAACGCGGCCGGGACGAGCAGCAGCAGCGCCAGCGCCGCCGCGGCCAGGGCGAGATCGCGGAGAAGGCCGTTCGCGGACATGCTCACACCTGCCGCCCGAACAGGCCGCTCGGCCGCAGGATCAGCACCATCGCCATCATCACGAACATCGCCCCGTCGACGAACAGCGGAAAGCCGATCGCCCCGAGGGCGCGCGTCAGCCCGATCAGGAGGGCCGCGACGAAGGCGCCCACGATCGAGCCCATGCCGCCGATCACGGTGACGATGAAGCTCTCGATCAGGATCGAGAGGCCCATGCCCGGCGTCAGGGAGCGCACCGGCGCCGCCAGCGCGCCCGCCAGCCCCGCCAGCAGCGAGCCGATCCCGAAGACGCTGGCGTAGAGCAGCTTGGTGTTGACCCCCAGCGCCCCGACCATCTGCGGATTGTGGGCGGCCGCGCGCACCAGCTTGCCGAAGCGCGTGCGCGAGATGCCGAGCCAGAGCAGCCCGCCCACGGCCACCGCCGCCCCGATCATGAAGATGTAGTAGGGCGGCACCGGGCCGCCCGCGACGAAGACCGGGGGCAGCGCGAAGGTCTGCGGCATGCCCATCATCTTGTAGTCGGCGCCCCAGACGATCTTCACCATGTCGTCGAGGATCAGCACGAAGCCGTAGCAGAGCAGCAGCTGCATCAGCACGTCTCGCCCGTAGATGCGGCTGATGAAGACCCGCTCGAACACCGCGCCGAAGACCGCGACGCCCAGCGCGCCGGCGAGCATCGCGGCCACGAAGTTTCCGGTCAGCCCGTAGGCGGCGAAGGCGAGATAGGCGCCGAGCATGTAGAAGGCGCCGTGCGCGAAGTTGATCACGCCGAGCACGCCGAAGATCAGCGACAGCCCCGAGGCGACGAGGAACAGCAGCATGCCGATGATCAGGCCGGTCGAGACCTGCGTCACCGCGCACGCGGCCGAAGAAAGGCAGCCCGCGAGCGCCTCGAGGTCCATGAGACCCTCCTGCTGGGATCGGGGAGAAGGCGCCCGCCGCCGGCGTCAGGCCGGCGACGGGCGGCGCGATCGGGCGCAGGCGCTCAGAGGTAGCCCTGGCGCTGCTTCCACTCGGTCTCCTTCTCCAGGATCTCGCCCCAGTCGCCGCGCACCCAGTTGCCGAAGCCCTTGGGCTCGGGGATCGAGCGGCCCCAGGCCACCGGGTAGCCGACGATCGTGTGGTCGTCGGCCCGCATCGAGATGGTCCCGCTCTCGGTGAACGGGGAGGAGACCTCCATGCCCTTCACCTCGGCGGCGAGCGCGGCGCCGTCCGTGTTTCCGCCGGTGCGCTTCAGCGCCTCGGTCATGAACTGCACGGCGGTGAAGTTCTGCCACGACCAGTTCGTGGGCTGGGTCTCGCTCAGCGCCGTGTAGTCCGCGTAGAACTTCCGGTTGCCCTCGCCGCCCGGATACTCGGGATCGTAGCGGAACACCGAGTGCAGATCCGGGGGCAGCTGGTTCAGGGCGTTGACGATCGGCGGATCGGCGAGCCCGCCCGAGAAGAAGGTCCGCCCGGAGCCGAACACCCGGTAGAGATTGGCCTGCTCGAGGAACGACACCAGGTCCCCGCCCCAGAGCGCGGAGTAGATCGCGTCCGGCTCCACCTGAAGGATGCGGGTGACGTAGGCGGTGTAGTCGGGCTCGAACAGCTTCGGCCAGGCCTGGTTCACGATCTCGATCTCCGGCGCGAAGATCGCGAGATACTCGATGAACTGCGCCGTGTTGTCCCGACCGTAGGCGTAGTCGGGCGAGCAGGTCATCCAGCGCACGAGGCCCTTCTCCTTGGCCAGATCCGCCGCGTAGCCGCCGCCCGCGACCGCGTCGTGGATGCCCTGCCGGGCGGCGCGGAAGGCGGTCGGCACGTGCAGCTCGGGATCGGCCGTGAGGGCCGATGTCTCCGAGCAGGTGTGGATGCACAGCACGCCGAGGTCGCTGATCACCTCGTGCACCGCGAAGGCGCCCGAGGACGCCTCGGCGTCGATGATGATCTCGCAGCCCTCGGAGTTGACCAGGTCTCGGGTCACGCGCGCCGCCTCGTCCGGCTGCCCGCGGGAGTCGCGCACCACCAGCTCGATCTCGCGCCCGTTCACGCCGCCCGCGGCGTTGAAGCGCTCGACCGCGACCCGCGCCGCGTCGCGGCTCGACTCGCCGAGGATCGCCACGCGCCCGGACAGGATCGTGGGCATGCCCACGCGGATGACCTTGCCCTGTCCGCGCGCGATGCTCGGGGCCCCGAGCACCGAACTCACCGCCGCCGCCCCCGCCACGGCGCCGGCCGACTTCAGCAGGTCGCGGCGGCGGAGAATCCGATTGGAATCGGTCATATGGGTCGTCTCCTCCCTAAGGCCGGACGCGTCATTGCCGCGCGCCCTGGCCTGTGCAGCGGTCGCGTGACGCGTTGTCTCGTCGCGCGACCGCATGTCATCCTGACCTTTGCGTCGACGTCGGGTCAAGCCGTGCCACCCCTTTAGGTTCGGCGCCCTCGCCGGACCCGCGCACGGAGGTCGGACCATCCCCGCGGCGCAGGCGCGCGGATCCTCCGGCGCGTGCGGCGCGCCGTCCGAGACGCCGGCAAGGCGGCCGGGCCAGGCTGGGCGCGACGTCGGCGTCGGCGCGCGCCAAGCCCCCGCCCCCGGCCGTCGGAACGGGCGGCCCGGGAGCCGCACCGGACGCGTCGAGATCGTCGGACCCGATCCGGCGGCAGGCTCCCGACGCGGCCGCCGAGCTTGTCCGACGATCGCGAGCCGTGGCGACCATCGGGCCGCGCGCTCCAGCGGCGGACCGAGACGCCCCGTCGAAGCGCCCGCCGACGATCCGCAAGCCGGTCGGCCTGCCGGGTTCGGTGAAGCCGGCCGCGTGATCGGGTCGCGGGCCCGGCGAGGCGGTTCGACGTCATCGCCGCCGTGACGCCGTTCGGATCACGCCCGAGATCACGCCGACACCGGCGCCCCGCGTCGGCCGCTGTCCGGCACGGGCGCGCGTCAGTCCCGCGCGTCCACCTCCGCGAGGAAGTCGAGCACCACCCGGTCGAACGCCTCCGGCTGCTCGATGTTGGAGAGGTGGCCGGCGTCCTCGATGATCTCGAGGCGGGCGCCGGGGACCTTGTCGACGATCCGCCGCGCCATCTCGGGCGTCGTCAGCCGGTCGAGGTCGCCCACGACCACCAGCGTCGGGGCCTTGACGTCGGCGTAGAGCTCCTTGTGGTCCATGCTCACCGACGCCTCGATGGTCTTGATGTAGCTCTCCTTGTGGAGGCGGTTCATCGAGTCGACGAGCTTGTCGAAGGCCTCGCGGTGGGCGGGGTTCCCGATCAGGGTCTCGGCCACGACGGGGGCGATGTCCTTCGGCTCCTTGCCGTTGACGAGAGGCTCCTTGCGGAGGCGCACGAATTCGGCGCGGCGCTCGGGCGTGAAGGCGGCGAAGCCGAGATGGGTGTCGCAGAGGACGAGGGACTTCACCCGCTCGGGGAAGTGCTGGTTGAAGCTCGCCGCGATGCGGCCGCCCATGGAGAGGCCGACGACATGGGCCGTCTCCGCGCCGAAATGATCGAGGACGCGGGCGAGGTCGCGGGCGAAGTCGTCGAAGTCGAGCGGGCCGTCGTAGTCGTCGGACTCGCCGTAGCCGCGGGCGTCCCAGGCGACGGCGTGGTAGCGCTCGGCGAAGGCGGGCAGGTTGTCGTGCCAGTTGCGCTTGTTGCCGCCGATGCCGTGCAGGAACACGACGAGATCCCCTTCGCCCGCGTGGTCCACCGCGATGTGCGGGGCGGGGCCGATGCGCTCGGTCTTCATGACTGTCCTCCGGTGTTGATCGACCAGCGCCGGGCGAGCGGGCGCAGCACGAGCCCGTCGACCAGCGCGAAGATGACGACGATGACGAGGCAGGCGGCGAACACCGTCGCCGCGTCCGCCCGCGTCTGCGCCTGCTGCAGAAGCCAGCCGAGGCCGGAGGAGGCGCCGAAGAGCTCCGCCACCAGCGCGATCTTCCAGGCTATGCCGTAGGAGATGCGGACCCCGGCGATCAGGAACGGCAGGATCAGCGGCAGCTGCAGCCTGGCGAAGCGCCGCCAGCGGGAGCGCGAGAGCGAGCGGCCCATCTCGTCCAGCTCCGGGTCGATCTGGCGGAAGCCCTCGATGGCGTTGATCAGCATGAAGGGCAGCACGATCATCGTCTCGATGAAGATGACGGTGCCGTTCGAGACCGAGAACCACGTCACGCCGAGGATCGCCCAGCCGACCGAGGGGAAGCTGTTGAGCACCACCAGAAGGTTGCGCTCGACGATCGTGGCCATGACCGGGCCGGAGCGGACCGCCGCCGCCAGCGCCGTCGCGACCGCCAGCGCGCAGAGCACCGCGCCGAGCACGCGCAGGAAGCTCGTCGCGACATGCCCGGCGAGGTCGGGGTCCAGCGCCAGCGCCCCCATCGCCGCCGCGACGTCGAGCGGGCCGGGCAGCACGAAGTCCGGCAGATCCTTCGCCGTCAGCCACCAGCCGAGCAGCATCAGCAGGATGGCGCCCTCTGCGACGGCGCGCTCGGCGAGCGGGCGGGAGGGAGGGGCCTCAACCACGGCCGTAGCGCCGGTCGAGCGCGCGCTGGGCGGGGCGGAAGGCGACGAGTTCGGCCAGCGCCACGAACAGCAGGATGAAGACGATCACGGCGAAGATCGTCTCGGTGTCGAACTCCTGCCGGGCCGTGTTCAGGAGGTAGCCGACGCCGCCGGATCCGCCGAAGAGCTCGGCCGTCAGCACCACCTTCCAGGCGACGCCGAAGGAGGTGCGCAGCGTCGCGAAGGCGTAGGGCGCCAGCATCGGCAGCGTCAGCCTGAGGAAACGCCGGAGCGGCGAGCGCGTCAGACTCTCGCCCAGCTCCAGGAGATCCCGGTCCAGCTCCGCAAGGCCCGTGCGCAGGTTGATGATCGCGAAAGGCGTCAGCACCATGGTCACGGCGAAGATCACGGTGGTCGAGTTGATCCCGAACCAGAGGATCGCGAGGAACAGCCAGCCGATGCCGGAGAAGGCGTTGAGGAAGGGCGTCAGCCGCCCGTCCACCAGCCGCCGCGTCGCCGGCAGCGCCGAGGGCAGGACGGCGAGCGCCGAGCCGACCACGAAGGCGATCGCCATCGCCGCCGCGACGTGCCCGAGCGAGATGGCGAGCTGCAGCGCGAGGTCGGCCTCGGTCGCGAAGTCCGCCATGCGGGCGAACACCGCCGCCGGCCCCGGAAGCTGATAGGCGGGCACCGTCAGCGAGTAGAGGTGCCAGACGCCGAGCGCCGCCGCCCAGAACAGGACGGAGGTGACGGTCTCCGTCGACCGTCGCCGCGCCGCCGCCCGGTCGGGGACGGCGGCGCGGGGGGTGCGCTCGGCGGCGTCGACGAGGCTCACCGCGGGATCAGCCCTCGGCCTCGGTGACGGTCCCGTCCCAGATCGTCTCCTCGACCGGCGGCACGTCCTCGAGCAGGCCGAGCTTCTCGGCCTCGGCCCAGAGGATCCCGATGGCCTTGCGGTCGTCCTCCGAGATCAGCACCGGGAAGCTGGAATATTCCGCGAACCAGCGCTCGAAGAAGGCCGGATCCACCCCGGTCTCCTCGGCCACCGCCGGGAACACCTCGTCCGGGTTGGCGACGGCGTATTCGGCGGAGGCGTCGAGCAGGCGCAGGAATTCCCGGTACTTCTCGGGCTCCGCCTCCAGCTTGTCGCCGTAGCCGGCGAGGACGGCGGAGACCATGCGCACGCCGAAGGCCTCGACGTTGTCGACCGCGGTGGAGACGATGGAGCGGAACTCCCCGGTCTCCTGCGCCGCGAAGGCCTGGGCGTGGATCAGCGTCGCCGCGTCGACGCGGCCGCCGGAGAGGGCGGCGGGCATGCCGGGGGCCGGCATCTCCACGAACTCCAGGTCGCCCGACTTCAGGTCGACGTCGAGCCCGTGCGTGTCGGCGAGCGCGATGCGCACCAGCGTGATGCCCGAGGAGCCGACGGAATAGACCGCGAGCTTGCGGCCCTTCAGGTCCTCGGCCGACCGGATGTCGCTGTCGGCGGGGACCCAGATGTCGGCGCCCTGCCCGGCGTCCTGGTAGCGCAGCGCGGTCCCGATGATGCGCAGGTCGAGTCCCCTGGCGCGGGCGCGCGGAATCGCCATGCCGGCGGTCTGCACGACGTCGTAGCTGCGCGCGACGGTGGCCTGGATCAGCGCCGGGATCTGCAGGGCGGTCGCCTCGATCTCCACCGTGTCGGAGGTGACCTTGCCGTTCTTGAGGGCCCACATGACGGCCTCGTGGCTCGGGTCGGCGAGATAGCCGAAGCTCACCACGTCCTTGGCCCAGGCCGGCAGCGCCACCAGCGCCGCGGCGGCCGCGATCAGAATGCGTCTCATCTTTCAGACCTCCTCTTCCGTCGGTTCGCCGAGCTCCCGGAAGATCTCCAGCAGCTTGCGGCGTTCGGCGCGCAGCGCCTCGTCGCCGTCCACGTCCCGCGGGCGCGGGGCCCCGGGCGCCACGACGGCGCGCACCCGCGCCGGCTTGGTCGAGAGCACCACGATCCGGTCCGCGAGTTCCAGCGCCTCGTCCACGTCGTGCGTGACGAACAGCACGGTGCGCCCGGTCTCGCGCCAGAGATCGACGATCTGGGCGCGGAGACGCCGACGGGTGTCCGGGTCGAGCGCCGAGAAGGGCTCGTCCATCAGGATGATCTCGGGCTCGAGCGCGAGCGCGCGGGCGATGGCGACGCGCTGGCGCTCGCCGCCGGAGAGCATGGCGGGGGACTTGGCCATGTCGGCGCCGAGGCCGACGCGTTCGAGCTGGCGGGCGGCGCGGGCGCGGCGTTCCTCCCGCGGCATTTCGGGGCGGCGCATCTCGAGGCCGAAGGCGGCGTTGTCGAGCGCGTCGCGCCAGGGCAGCAGGCGGGGCGACTGGAAGACGTAGGCGATGCGCTCCCACATCTCGCGCGGGGCGCGGCCCTCCACCGTCACCTCGCCGCCGTAGCCGCCGAGCAGGTCGCCGACGAGGCGGAGCGCGGTGGACTTGCCGCAGCCCGAAGGCCCCAGCAGGCAGACGAACTCGCCCTCGGCCACCTCGAAGTCGAGGCCGCCGTAGATCTCGACGCCGCCGAGCGCGAGGCTCACGTCGCGGAACGCGATGGCCGGCTCGGGCATGGGCGGACCTTTCGGCGACGCGCCCGGACGGTTGAAGGACGCGGCGGAAGATGAGCAGGTCGTCCGGACAAGTGCAACGGCGGGGGAAGGGCGGATGACGGAGAACGCGGTCTGGCTCGGGCTGACGCAGGCGGAGCTGGACAGGCAGTACGATCAGCGCGCTCTGGTGCCGGACATGGCGGACCGCATGGCGCGCTGGGCCGCGGCGGGGGAGGCGCTGCGCCGCCGCAGGCCGCCCGCGGTGCTCCGTTACGGACCGCATCCCGACGAGCGCCTGCACCTGCATCCCGGCAGGCCGGGCGGCCCGGTGCACCTGCACCTGCACGGCGGCGCCTGGCGCGCCCTCGGCGCCGACGACGCCGACTTCGTCGCACCGGCCCTCGGCGCCGAGGGGGCGACGGTCGCCATACCGAACTTCTCCCTCGCCCCGGCGGAGCCTCTGCCCGCGATCGTCGACCAGATCCGGCGGGCGTTCCTCTGGCTGCGCGCGACCGTGCCGGGGGCGGAACGCCTGTTCGTCTCCGGCCACTCCTCCGGCGCCCATCTCGCCGCCTGCCTGCTCGACGCGGACTGGCGGCGCGAGGTCGGCCTGCCGCCCGACGCGCCGGCGGGCCTGACCCTGGTCAGCGGCGCCTACGACCTCGAGCCGGTGCGCCTCAGCGCCCGCAACGGCTATCTCCGGCTGAGCGCGGCCGAGGCCGACGCCCTCTCTCCGATCCGCCGCCTGCCGTCCGATCCGCCGCCGGTCGCCGTGTTCTGGGGCGAGGGAGAGCACGAGGAGTTCAAGCGTCAGTCGCGGGACGTCGCCGCCGCGCTCGGCCCCGCCGCGATCGTGGCCGAGGCCCTGCCGGCCGACCATTTCGAGATGTACGACGCCTTCGCCGACCCCGGCTCCCGCGTGGTGCAGGCCGCGCTCGCCCAGATGCGCGCGCCCGGATGACGTAGCGGCTCCCGTCTCGGGGCAAGCGATGCGGGGCGGATGCGATCCGATCCGTCGCCCTCGGGCGTCTCAGCCGAACGGCGTGACGATCTCGATCCAGACCGGCGGCGTGCGCTCGCCGATCCACTGGCGGGTCTTCCAGACGAAGCCGCTCTCCGGTTCGACCCAATGCAGGTTCACGAAGCTCCCCGTCGAGGTCGTGCAGCGCTCCTCCACCCGCACGAGGTCGTAGCGGCGCTCGAGGATCTCCACCCGCTCCGCTTCGACCGCCCGCGGACGGCACTCCGCCGCGCGCACCGTCTCGCGGCCGAGCGCGTCGCTGAACCGCCAGGTGCGCACCAGCCGCGACGGCCAGGCCTCGAGCGGCATGCGCGTGACCAGCGGGTCGGGGCCGGGGCCCGAGGCGTGCGACACGAGGCCCGAGCCGACGCCGCGGATCGCGCTGACCGCCGCGCCATGCAGGATCAGGTTGCGCCTGTCGGCGGCCGAATAGGTGACGTAGTCCTCCGCCACCGCCGCCGCGACGAGGAAGGCCCGCGGCCCCTCGTCCGAAAAGCGCGCCGCGATGGTGGCGAACCCCAGCGCCTCGACCTCGGCGCGCGTCGGCTGCGCCGGCGGCGGCGGATCGACGAAGCCGCCGCGCACGGCCGCGATCACGGCGCCCGTCGGCGTGCGTTCGAGACTGCTGCAACCCGCCGCAGCGGCCACGGCGAGAAACGCGCCGAAGACCGCCGCGCGGCGCAGGGCGGAGGCGCGATCGGTCATTTCCAGAAGTTCCCCCAATCCTCGCGAAGCCCGCCGCGGTCGAGGTCGCGGACATGGCCGTAGAGCCGGTTGTCGATCTGAAGCCGCGCCCCGCCGTCCCGGGTCAGCGGACGGATCACGGTCGAATACCGCGCCTGTCCCGCCCCCGGCAGCGACCAGCCGAGCGGGATCGTCAGCCGGATGCCCTTGTCGAAGCTGCCCTCGCCGAACTCGTCGAAGGGCACGTCGGTCAGCGTGAAGAAGCCGCCGACTTCCCAGCCGTTGCTGAAGCGCCGCGTCAACGCGAAGGTGCCGCCCCAGTCGCCCGCCAGATAGCGCCCGGCGTCCACCTGAAGCTCCATGTCGCGCCAGCCGGTGTCCCAGTAGACCGAGCCATGGCCGGTGACGACGTCGTAGTCCCGCAGGTCGAAATTCATGTCGAACCCGCGCTGCACCGCGTAGTTCAGGTCGGCGCCGAGGCCCCAGTCCTGCGTCGCCGGCTTCCACAGCACCTCGCCGCCGACGCCGGCGAACATCTCCTCGAAATAACCGACCGACCCCCGCGCATAGATCTCGGGGCTCAGCTTCAGCACCTGATCGAGGGTCAGGCGCTCCATCACCGGCGTGTCGTTCTCGAGGTAGCGACGGAACTCCGAGCGGACGCGCGGCAGCTGCGAATCCGAGGTCCGGTCGATGTCGCCGAGCTGACCGTAGAGACGCTGGGTCACGCGCCCGTTCACCGTGAATCCGGGCGTGACCTCCAGCGCAGCGTCCGCGCGCAGCCGCAGATCCCAGCGCAGCGGCTCGTCCGGATCGAACAGGCCGAGCCGCAGATAGGGATTCAACCCCCAGGTGATCCGCGGATAGGCGTCCTCGACCGGGCGCATGCCGCGGGTCGCGGCGGTCGGCGCGTCGCTCAGCGTGGCGTCGAGCCAGCTCAGCCGCGCCGCCTCGGGCCGCGCGTAGCGTCGCTCCAGCGCGCTCCGCCGCAGGACGACCGTCGCCGCCGGAACGCCGCCCCCGACCAACGTCACCTCGAGCCGCTCGACCGACGGCGGCAGCAGCCCGGAGACCGCGGCGACGCTTCGTCCGATCGCCTGCGGCGCCGCCCGGTAGGTGGGATTGCGCAGATCGACGGCGAAGGCCGTCGGCTCCAGCCGCCAGGCCTCGACGATCAGCCCCTCCGCCGCCACCGCCGCGACGGCGGCCCGCGCGGTGCGACGCCGGGTTTCGGGATCGGCGTGCCAGGCGGTGTCGGGCTCGGCCGCCGGGGCGCTGCGCGCGGCGACGTGCTCGCGGCCCTCGGCGCGCAGCACCACGCTGCAGACCGGCGCGCCGCCCTCGCTCCGCAGCGTCACGCCGTCGACGACGCCGAGCCAGGCGTCGATCTCCCGCGCGGCGTCGACCGGGCAGGCGTCGCCCGGCTCGGCGTCCACCGTCGCCTCGGCCCAGCGCGCGCCCTGCGTCTCGACCGCGAGAGTCATCTCCGCGACGCGCAGATCCGAGCCGTCCGGCGCATCCTCGCCGATGCGCTCCAGCACGGGCCCGAACTCGGGCGCCGTCACCGCCGGCAGCGACGGGCGCACCTGGAACGGCGCCGGGCCGCGTTCGAGGTCCGGCGGCGTCAGCGGCTCCTTCGGGTTGAAGGACACCGTGGCCCGCAGGCCGACGGCCGTGCCGTGCATGGCGTAGGCGCCGAAGCTGACCGGCGCGAAACCGTCGTATTCGATGCCGAAATTGAGGGGGATCTCCTGCTCGAAGCCGTTGAAGCGGCCGTCGCGGGCGTAATCGTCCGACGAGTACTCGCCCTTCACCACGAGCCCCGGCAGGAACCGCGGCCGCCACTCGACGCCGCCGAAGAAGGCCAGATCCTCGCCGCGGAAGAAGTTGCCGAACTGCACCTCGCCCGCCTCGCCGAAGCCCTCGCGGCTGCAGGCGCTGTCGCGGATCGAGCAGACGGGATTGCGCACCCCGTTCAGGCCCGAGAGCCGCCCCCAGCCGAAGCCGGCGGTGACCGCGAGGCTCTCGCCGAACTGCTTGGTGCCGACGAAATACTCGGCCGAATAGATCCCCGTTCCGAGAAAGTCGCGCAGCCCGAACGCCACCGCAGGCAGGCTCCGCGTCTCGTCCGAGAGCAGGATCTTCAGATCGAAGCTGCGGTCGTAGAGGTTGACCCCGTCCTCGAAGAAGTCGTCCAGGATCGAATATCGGAACGAGCCCTCGATCCGCGGCAGCACCTGAAACGTCAGCGTGTTGCGCAGGAAGGGGCCGAAGCCCGCGCCGGTGAGCGAAAGCTGCCCGTCCGGCTGCATCCGCGCGGAGGGCATGTCCACGAGGCCGGTGGCCCCGTAGAGATTGAAGCTCGCCGGCTGACGCGGCTCCGCCGGCTGCGAAGCGGCCGATCCCGCCGCCCCCGCAATGACCATCACCAACGCCGCGCCGCGCGACGCCACGCTGCCGGCGCCCCGACGCTTCGCCCGACCTGCCTTCATCACCTCGTCCGCCGTTCGCCGTCTCGTTCGCTCCCGCGGCGCGAACCTGTTGGCACGGCGCGGCGCGGCCGTCCACAACCCTGAGATGCGTCGGCGTCGGATGGCCACGGCGTGTCTCTAGCGCACCACGTTCAGCACGCGGGACACCATGTGCCGCCAGCCTTCGCGCAGCCGGCCGCGTCGCGTGCGCACGAAGGCGCGCTCCTCGTGCAGCCAGTCCAGAACCCGCTCCGGCGTCGCCGGCAGCCCGGTGCCCGGATCGACGTAGCGCGGATAGAGGATCAGCGCGGCCGCGGCGAGGGCGTCGAGGCTCAGCCGCCGGCCGCGGTCGAACGGCGTCCCCGCCGCCGCGGTCAGCCCCCAGCCGTGGTAGAAGGGCCGCCCGTGCACCGCCACCGGCTTGCCGCGCAGCAGCGCCTCGAAGCCCATCAGCGAGGTCATGGTCTCCACCTCGTCCGCCCAGTCGAGACAGGCCTCGGCCGAGGCGTCGGGCGCCGCGGCGTCGGCGGCCTCGGCGAGCGTCGCGGCGTCGACCGCGCCCTCGCGCAGCCCGGTCAGCACGTCCGGATGCGGCTTGTAGAGCAGGAAGGCGTCCGGGTTGCGCGCCCGCGCCGCGCGCAGCAGTTCGGCGTTGCTCCGGATCGAGGGAGAGCCGAAGCGGAGCGAGGCGTCGCCCTCCACCTGCCCCGGCACCAGCAGCCGGCGCCGCCGCGTCTCCGGCAGCGCGGCGGCCCCGCCGACGTTGTATTTCGTGATCCTGAGCGCCACCAGCCGCCGGCGCAGCGCGCCCGCCCGGGCCAGCAGCGCCGGCGGAAACGCGGCCTCCCGCGCCAGCCGCTCGAAATCCGTCTCCCGCGTCGCGTCGAAATAGAGGGCGAGCGCATCGACCGCGAGCGAGGCCGGCGGCGCATGCCGCAGCCCGAGCCCGACCGAGCGCACGAAGCCGTCCTCCAGCCGCAGCGTCTCCAGCCCCGCGGCCTCCGGCGGCGCCGGCCGTGCGCCCCAGATCGCCAGCCGCGCGCCGCGCTTGGCGGCCGCCCGCGCCG
>Ga0102940_1000794_pt1 | contig 21334 bp, 22 predicted proteins | sample SalPonR2_C_D1_MG_FD_78215 | JGI IMG/M metagenome (GOLD analysis project Ga0102940, IMG submission 78215) | Salt pond soil microbial communities from South San Francisco under conditions of wetland restoration - Salt Pond MetaG R2_C_D1_MG | ecosystem: Environmental > Aquatic > Marine > Intertidal... | reverse complement strand
TTTTTTTTGAAATTGCATAACTATCTATAAAACAGACTTTACTAAAATTATATACAGATGAAAACAGCTATTAAGTTTGGGGTATATTATTTTATTGCCAGTGCCTTAGCCACTTTAATACAGTACCTAATCAATCCTGAATTGTTATTTCGGCCCATAGTGTCACTTGTGGTGTCTTTATTGGTGGTGGCGACCTTTATGATACTGTTGCTTAAAGAGGAAAAAAAAGTTGTACAGCCTTTAACCTTTGGAGAGGGAATCAAAAACACCATGGTAATGTATATCATTGGTTCTTTTTTTTCCATAATATTTGCCTATGTTCTCTATAATTTTATAGATCCGTCTTTAATTGAAAGAAGTATAGAGTTTGCACAGGAAATAGCCCGTAGCACAGCTGAGAGAGTAGCTGAAATTGGTGGTCTAAGTGAGGTCGATAAAGTAGAAATGCTAGAGGAAATGGAAAAACAGCAAGTGGATAGTAATCCATTTACACTATCCGCACTGCTGCTGAGTTGGGCGATAAATATAATTTTCCCTGGCCTGGTACTAAGCTTAATTATTAGTGCGATAATGAAGGATAAAAAATCAGATCAGGAAGAAAGCCTTTCCTCTTAATTTAGTTTTAAGAAGCGTTTAGTTGTTACTCCTTCCGAGTTGAACAACTGAAGATAGTAAAGTCCGCTGGTTATTTTTCCCAGAGAAATCGACTGGCCATTAGTAAACAGATCCAAAGCTTGTTCTTGTAAGATCAGCCCCCGGGCATCCAGTAAACGTATCTGTAAACCAGCTGCTGGTTGCGGTCCATTGACCTGGATCCAGACTTGCTCCCGGGCCGGATTGGGGAAAATTTGCCAGTCGAGGTTGAGTTGTCGAACGGCGGTAAGACCGGAAGCGACGCTCTCGGTTACGGTCAGCGGCACATCCAGGACGTCGGAATCATCACCTCCACTTCCACTGGCATTGTTTACGGCATTACCCGCGGCGTAGAATTCTACAGTTCCCGTTCCCGCCTCAGGCGCCACCCATTCAATTTCCATAGAATCGACCTGTAGCTTGTTGGCGTGCTCAAAGTAGGCCCGCCCGTTCAAATTGGTAATTTGGGTACCCGCCGGAGGGGTCCCAAAAACGCCCGCGTTATCATTATTTTGATCCGTCAGTGCTACAGCCTGGAAGCCGTAGCGTTCGGCGGGATTATTGGTGTTGATTTTTACCTTAAAGGTGTAGGCCTGGCCAGGAATGTATTCCTGTACCTCCCGACTATCTTGTAATAGGCTGACGGACACCTCCGTGCCATAATCTCCTCCGATGTGGCAGTTATTACAGCTTCCACTGGCGATGGGAGAACCAGTTCGGTCCCTTCCGGTAATAGCACCCGGGCCGCCAGAATTAGCAATCATTAGAATAGATAAGGCAAGAATGGTGAGGAGTAAAGGCTTTTTCATGGTGTGGCTTTATTGAAGTTACGTACTAAACATACTTCTTAGGAATGGGGCATTAATAAAGCATACAAGATTTACGAAGATATATTGACTCATTCCTTAGATGTTAATTTGACAAAAAGTTTAACCCCAATTCGAATATTTTGTTGTGAGTATATCGTTAAGAAACAGAGAATTGTATTATTCTCTATATTTGTGAAAAACAATAGTTATGCAACGAATGATCGGCGTACTCTTCTTATGTCTACTGGGAATACTAGATATTCAGGCACAAGGTATAGAATTCATGGAAGGTGACTGGAAAGCGGCCTTAGCAAAGGCAAAAAAAGAGAAAAAGCTCATCTTCGTCGATGCTTACGCCAGTTGGTGTGGCCCTTGTAAACGGATGGCCGCCACGGTTTTCACCCAAAAGGAAGCGGGCGATTTCTATAACGAAAAATTTATCAATTTTAAGATTGATATGGAAAAAGGGGAAGGACCTGCTTTCGGAGGTAAGTATCCGGTTCGTGCTTATCCAACCCTGATGTTTATTGACTACGATGGTGAACTAGTTCACCAAAAAGTGGGGGCACAAACCCTGACTAAACTCATTGCCCTGGGAGAAACGGCGCTGAGTAAAGTAGATCGATCTGAGCAATACGTGGAAAAATATGAGAAAGGAGATCGCAGCGCCGAATTGATCTACAATTATTTATTCGCCCTTAATCAGGCGGGTAAGCCCAGTCTGAAAATTGCCAACGATTATTTGCGGGAACCGGACGGGGATCTGGCCTCCGAAATTAACCTCAAGATTATTTTTGAAGCACTATTGCAGGTTGATTCGCGGGTGTACACCCTCTTTGATCAGTACAAGCAAGGCATTAAAGCCCTGTACTCGCAAGCAGAGATTGACGAGAAATTGCTGGCCGCCGGAAATCGAACCGTACAGACCGCCATCACTTTTGAAAGCCCGGATATACTGGCCGAGGCCCAGCAAAAAGTAGCTGCTCAGTGTTCGGAAGCCGTAGCGGATGCTTTCCGGATTAAAAGTGAAATCGCCTACGCTCTTGTACATGGTGACGATAAAGCCTACGCCTCGGCGCTAAAAGATTATAATAAAGAATTGGCGGGTGCAGACAACATTAATGCCGATTATGACATCGTTAAAGAGGGACTGGATCGCCTGGGAGATAAGAAAGTCAATAAAGAGCTGGTGAAGCTCATGGAGACGATTGTAGGGTATCCGGACGTTACCTATCAGACCTGGTTGGCCTATGCAGATGTACTAAGTCGTACCGGAGATGATAAAGAAGCATTAAAAGCGCTGGATAAAGCGAAGAATATGACCAAAAATGGTCGGATTCGCGCGAAGATTATACAGATGCGCGATCAAATAGAGAAAAAATAAGGAGTAATGGCAGAAGGGCAAGAGCCAAAGCGTACGGATGTAAATACACTCGGAGAATTCGGATTAATTGATCACCTGACGGAGCGTTTTCCCTTGCGGCAAAAAAGTACTGTAAAAGGTGTAGGGGATGATGCCGCCGTGATTGATAATACGGATCTACAGACGGTGATCTCTACGGATATGCTAATCGAGGGCATTCACTTCGATTTGATGTATAGTCCGCTAAAACATCTGGGTTATAAAGCGGTCGTGGTCAATTTATCGGATATTTATGCGATGAATGCTGAGCCAAGGCAAATCACGGTAAGTATTGCCATTTCGAATCGCTTTTCCGTAGAGGCACTGGAAGAGCTGTACGATGGCATCCGCAAAGCTTGTGAGGTGTATGAGGTAGACTTGGTCGGTGGAGATACGACTTCTTCACTTAAGGGCTTGATCATTAGTGTGACGGCCATCGGAGTGGCCAAAAAAGAAAAAATTGTCTGTCGGGATGGGGCTAAAGTAGGAGACCTGATCTGCGTGAGTGGGAACCTCGGCGCAGCTTATTTGGGACTACAGATTTTGGAACGGGAGCGGCAGATTTACCTCTCCAACCCCGATGTGCAGCCCGAATTGGATAATCAGACCTACTTGTTGGAAAGGCAGTTGAAACCAGAGGCGAGAAGAGACGTGGTCCGGCATTTTGCGGCGAATGAACTGGTTCCTACTTCGATGATTGATATCTCCGATGGTTTGGCCTCCGAGCTCTACCATATATGTAAGCAATCAAAAGTCGGCGTTTTTGTAGAAGAAAGCGGCATTCCCATTCACCCTGATGCCGAGCAGCAAGCCCTAAAGTTTAAACTGGATCCCGTCACCTGTGCCCTGAGCGGAGGTGAAGATTACGAGTTATTATTTACCATCGACCCCAAAGATGTAGATAAGGTGAAGTATCTACCAGATATTTATATCATGGGAGAAGTGGTAAAAGCTAAAGAAGGGGTAAAACTCCATACCAAAGGCGGTAATATTCATACCATCCCCGCCCAGGGTTGGCAGCATTTTAATGCAGAAGGAAAGGCGGAATAATACCTAACAAGAACAATATTACAATCAATAAAATATGCACAAGATTTCTTTTAGTTTACTCTTTGCCCTGTTGTTAGTCATTAGTACGGGCTGTAAAAATGATACGACTCCTTCCAGTACAAGTACGACGACGGAGCAGCCGGTAAGCCTGGATATCCCCCGCTTTAATCGGGATTCTGCCTATACTTACATTGAAAATCAGGTAGCTTTTGGACCCCGCGTACCGGGTACGGATGCGCATCGCGCTGCTAAAGAATGGATGGTAGAAAAGTTACGCGACTTTGGGGCTACCGTTACGGAGCAGGATTTTGAGGCTACGGTGTACACCGGAGAAAGGCTATCGGGTACCAATATCTTTGCGCAAATAAACCCAACAAGTACACAGCGTATTCTTCTGGGCGCTCATTGGGATTCGCGGCCATTCGCGGATTCTCCACTGAGCCAGGAAAGAAAGGACGAGGCCATTTTGGGCGCAGACGACGGAGCAAGTGGGGTTGGGGTCTTGATGGAGTTGGCTCGCTTACTACCCCAGGATACCAGCCTGAATATAGGCGTTGATATTGTACTCTTCGATTTGGAAGACTACGGCCAGAGCCAGGGAGATGGCTGGGCTTTAGGCTCTCAGTATTGGTCAGCAAATCTGCCTTACGGCAAAAATAAACCGGAATATGGTATTTTACTCGATATGGTCGGCTCCAAGGCTGCGCGTTTTGCCAAAGAAGTATATTCCATGCAGTACGCTCCGAATGTGGTGGAAAAAGTCTGGCAACTAGCCGGCTATATGGGCTATAGTAATTACTTTGTCAATCAACGTGGTGGTCAGATCACCGATGATCATTATTACGTCAATACGATTGCCAAAATCCCCATGATTGATATCATCAACCAGAAAACCAACACACCAACCGGCTTTGGCGCCCATTGGCATACCCACGATGACGATATGGATGTGATCGATAAAGCAACGATTCGTGCGGTGGGTAAACTACTGCTGGAAGTCATCTATCGTGAAGATGCCGGGATTCTGTGATAAAAAAGTAAAGGCGTAGGAAATCCTACGCCTAACTCTAGTGTTGGGCGCAGAGTTCCCTGCGCCCAAATCTAATTATAATTTATCGTTCAGACTTTTTGATTATGAACTCGTAGTAGTCATTATTATCAGAAGTCGTAACGACTACATCCGTTACTCTCATGATAAAGTAATCATTACCATTCTGTACCATAAAGACATCGTCTATCATGACTTCGTCACTATCACCAATCTCCACACCATTGTCATAGGCGGCGATCAGGGTACTTCGTGAATTGGTATTTTCAAAGCTGAAGCCTTCGGGCTGGTTGTCACCAGGTACTTTTAAGACGGCTCCGTTTACCGCTCTTATTTTTTGGATCCAGTTTTCAGCGGCTACCTTATCAGTATCAATCCCCAGGTCTCTGATCTGAGCATCGGGAGAGTTAAAAGCCACAGAATTACCGGTATACAGGTTTAGCCCACCTAGTTCCTGACCATCTTTATTGTAAACCAGAACACCTGTATAAGTGGTGTCAAGGGTTTCCGTGACAAAAATATTGAGGATTGCACTGCCTGAAATTCCATCAGCATCCGTAACGTCAATGCGGTAGGTATAACCATTGGTGGTATCTGGTGTATTCGATACCTGAATGGCGATACCCGTCTGGAAAGAGTCCGTATCAGGAACGGCTTCTGGATTATTGGTAAAAGCAGTGCGTCCGTTATCGTCAAAGAATAGACGACTAGCATCCATCAGTACATCATTTTCATATACCGAAATCGAGGTCAGGTCGGCACCTACCTTCATGGCTTCGATTTCAATGGTATTGATGGTTCCGGTACCGGCTTCGAAGGGAAATTCAGGGGACAGAATATTAAGGGTCGGGGGCGTCACCTCGACGGTAATCGTCACACCGGTATTTGCGTCTATACCCGCGTCATCCATCACTTCAAAGGTGTAAGTATACTCACCAGGTGAATTCGGTGCAACGATGACAATATCTTCGGTGAAGCCCTGCTGTAGACTATTACCTATAATAAGTGCGGGATTACTTCCAAAAGAGCTACCCGATTGGAACGTAATTCTGTTTAAGGCTACATTTTGATCATTTTCTTTAATGGTCAGCTGGGTTAGTGGGTCGTCACCCGCCATGGTATTAATTTGGAAATTCAAAAGCTCACCGACCTCAACGGTCGTGCTGGCGCTAATATATCCGGGGGCATCTACTAAGCGAATACTAGGAGAGTCACCTAAATCGGGAATAACGGAGCCATCTTCCGTACAGGAAGTAAGACCAAAAGTAAAAAGGACGGCAGTAATTGTAATCAGTAATAACTGTTTCTTCATTTCTTATGTTAGTTGGTTATCGAAAAAATAATTGCTAGCTGAACCCCTAAATCCTAGAGATGTAGGAATGAGGTTCAGGACTGTACTCAGGGTTTAGACCTAAAGTATTCAACTTGGTAACGAAGAGAAGCCTAATTTGATCGAAAAAAAGTGTGGATAGTTGTTAATCCTAATTTCTGCGGTCTACTCCCCAGGCTAATTTATTGCGAATCGTCTCCATAAAGCCGTAATCCTGAAGCTGGACGATTCGAACGTTAAAGTCATTTTTACGAACGGCTAGATGGTGCCTGGAAGTAATGGTTTCGAAGCGGGAGTCTAGTGTGCAAAGGAAATTATCTGTACGACCTTCGATATCAAAGGCGATCACAGAATCATCAGAAATGACCACCGGGCGGATATTCAGATTATGCGGCGCTACCGGGGTGATTACGAAATTACCGGAGTTTGGAAAAATGATGGGGCCACCACAGCTAAGCGAATAGCCGGTAGAGCCGGTTGGTGTAGCCACAATGATACCATCTGCCCAATAAGAATTGAGGTAATCCCCGTTCACATAGGTATGAATAGTAATCATGGAGGAAGTATCCCGTTTCAGAATGGTGAAGTCATTGAGGGCAAATCGGATGTCTCCAAAAACGGGTAAATTAGATTCGAGGTAGAGCAAACTACGCTCTTCAATGACGTATTTTCTTTTTAGTAGATAGGTGATCGCCTCGGAAATTCGCTTTTTTTCGATGCTGGCCAGGAAGCCTAGTCTACCCAGATTTATCCCTACAATTGGCACATTGGCATCGCGTACATGGGTGATCGCACTTAAGATGGTGCCATCACCACCCAGTGCAATCAAAAAATCGAAACGTTGGGCACTGAAATCAATATAACCGTCGAATGTACCCGGCGTAGATTTGAAGTTGATGATGTTCCGGATCTGGTCGAGAAAGGGGCCATAAACAAAAGCCTGCACACCATTAGCATGCAATGTATCAAAGAGGTGTTGGATATGCGGCAGATCCTTTTCTTTGGCAACCTTACTGAAGATAATGACCTTCATTAAATACTACTATTAAAATGTAGAAATACACCAGATTCACCCAGATGATTACGGCTGTATTCGACCCGAAAGACCATGTCAAAAAAGAAAATGGCATCCAGCCCGACTCCGGTACCCCAAAGTAAGCGATTATTAAACGGATTTACCGCTTTTCCGAAAGGATTATTTACATAACCAAAATCATTATTTAGGGAAACGTTGAGTCGGAAGGGTATTCTACGAAAAGAACTGATGGGCATCAGACGGCCCAGGTTAATCTCTAAATTCAAAATGGGATGCTTAATACTGGTATTCAGTAGGAGCATATCCAGGCCGTCAATCACGTAGTATTCGTAGCCGCGCAGGGAATTCCCAAAAAAGCCGATGGCCCGGTTGTCATTGTAGGGTTGAGGTGTACGGATGAAGGAATACTTCGCTTTACTGACCAGGCCCAGGTTAAATTTGCCAAATATATCCAAATATTGTTGGTATTGCAGGTAGGTGGTGAGTGCGTTGCGGTCTTGGTGAATGCCCAAACCATCTTTTTCCAGGGAAAAGGAAAGATAGTTTCCTTCCATCGGGTAGCCGCGGTTATCCCGGGCATCGTACTGGTAGAAATATTCCAGAATGCCAAAGCGCTGGATGCTTTCTCCATTATTAAAGAAACTGGGATTCAGCTCCTGAGCAATCACTTCGTTAATGGTGTTGTGCCGATAACCCATCCTTATTTCGTGGGTTTCCAGAAGTCCTGGCCGGAAAGTAATGGATAAATCACCCAGGAAGCGGTGGTAGTTGACGGTCTCGTTATTTTCATAAAAAACCTGGCGATTATCTACCGTGGCGTAATTAACTTCCCGGTTTTGCAGATAAGCGAAGTTGACGCTTAGTCCCATCGTTTGGGCAGCGTTTAGGCTGCGCGTTATGTACCTGAGGCGGTACTTTTGGGTGTATCCCAGCTGAAAACTGGCTTTGAGGCGGTCTCCGCGGCCCGTGGTGTTGAGGTGGGTGAAATCCATACCGTAGTTGGTACGACTCAGCGCCGCATTGTGATCTACCCACCAAACGTTGAAATTGCGGTCGGCCAACTGAAAGGAGGGAACGGGGTAAATGTACCAGGCCTCTTTGACTTCTACTTTTATGGAAATATGATTATCTACCCCGGACCAGTCCTGGTAGGTAATTGTCACCTTACTGAAAAGGTTGGTGTTCATCAGCAGGGACTGGCTGCGTTCGATTTTTTGCGTAAGCTGATCGAGCTGTACCGAATCGCCGGGACTGAAAGCCAGCTCCCTGAGGATGACCTCCTTTTTGGTCTTATTATTGCCGAGTACCTGAATATCCTCTACTACCGCATAGTCCAACTGGGCCATGAGGTTGAGACTGCATCCGATAAATAATAAGAGTAAAAAAGACTTCATTCGGGCTGCGTATTAGTCGATCCGCTTTCTTATAACGGCTTCTAAACTAAGCAATTTTAGCATCTATTGCTACGATCGGTACTAAATATAAATAAAAGGGTCGGGGATTAGCGGAGTGCTTCGATATCGTTATTAAACCAAAGTCGGGATTCTTCCATAGTAGTAGTTCTGGAAGCAACTTCTATTGTGAATTGGAATAAATTTCACTTGAAGTAGTACCCTGCCTCGGTATTAATTTTCCATTTAATTCAATAGTTGTTAGTTGCTCTTTGAGTTGATAATCATTGAGCCTTAAAAAAGAAGAGCTGCTTCTAAGCCGGTCCGTTTATTTCCGTCTTGAAAAACATGATTAGCAATGATGGAAAACATATAGAATGCCGATTTATCCCAGGTTTTGGGATAGGCTTCTTGTCCGAAAACGGTAGAGTGAACCATTTCGAGCATATAGTCTAGCGGGCCCTCGTGTAATATGTTATTTGGAGGTACATAGTTGCCGCCATGCCGTTCAATGGTTAATCGATTGGTTAAAAGGATATCTGACTTTTCTAGAAAAACCATTCTATGCTAATGCTTTAAAAACATCATCGTACTTATCGAAATCTTCTTCAATGAGCCCTTTTATTTTAGCCTTTCTGTCTTCACTTTGGCTTTTCTTTTCTTCAAGAATTTCTTTTAATACGTTCTTCAGCTGATCTCTGTCTATACTGCTAGTTTCCATAATTTCATTTCTATTAAAAACAGCTTTGGGTGAATGGAAAGTTCCATCTAAACATTCAAATAAGACATCAGGGAATCGTAGCGCTCCTGCAGGGAGTCCAAATATTCTACCTCGTTAAAGGAGGCTTTTACCTGATAATCAAAGCGTAGGAAGGTAGCGATAATATTCTGCGTATGCTGCTTATTGAGTTTGAGGGTCACGTCGATGATGGGGCTGTTGGGCTGAGAAGTAACAAATGCACTCAGTATACGGGCATTTTCGGATTCTACGATGCGGGCAATTTCCGCCAGGCTGTAATCGCGGTTGCTCATGGTCAGTACGATGATACTACCTGGCTCGCGGAAGGAGTAATTGCCAGAGAAATATTGCAATAGATCATCAAGCGTTACCACGCCCATGTAATTATGCTCTTTGTCGACGACGGGAATGACAGTCAGCCGCTTTTCCGCCAGGATGCGCATCACTTCGTAGAGGTGCTCACCCCGGTATACGTAGGGTCGGGCCAGCGAAAGGCTATAGGAACCGATGGCTTCGTTGACGTCATATTCGAGGATGTCGTCTTCGGAAATGAGGCCCAGTAATTGTGTATTATTGACGATGGGTAAGTGACGGACGTAGAACTCACTCATCATTTCGAGCGCGGTAGCACCGAAATCCGAAGTCTGTAAGGGGATAAGTTCCGTTGAGATTAATGATTCTGCAACCATCGTTTTTGTTTTTGTGGTTTGGAATAACCGGGGATCGCCTTTATAACGAGGATAGGCAGAATAGGTTGATTACGAAACTGTTAAAGCCCATTTTAGAGATGAACTTTATTTCATTAATTTCTCTTTCTGTACCGCAAATTCCTCTTCTGTCAAAAGTCCTTTATTCTTTAGTTCATTGAGTTTATTCAATTGTTCCAGCAGATCGTTGGGAAGATTTAGCTTTTCCTCTTCTTCTCCATTTTGACTGGATTGGGTCTCCTCGGTCACTTCTTCGGGTGCTGCTCTTTTTAGGCGGAAGCCATTCTCTTCGAATTCGACAAAACCATCCTGTATCCGCAGATAGGCGAAGGCATCGTGCTCCTTGATTTTCGAGAAGTCATTAAAACCTAAGTCCACCGCGCGATCCAGATGGTAAAATGCCTTCTGGGTATTTTCATTTAAGGAGTAGGCGCAGGCGATATTAAAGTGCGTGGCCACGTCTCTTTCGTTAATTTCCAGGGCTTTTTGAAAATCTTTAATGGCGCCATCGTAATCGTATTCTCTATATTTTTCTACACCGCTGGTCTTATAGGGGTTATGCCGGGGCTTACGGCGACGTGCTGAAGATGCGGTGCTGGATGGGCTTCTTCTTGGTTGCCGATCTTCCCGATGCGGTTGTCTTTCTCCTGGTCGGTCGGGGCGGCGATTCCGCTGATAATCCGATTTTTCTTTTCGTACCGCTTTATAGTGTTCCTTATTGTATTTGAGATCAAAGGCATCCTGGTCCTGAGAAAAAAAGACAATAGCGTCGATCAAGCTCAAGAAGAAAGAGAAGAAAAAGAAAACATTTAATATGATATAGAGTATCCCCAGTCCTATCTGTCCTAAATAAAACCGATGAACTCCAAAAGAACCCAGGAACAGCGCTAATATACCCGCAACATTTTTATCTTTCATTACACGTTTTTGTAAAGTACAGCGGACGAACGGCCACTTTTACCAATTGAAATTTAAAAAGCTTTTTCCTAATAACAAACCTAAAGCTAATTTTGTCCGAACGAAAGGCTAATTTCTTTATTTGTTCGATCAATTGCCAACTCCGTCGATTGAACGGGCTAAATGTTGGACTAATTACTAAAGAAATAAACAAATTCCTTCTTTTTTGCTTATATTCTAGAAGTTTAGTCGTCTAATACACTTTAATTTTTCTCAGTAACCTTGGAGTATTTTAATCCTACATATTATACCAAAGTTTACCGCCAGTTTAAGGCCATTGATCCTACGGCATACCGTGAGCTTATTCGTTTTTACGAAAAAGAGGAAGATAAAATTGTCCGTCTGGAGTTTGACGAGTTTTTTGAATTACTGGTTGCCTACGTCGATGCCCTATTCGAAATAGGGGCTTACCGCAAACATCTTTTATTGGTGGACGTCGTGATTGAAAAAAGTATTACGAATAACGTTACGGCCTATCGGGGGGAAGACATTTTTCGCAAGATGTTATTCCGCAAAGCCGCCTCCTTCTACAATATCCACGAGTACATCAAATCTGCTTATATACTTACCGAATTGCTTAAAATTGATCCGAAAGATCCTGCTTATGGTTTGTTGTATCGCAAATGTCGCCTCAAAGCACGTCCTTCCCTGCTGAATCATGCTCGCGCTACCGGGGTTTTCCTTTTTTTGATGACGGCACTCATTATTGCTCTGGAGGTGCTATTTGTACGCCCCTGGTATGAGATGCATACCGAGCTGGTAATGGGGGTGCGAAATACTACTTTTTTGTTGGGCTGTTTAGTCTTAATAGCAGGCTTTGGCTATAATTATTATCTGGCTAATCGGGATCTTCGCCAATTGATTGAGCAGTATACCTAAGGAAGTTTCAGGCGACTTCATTTAGATTAAAGTCTTTTGTATTTTGGGCAAAAGATGATTTAACTACAAAAGCAGGTAAACTGCCCCCCACTTCCATTTATCAAAACCAAAACTAACACATACATGCAAAAGCCTACACTTTTAATCCTTGCCGCGGGTATGGGAAGCCGTTACGGTGGCCTCAAACAAGTAGATGCCCTCGGACCCAATGGCGAAGCACTGATTGAATTTTCCATTTACGATGCTATCCGAGCTGGTTTTGGCAAGGTCGTATTTGTCATCCGTCAGGATATAGAAGCGGCCTTCAAAGAAAAAATTGGAAACCAATTCGCCGACAAAATTGAGGTGCAATACGCTTTTCAGGAAATCGATAGTCCCATAAAAGGCATCTCTTCTTTTCCCGAAAGGGAGAAGCCCTGGGGTACCGCACATGCTATGCTGGTTGCTCAGGATAAGATACAAGAGCCCTTTGCCGTCATTAATGCCGACGACTACTACGGGATTAGTGGCTTTCAGACAATGGCTGATTTTTTACAGCAATCCTGTTCTCCTAAAGATTACAGTATGGTTGCCTACCAACTGGAAAATACCCTCTCTGATAATGGCCATGTCAACCGGGGAGTATGTGGCGTAGATGAGCACGGCCATCTTACCGATGTGGTGGAGCGACTGAAGATACGACGCACGGATAAGGGGGTGGTCTATGAAGAGGAAGGCAAGTCATTTCCCCTTTCGGAAAAAGATTTGGTATCAATGAATTTCTGGGGTTTCCATCCCAATATTTTTGAGATCACCCGCAAGGAATTCATTGCCTTTGTAGAGGCCAATAAAGATAAGCCCCGGGCGGAGTTTTTTATCCCCCTGGTCGTGAATAAGCTGATTCAAAGTGGCGCTATCCACCTGCATGTGCTCTCCAACGATGAGCAGTGGTACGGGGTGACCTATCAGGAAGATAAACCAAAGGTGCAGGCTGCTTTTCAGCAAATGGTAAAAGAAGGTAAATATCCGCCCGCCCTCTGGGCATAAAGCGTTTTCTCAATGGACCAGGCTTATTATCAACAAATCTTTCAGGCCTTTTCTGATGATTTGCCCGTTTCGATCAAAGCGATCGGCGCGGGTAATATCAATGATACGCTAAAGGTGAAGGGGCAAAAGAGCAGCTACCTGCTGCAGCGAATCAACCATCAGGTATTCAAGGACCCGGAGCAGGTGCAAAAAAATTACCGACTGATTTACGATCACCTGTCGACTCAGGACCTGGGTTTAGAGCTTCCCACCTTAATCAGAACAAAATCTGGCACTTCTTTTACCAGGGATGCGGAAGGCAGCTACTGGCGGCTGGTCGCCTTTATTGATAACACGATCGCCCACGAGCAGGCTCAGGACTTAGCTCAGGTGAAGGAAGCGGCCGCTAAAATTGGTCGATTTGTCGCGGCATTGAATCAAGCTCCGACTCCCCAAATCGGAGAAACTATCCCTGATTTTCACCACTTTCAGGCCCGGTATCTCACCTTCGAGGCCTTCCTCCCCGGTGCGGATAAGACTCGATTGAAGGAAGCTAAGACGGCGATTAAATTTATTAAAAAAAATGCCGGTCAAGTACCAGATTATCAGGGTCTGGAATTGCCCCATCGCCTGGTACACAACGATCCGAAGATAGGAAATGTCTTATTTGATAATACAGGAGCGGTGGTGGCAGTGATTGATTGGGATACCGTTATGCCGGGCTACCTGGCCACGGACCTGGGAGATATGATTCGCACCATGGCGGTTAATGCAGACGAAGATGAGCGCGAACTGTCCCGGGTCTACTTAAGAAAAAATTACCTGGAGGCTTGTCTGGAAAATTTTCTGCTTCCGCTCCGTGGATTGGTTACTCCGCCGGAAAAACAATATCTTGCTAGTGGGCCCTTGTATATTGCCATGGAGCAGGCGCTGCGTTTTTTATATGACTATCTTGCCGAAGATAGATACTATAAGATTCGGTACCCGCAACACAATCTTCATCGGAGTTTGAACCAGATAGAGCTCTGTCGATCAATTATGGAAGAGCAAACTTTTATTCGACAGACTATTGATCGGGTTTTAGTATAATCAGATAATTTCTTAACCCTTAAAAATCACAGGCCATGAGTAAAGACCCTTCTGCTGAGATCTACGAAAAATTGCGCGATTACTGTGCTGCTCATGAAATGGAGTTGACCGAAGATAATCTAAACGAAGTGCTGAAGCTGGCATTGTCGGAAGAAGAATACGAGCAGATATTCCTGCCCGATACCATTGGAGGGCAGGTAGAACGCTTATCTATGCGAGCAGACCTGCTCACCGAGCAGGGGAAATTTGCGGAGGCTATTCTGCTTTACCAGGAGGGGCTAGAGTTGATTCCGGAACCGAAATCCACCTACGAAGCTACCCTCTGGTTCTTGGTTGCGATTGGTGATGCCTACTGGTATTTGAAAGAATGGGAACACGCTATTCCCTACTTCGAACGGAGTTTGGAGGTGCTGGGCGGAAAAGAGAACCCCTTTGTCTGGTTGCGTTTGGGACAATTACACTATGAAATGGGAGACCTGGTTGCCGCTCAAAGAGAGCTCAATAAAGGCCTGGAGATTGAAGGGGAAGACCTTTTTGAAGGAGAAGAATTCAAGTACCTGCAACTGGCCAAAACTAGTCTGAACTAATTTGCCTTTTAGCGGAAGCGTAATAGGTCGAAGCGGTGATGGACAACAGGCAATAAATTAGAAAGAAAAACAGGCCGGGCAGGGTACTACTTTGTGTACTTATGCCCGCCTGGATATTGCTAAAAGCAAGGTAGGCCAGGAAAACCGCGACCACAAATACATCGGCCATCGACCATTTACCTGATTTCTCTACAAAAAAAGATAAGACCCGGTTCTTGGTGTCTGGCCGCAATACCAGCAGGTAAGTGCTGAGGATTTTTCCGATGGGGAATAAGACACTGAAGAGCAAAATGGCGGAGCCAACCAACCAATTGTGCTGCCGGAACAATAACTGAATGAGCTCTACAATAGATTTGCTCTGGTAGTAAAAATACATATCGCCGTAGAATTGCTGCCTTACCTCCACCTGTACATTCATTCCCAGTACGCGTGCATTGATGGGAATATCCCCGATATCCAAATCGTGTTCGGCCGCCGCTATCTCCAACATGGGAGAAAATAACCCTGCCGGTAAACAGGCTAGTGCCGCCGTGATGAAGGCAATGACGAGTAGTTTCACTTTTTTCACCCTGCGGTAAAATAAATAAACGACGCCCAAATAAAGCAGGATGAGTAACAGTTGCAGGTACAGGTAAAGCATGCCGGTCTTTCTCAGCTGGTTCAACTGCTCGGCTTCGGCTTCTATTTTAACCATTTTTGTTCGCATAGCTTCCTGATCCAGCCATTCCTGCGGATCGAGCAGACGTTGCCGATAGTTGAGTTTTTCGGCGTAAGCCGCCTTACTCTCCCGGTAGGCCATGCCATGCTGAATGAGTTGATAGTTTATACTGGCGGCCAGGAGTAAAAAAACGATATGGATAAATAAAGTGCGCATAAATGCAATACTTAGCTGGAAGATGATAATTGAACGACTCTTTGTTGAACGATGGCACTGAGGGGCCGAAGCAGGCTACCGTCGTAAGTAGCGAATACCATGATGGGTATACCGCCACTCATAGCGACTAATCGCCAGCCAGCAAAGGAGTCAATATCCAACTCCAGGTAATATCCGGCTTCATCTGATAAATAAAAACTTCCTTCCCGGGTAAAACAAATACCCTTATTCAGTAACAGGGGATAGGCCATAGTGGCCGGCGTCTCACCCAGGACAGCAGTGTAATTCCGGCTGAAAGCAGAAAGGCTATCTTCCCCTTGTAGGTTAGCAAAAGTACGTTTTGAGGGCTGTGCATCCTGTAGAACAGCCCGCAGGGTATGAGTACTTCCCGGGTAATAGGTGACTTTTGCTTTTAGGGCCGCACCTACGGTATAATAGCCTTCAAACTCTTGCTCTCCAAAAGCAAAATCGAGGATTAGGGCTGGTTTTTGCTGGCTTTCTGACCATAACCAGGTTCTTCGGTAGCGTAGGCGTTCTTCTCTACCCATTTCTAGGCCGAGTACAATCCAGTAATCGGAAATGGATTCACCAATTTGGAGGACATCTTTTTTCTTCAGATTCACTCCCCCCTCGACCAGTAGATCTATTTTTTGCTCATCGGGTAATTGCTCAATTTGGGAAAAACGACGCGTGAAATAGTAGAGTTCGGCCAACAGTGCACTGGTTTTTTCGCGCCAGTCTTTATTATGACGTAGCTGTTCCAGGTTTCTGATTCGATTGGCGATGGCCCCTAATTTAAGATCCACCAGGCGGCTGGCAATATCTTCAAAGGTATCGGCACTCTGAGTAGGAATCTTCGCGAGTCCCTGGTCAACGGTATCTAGTAGCCAGCTTTCCAGCTCACGGATGCCCAGGTGCATTTCCTGAATTCGGTCGGTGTATTTTTCCAGGAGCCCCATAGAGATTAATCTTCTTCTACGAGGATGCCCAGAGCCTGCATGGCACGTTCGGAGGCGTTTTGTTCGGCGCTTTTTTTGTTAAAATCATCCGCTACGGACAAGCGCTCACCGTTGATAATCACCGCTACGCGGAAGCGATCCCGCTTTTCGAATTTGTAGCGAGCGAGTAGCTTGTAGTTGACGTGCCGACCATTTTTCTGACACCACTCCAGTAGCTGGCTTTTGTAGTTGTCATCGACGGTCTCTAATTCGTGGATGTCGACGTAGCGGCGCAGAATATGATTGATGATGTATTTCTTAGTCCGATGGTAGCCCTGTTCTAGATAGATAGCCCCTACGAGCGCCTCTACCGCATTACCCAACATCGACCTTGACAGACGGGTATTGTTCTGCTCATTGAGCAGAACATCCAGCCCCATTTTGTCACCAATCATGTTGAGAGATTTCCGCTTCACAATTTTTGAACGCATCTTGGTTAGAAAGCCCTCATCCTGGTTGGGGTATTTTTGGAAAAGGTATTCAGCAACAATGGTTCCCAAAACGGCATCACCCAGGTATTCCAGACGCTCGTTGTTCTGGCTACCCGGTTTTCCTTTTTCCGAAGCGTTTGATTTGTGAGAAAAGGCAAGTTTAAAGATGGATAGATTCGCAGGTACAAAGCCCAGGAGGGATTTCAGACGTTGCGTCAAATCCTTGTCTTTGGAGAAGTGTAAGTTGTAAATTTTTAAAATAAAACGCAATATATCCGATTTACATACACAAATAAAACAGTAAGCCTGACCATAAGTCAACAGCCGACTTGCGAAAAACTTATGTTGCACATCGAATATCATACATGCTTAGCTTTTGGGGGCGGCCACGTGTATGATATTCGTTGAGTTTAACTCAAAATATGCTAGACCTCTTTTTTCCTAAAAACGGGAGGTCAAAGTGTATTTAACTACAGAATAATTACTCTTTACTCTGCAAATTTCTTTAAGATCACTGAGGAGTTATGCCCACCAAACCCAAAGGTGTTACTGAGTACGGCATTTACAGGCTTCTCCTGAGCTTCGTTAAAGGTGAAGTTTAGTTTTGCATCTAAATCGGGATCATCCGTAAAGTGGTTGATCGTTGGAGGTATAATGCTATCCTGGATAGCTACGATACCGGCAATAGCTTCTACCGCCCCAGCTGCTCCCAGTAGGTGACCGGTCATAGATTTCGTAGAGCTGATATTGAGCTGGTAAGCGTGATCCTTAAATACGGATTGAATCGCTTTTACTTCGGCAATATCACCCAGCGGAGTGGAAGTACCGTGCACATTTACATAATCAATATCCTCGACCTTCATTCCCGCATCATCTAATGCCATGTGCATAACATTTTTGGCACCCAGTCCATCGGGATGAGGAGCCGTAATATGGTGGGCATCGGCAGTAGCTCCACAACCGACAATTTCGGCGTAAATAGTAGCACCGCGTTTTTTGGCGTGCTCTAATTCTTCGAGTACTAATGCACCGGCCCCTTCTCCCAGCACGAAGCCATCACGATCGGCGTCGAATGGCCGGGAAGCCGTAGCAAAATCGTCGTTTCTGGTCGATAGTGCTTTCATGGCATTAAAGCCACCAATTCCCGCTTTTGTTACGGCCGCTTCGGAACCGCCCGTAACGATAATGTCGTTTCTTCCCAGACGGATATAGTCAAAAGCGTTCATGAGGGCATGCGAGGCGGAGGCACAGGCCGAAACGGTGGCATAATTAATACCCCGGAAACCATATTTCATGGAAATGTGTCCCGCTGCAATATCCGGGATCATCTTAGGGATCATGAACGGATTATAGCGGGGAATTCCATTCCCCTCGGTAAAGATTTCAATTTCTTTTTCCAGCGATCGCAGGCCGCCAATACCCGAAGCCCAAATCACACCGATGCGATCTTTATTGAGACCGACATCTTCCTGATCGATTCCGGCGCCTTCAATGGCTTCCTGAGCGGCAACCATTGCAAATTGAGCAAAGCGGTCCATACGACGAGCCTCTCTGCGGTCAAGGCGATCGTCTGATTCGAAATCGTTTATTTCGCAGGCGAATTGTGTCTTGAACTCGGAAGCATCAAAAAGGGTGATTTTATTAGCACCACTAATTCCTTTCTTTAGTGCTTCGCGGTAGGCAGTAAATGTATTTCCAATAGGAGTTATGGCCCCAATTCCTGTAATGACAACTCTTCTCATTGCTTACTTGAAATTTTATGAGATACGTGCGAAGACGTACAATAATGATGGGGTGGAGTCGCTAGTCAAAAGTAGATATCCAACTAAATCATTTAGAAAGATACTAGGGAAGGGCTGAAACTCTTTAGTAGCAGCCCTTCCACAGGGATACAAAATGTGTAGAAACAAATAATTAGTCCATATTTGCTTCTAAGAAGTCAATTGCATCCTTAACTGTTGCAATCTTCTCAGCCTCATCGTCTGGAATCGATACGTTAAATTCTTTTTCAAACTCCATGATTAACTCAACGGTGTCTAGAGAATCCGCACCAAGATCGTTTGTAAAGCTAGCAGAATCAGTTACCTCTGATTCATTAACGCCTAACTTATCAACGATGATACTTTTTACTTTTTGTGCAATGTCTGACATAGATAATTCGTTTTAATGAATGGTTAACGAATGCTGTGCAAAGTAAAACAGAACCGTACCAATTACCAAGTTTTTCTTCTTTTTTTTGCAATCAGCTGGCCTACCCCACTCCTTCTCCTAAGCGTATTTATCCGGTTTTTGTTGATTGTTTTAAATTTTTTGCTAGAAAGATTACCTCGAATCAAGTATTTATTGTAAAATTTACACTTAGTTTGGAAAAGGACATTTTCTTTTGTCCAGTGAATTTTCCAGGCACTTACCTGCTAAATTAATACAAATAAAAACTACGGCATTAATATGAAAATTATAGATCATCAGAATACTAAGATCGTAGCTACGGTGGGTCCCGCCAGCAGTTCTTATGAAAATTTACTCGAATTAGTACAGGCCGGTGTCGATGTGTTCAGAATGAATTTTTCGCACGGTACTCACGAAGATCACCAGGAAGTGATCAACCACGTCATCCACATTAACGAAAAATACGGTTTGCACATCAGTCTGCTGGGCGACCTGCAAGGCCCAAAGCTCCGCGTCGGAGAAATGGAAAACGACGGGCTGGAAATTAAAGAAGGGGATATACTTACCTTCGTCAATGAGCCTTGCGTAGGTAACATGGAGCGCATTTATATGAGCTACAAAGAATTTGCACAGGATGTAAATGTGGGCGAAGAAGTGCTGGTAGATGATGGGAAACTAGTGTTGGAAGTGGTCGAAACAAATAAAATAGATACCGTAAAGCTGAAGGTACTTTTTGGCGGCGTACTGTCTTCGCGCAAGGGCGTCAACTTACCCAAAACCAATATCTCTCTGCCGGCCCTTACGGAAAAAGATCACAAGGATCTAAAATATATGCTGACGCAGCCAATTAATTGGATCGCTCTTTCTTTTGTGCGTCATCAAAGAGATGTGAAGGAGCTCAAAGCGATTATTGACGAGCACAATCACCCGGCCAAGATCATATCCAAAATCGAAAAGCCGGAAGCGGTAAAGAATATTGACAAAATCATCAAACACTCTAATGGGATCATGGTAGCCCGGGGAGATCTCGGTATCGAAGTACCCATAGAGCGCATCCCCGTGATTCAAAAAGGAATTATCGAAAAATGTATCCAGAGAGCGCGTCCGGTCATTGTTGCCACGCAGATGATGGATAGTATGATTACCAACCCCGGTCCTACCCGGGCAGAGGTGACCGATGTGGCCAATGCCGTATTAGACGGGGCCGATGCCGTAATGCTCAGTGGCGAAACCTCAGTGGGTAAGCATCCGGTCAAAGTAGTACAGGAAATGAATAAGATCATTGAAGAAGCAGAGAAGATTCAGTATCTCAGTAACGAGCGTCGACCAAAAGCGGTGAAAAAATCCCGCACTTTTCTTTCCGACGCCATTTGCTTCAATGCCTGTAAAACGGCAGAGGATGTAGGAGCTAAAGCTATTATTGGTATGACCTCTTCGGGGTATACGGCCTTTAAGGTATCTAGCTTCCGGCCCAAATTAGGAACGGGCATCTTTATTTTCTCCGACCGCATGCATATGTTAGCCACTCTGAATCTGGTTTGGGGGGTACGCTGCTATCACTATGATCGCTTTACCACCACCGATGAAACGATCGCTGATGTAACCGAAATCTTACTGAAAGCCGGGAGAGTTAAAGAAGGAGATATCGTCATCAATACGGGAAGTATGCCTATTCGTAAAAGACATCGGACCAACATGCTTAAAATTACCGTGGTGGAGAATCCAGAAGAACTGAAATAGTCGATTACGGGCTTTTTCTCAGATATATCGGGCATTCCTCACAAATATCTTTGTGGGGAATGCGTGTTTTTAGCCCCAATGAGCAAACCTTATACGCCTCCAATACCTTATTTAATTAGATAAAGACAGTAATCAAACTAACGTATACATGAAATACCCATGCGCCTAAGGCGGATTACTTTTTTTGTGGGCCAAAAAAAGTAAGGTAAGCACGGCACATAATTTCGCTGGATTTTTATTTTTTTTAAAAACTACATAACTAACTGTAAAATACACTTTTAATAAAATTATATACACATGAAATGCCCACGAGCTAAGACACACCAGAACGCGGATGAATATCGGGAAGATGCTTAGTGATCATAGTTTTGCCCTTTAGTACATCTTCTTTTTGACCGCAAAAAGAAGCAAAAACTCCCCGCTAGGATTAGCCATTTCTTAATCCGCCTAAGGCGGACTG
>Ga0102940_1000793_pt1 | contig 21357 bp, 19 predicted proteins | sample SalPonR2_C_D1_MG_FD_78215 | JGI IMG/M metagenome (GOLD analysis project Ga0102940, IMG submission 78215) | Salt pond soil microbial communities from South San Francisco under conditions of wetland restoration - Salt Pond MetaG R2_C_D1_MG | ecosystem: Environmental > Aquatic > Marine > Intertidal... | reverse complement strand
GGCGTAGGGCATACCATAACGTTTGAATGTGCTGCGGGCGAAATGCCCTCAGCAAAGCTCCCGGTCTACGAAAGCCACTCCGGATCATCTGCCAGAGAATCTTGCCACTCCTTCTAGCGTTCATTGGGCTCAAAACTTTTCCAAAACTAGCTCATGTCATCGGTCGCAAACCATTACAACCAGTCTCCATAACAATAGCGATTAGCAAAATGTGAAAGAATACGTTTCGGATAAAGGTGCGAATTCCTCTGCAAAAAGTAGGACTCTTTTCCTGTACTATGTGTGCGCTGCCGGATTTTTCCAGCGGCTTCCTATCTGGATAAACCATTTTTCTAGCACATAGCCAACCAAAATGTAAAGAAAGAACAAAAAAGGCAAATACCACCCCAGAAAGTTCAAATGAAGATGCAGGTACGAATGCGATTTAAAGAGAATCATCCACGACAAGATCGACAAGGTACCAGTCCAGGTGGCTACCATTAAGGCATAGGCAGTTCGCTTGCGCAAAAAAAGTCCACCCACTGTAATGAGTATTCCACCCAGCGCAATAGCCCATAGTGGAAACACCATATGCTGGGAAAATATCCAAGAGAACGGAGGTACCGTGGGTAAACTTACGACGGCGGGGTGCATATACTTTTTAAAGACATCTGCATGCGAGGCATCAAAACTTTCCTGCAGGTATTCGGGGGCATTGCCTTGGTACCGGCCACCGGTGGTACGCACTTCAAGACGTTCCTTTAAATAGCCGATCCCTTTGTGTTTCACATTGGGGATGAAGCTGATCTGGTATAGCAGTAGGGTAGAGGTTAGGATTAAGCCGGCAAACACACCGGCAGATACCTGCAAAAATCGGCGCAGAAAAGTCCGCCAGGGCCAGGCCCGATAAACGGCATAAAAGAAGACCGGAATAGTCGTGGCCACCATGGTGGTCGTAGCAATCTCGAAACCGGTGACCTCTCCCTTAATAAAGAAGGCCAGAGCTACCCAGCCAAAAAGATGCCAAGGAGAGCGTCCGGGGTTTTTGTCCATTTTTTCCAGTTGTAAGAGACAGACCAGAACCGATAAAAAGAGGATGCCCGATATCCAATATATATGGCCGCCGCTCACCACTAATCTATTAGAGCATAGTAAACCTGCCGCAGTTATTAGTCCGGTAAACAGGGAAAAGGTGCGGATTACCCAGGCCAACAAAGCGGTAAAGACCGTTGCGGATATTAGAGCGCTGATATAGTGGAACAGGGTAATATTCTGCTCATTGGGAAACGGGCTGATCCTATCGATCATACTGAAGAGCATACCCTGAACTCCCGGATTGGATCGATAGACCCACTCTTCTTCAAAGGGTAGGTGCTCCACGTATATCTTCCGCTGTAACGGAAAACTATTGACACCCCATTCTACGCGACTATCAAACAGCAATAGCCCACCGTTGGAAAAGATGCCGTCGCGCTCGGATTTAGCTACGCGAGCGAAGATCATCGCTTCTGTCCCCCCCGCAAAGGCATCAAAATGGTGAGGTGATGCTACACCGAATGAATTGCGCGTAAAGCTCGTAACCATACTGAGAAAAAATAACAACAGAAATCCGCGGGTAAGCAAATGGTTCGACATGGTAAGTCTTGATCAGTAAGTATCTGGATAAAACGAAAAATAGTTGGTTTTATCTTCTCCAAAAGAAAATCACGTGGTCAAGCTAATATAATGTTTCTTTACTATGTATACCTCAGAACTTAAGTTATTGTCTTACTCTGCTTTCTTGCCTTGACATAATTTTAGTTTACTAATCCTGTAAACCGTATGTTGGAAAGTACACATCGTTCAATCAGGACTTTGAATCTTGTAAATCTCTCACCTCACCACCATCCGTTGCACAAAGCGCTCCTGCCCGTGGTACACCACCAGCGAATACAACCCGCCGGGCAACGAGGGTAGGGTAGTAGACAGGCGTTGCGGGGTAGGCCCCCATTGCGCTAGCCCGCCGGCTACCGCGCGACCGAGCGGATCGATCAGTTGCCAGCGCACCTCGACGGGCTGATCGGTGGCAACCATCGCATTGCCCCGGCTGGGGTTGGGAAACAGACGCAGACCGATTGCTTCGCCGCCGGTTGGCGATTGCGTGCTGACGGCCATTTGTTCGGTAAATTGATAGCGAGTGTCGGGGGCCAGGTCGTAGTAGGTGTCGACTTGCCCGCTGCCGGGCCAGAAGATGCGCAGGCTGTCGATTTGCGCCACCTCGCCCAGGCCGGCGTGCAGGACATTGGACGACTTGGAGCAGTAGCTGGCACCGCCGCCGTATACTTCGCGGAGGTGGAAACGGCCCCCGGCATAGATCTCCACGCGGGCACCGATGGCATCGCGGTTGGCTACGACGCCTTCCAGTTCTACCTGTACGTAGTTGCCCGTTTTGGGCATTTGGTTGATGAAGAGCTGAGAATGGATAAAGTCTTCGTCCTGTCCAATGACAACCCCAAAGAAATCCTGGTCGCCGTCGCCATCGACATCGGCTACCGCCAGGCCACGGCCAATCTGCCGGTCTTCAATGCCGGCTTGCGCCGAAATATCTTCGAACGTGCCGTCGCCGCGGTTGCGGTAGAGCTTATTGGGGTCGTTGCGGCCGGTGAGGTATTGCTGCAGGGTGCCGATGTGGCCGTTAGAGACAAAGAGATCGTCCCAGCCATCGTGATCGATATCGACAAAGGCGGTACCCCAGCCGGTGGTGTTGAGGTCGCCGTCGTCTAACTTTTCGTTAGCGACACCTGCGGCGGCGGCTACCTCCAGGAAGGAGCCATCATCTTGTTGTTGAATGAGGGCATTGGCCCCAATGTTGGTGATGTAGTAGTCCAGGTCGCCATCCTGATCGTAGTCGGAGGCAGCGACTCCCATGGCAAACATGCCAAGCCCGGTACCTTTTTCCTGATTCATGTTGGAAAAGGCAGCGTTGGGGTAATCATTCTGAAATAATGCATTGGGTTCGATAAACATCCCAAAGTCGTTGGCCAGGTAAATATCCTGGTCACCGTCCTGATCGTAATCAGTATTGATCTGAGCGAGTCCACAGCCGGTGTCGTCCAGGCCGTAGGCTACGCCTTGTTCCTGGAAGGTCAGGTTGCCCTGATTTATGTACAGCAAATTGCGGTAGCAGTCGTGGTCGTAGGCCACGACGAGCCCGGTAGAGTCGGATTTGAGGCGCGGCTCGTTCACATGACCAGAGACATAGATGTCGAGGAAACCATCATTATTGATATCGAGAAAGCTGGCGGAATGGCTGAATACTGTTCGTTGTATGCCGGCCTGCTCTGAAATATTGGCAAATTGACCATTACCCAGGTTGCGCAGCAACAGGCATGGAGCATCTACGCGGCCGTCGGGGCCGGGGCCATCGAGGGTGGTAATCAGGACATCCGTCCAGCCGTCATTGTCGATATCGCCGGTGGTGACCCCCATGGTGCCGTATTTGCGCAGCTCATCAATGATTTGTAAGTCAGTACGCGCGGTAAAGTGGCCGGTGCCATCGTTGTCGTACAAGGTTTCGGGGCGGAGACCACCCACGGTCAGTAGATCCTGATCGCCATCATTGTCGTAGTCAAAGAATGCGGCTCCGCCACCCATCGCGTTGGTGGCAAAGTAGTGGTTTCCCAGACCGCGTTCCCGGCTTTCTTCCGAAAAATAGGTCTCCTGGGCCTGCGCGAAAGATACCCACAGCATAAGGGGGACAAAAAGGTGTAAAGTACGTGTCATCGGATTATGGACTAAAGGATGAAAGTTAAACAACATCTTAGGTTAACGTGAGGTTGAAGGAGGATCTGGTCATTACCTGATTGAAGATCACAACGCCACTGTGTACCTGGTAGAGGGTATAAGGTAGTAGCACCTTTTAAAGGCCTATGCCATCTACCTTATACCTTATACCTTGTACTGGAAGGTTGGGCTTTTGACGACCATCGCTTTATGAAATGGTCTATGCCCAGCCTCACGATTAGTGTAGAATCATGATTTTAGAGTCGACAATAGCCTGATCGGCGTACAGGAAGTAAATGTAGGTACCGGCCTGTAAAAGGGCAGTATCCAGTTCCATCTTGCCTTCTCCCCGTTGATCGAGGGCATACGAGCTCAACTCTTTGCCATCGATTGTCTTGATGACCAGGCGGGCTGATTTGACTTGTTGAGGCAAGAAATAAGCAATGCTGGTCTGTTCATTGGACGGATTCGGTACGTTCTGGTACAACGCCGGTTGCAGGTCGGACGAGCCGGAGCAGCAGGCATAGATGCTGCGGCGCAGCTCGGCGTTGTCGGCCTGTAGCTGCTCATTCAGCAGTTGCAGCCGCAGCCATTGAGCTTCGAGCTTTTTCAATCGCTTTGCCATTTCTTCGCTTTGATCAGCCGTAGCGGCAGTGGTGCGGTTAGCTGCCAGTTCATTTTGCTGGTCAAGCCAATCGCCGGGTACATCCACATCCATGGGGACTCCCATTTCCTTGTAGTACTCCGAGTAGGTTTTTAGCTTGTCTTGTTTTTGGGGAGCCTTTTCCTGGGTCGGCTGATTACCCGGCAGTGTACCGACCGGACGACCGTCATTGCCGGGCTCCTGGGCAGAGAGGCCAGGTAATTGCAGGCAAAAGAAGGCTAGCGTAAGAAAAATATAATTATATGATGTCATGACAATAGATTTATTGGTTTTGAATGGAGCGTCCGGCACGCTGTTGCTGTAGTTCGCTGACTTCGGCCGAAAGCTTTTCTAATTGCTGGTACAGATCATCAATAGCGGCGGCTTTCTGGCGGAGCTGCTTGAGCTCGGCCTCCTGCTGCTCGATAATAGCCTGCTGCTCCTGCATGCCCTGTACCAGGAAGGGAATCAGGGCCGTGTAGTTGATGCCCTTGAGTTGTACTTCCTTATTCTCTTTGGTTTTCACCAAAAAGTGGTCTTCTACTACGTGGGGTAGTACCTCGGCGACTTCCTGGGCAATTAGCCCATACTGATGGCCTTGCGGCAAATTCAGGGAGCCGGCCAGTCCATCGTGCTGAAAGTCGTACTCCTTGGCTTGCAGCTGCATTAGAATAGGCAGGGCGGAAGCGAGCGGTTGAATATTCGTCTTGATGCGACGATCAGAGATGGGAAGCATGGACCCTCCCACAATAATATCTTTTTTTGCTACAATCGTTTCATTGGCAGCAAGAGTATTACCGATAAGGACCGAATCTGCTGTAATGTCAATGGAGCTGGTGGGTGCTCCCGGTCGAATGCGGAAGGGGAGTAAGCTACTATTGGTCACATCGCGCACGAAAAAGTTGGTCTCATTTCCGGCAATATCCCAGATCTGTGCTCCAAAACCGGAGGAACCGTCTTGCTCGAGACGCAGTGTCGGTGAATCTCCGTCGACAGAGTGTACTTCGACGACGGGATTGCCGGTGCCTACGCCCAGCCGTCCGCCACTATCGACGACGAGCGAGTTGCTGGGGGCATTGGCTTCTACGACAAAGAGATTGCGAGCATTGGTTTTGTCCACAATAGCAAAATAATTACCGCCACCATTTTCGCTGGAATTGGCTTCCAATGTCCAATCGTTGGAGGGGAAACTCGCCGAGCTACTGGTATCGAAAAAATCAATACGCAGGTTATTTTCTTTTAGGAGCAGGGTAGCAAACCCAAAGCTCTCGCCATTGACGCAGTCTAAGCCAATACAGGCACTACCATCTACGATGAGGTCGTCGAGGAATACCTGGTCGAAAAAAGCATCCATAGCCAGGGGCTGACTGTTGCCCCGGATGGGTGGGATGGTGTTCCGGTATTCTGGTGGCAGGGCGGTCGCTACCCCGTCGATAGCTGCCGTCAGGCTATAGTCAGGGTGCAGAGCTTGGCCCATTGGTGCCCGAAATAGCTCTTCCTCGGCAAACGGATAGATGAATTTCCCATCTTTAATGGATGCCTGAAAAGAAAGCTCCACCGCCGAAGTTGGAATCTGCAGCAGTTGTCGCAGCTTTCGTACCGCTTCATCTTCACCCTGATCAGTCAGACGGCGCAGTTGTTTGCCCGCCTCGGGATCAATGGAGAAATAAGGCGAAAAGGTAATCGTGTAGTGTCCGTCGGGCAAGTCGGCTGTAGACCAGGAAAAGTTTCTGGTGTCTGCCAGGTCTGTCTGTTGTTGGTAATTATCCGGTCCGTACAGCGTGGCCTGATACCGGGAAACAGGCCCCTGGGCAGGTAGCTCAAAGGCGATTTGCTGTTCCGCAAAACCAATCCGTTTAAATTGCAGATCGGTAGCGTTTTGTTCTTGAGCCGATACCGTGGTAGCTAAAAGTAAGGCTACGGCAATCGACCAAAATTGGTGTATAAAGGTTCTCATTCGCATTGTTTTTTTTATATCGAATTTGTCTGATCCCTGCTTGCACAAGAATGGTTTATCAGAAATTGTGTGTTACAAAAGTATTGTTCGTCCCCGTTGTTTAGGGAAAAAAAGCGAAATACAAAACATACTCTTTTTGTTTATCGGAGCGGAAAAGGTCTTTAGTATGGGTGTATAAAAGGTCTGGTTGAAGGGGGGGAGGAATACCGGCAACAAAGTATTTGGGCAATTCCTGTTCACTGCGTAAGGGATATAGCTGAAATTCTCCCCTAATATAGCTCTTTTTTTTTTCTTGCTTATTTCTCGAGTCTAGATAGTTTCGGACCGCGATCCCATTCCGTAACAAGTGCGGGACTGTGGTACTAGCTCAGGGGGGGGGAGACCGCTCGCCTGCGGCTTGCTGCTGGAGGTTAGACCATCTAGAATTTAAATAGGGCTATTGCTCTGGTCTTTTTTGTCCATTCTTTGTGCCAGCAAAGCTGGCGACTCGCCTGGACAAAAAAAAGACCACTGACTATCGTCAGCGGTCTCCATGGTTGGTCGGGATGAGAGGATTTGAACCTCCGGCCTCACGCCCCCCAGACGTGCACTCTAACCGGGCTGAGCTACATCCCGAAAAAATCAGAATTTAGAATGTAGAAATTAGAGGGGGTAAAATTCTTCCTAATTCCGTTAGACACGACAATGTCACGTCTTTACTGGCTTGCGTGATCCGAAGGATCACGGCCCATTCCGCATTCCAAACTCCATCGTGGTCATTACTGGATTCGAACCAGTGACCTCCGCCCTGTCAAGGCGGCGCTCTAAACCAACTGAGCTAAATGACCGTAGCCGTTTCGTTTAACGGAACGCAAATATAAGGTACTTTTCTGCCTTGAAAAAGTCTTATTGTGCTTTTTTTTCAAAGACCACCACTGCTCATTTATTTTGAGCGTGCTGGGGAGGCATCCCCGGTCGGCAAACAGCCATGCCTGGAATTCCGCAACAGCTTTTATACAATGAGCATGGGAACGGTCGACTGTAGCACTAAGCTGCGGCCGGCACTTTCGTGAAAAAGGGTTTTGAGGATACCGCGGAATGGTTTGAAAATGACGAGGAGATCGGTCTGGTTTTGCAGGCAAAAATCGTTGAGGGTATCCCAGGCAGTGATGCCTACAATTTCGAAGAATTTTAATGGTATGGTAGGGATAGTAACTTTAAGGAATGCCTGCAATTCCTGTAGAGAGATATGAAAGGTGCCGTTGTGTGCCCCCTGAACGTGTACGCAGGAAATAGCAGGGGCGAATTTTTTCAGCAAATTGGCGGCTTTCCAGATGCGGTAAGGGTCACTTTCCTGTAAACCGGTAGCACAAAGTGCTTTTTGGATGCGCACATCACGGGCCTTTTCCGGGACAAGTAAGATGGGACAGGTTTTCTGGTCAAGTAGCTGTATAGCGGTCGAGCCGATCCAGGAGGATAGAATTTTGCCTTTTCCGCGCGACCCCATGACAATGAGGTCAATGGCATTTTCCTGGGCAGTGCGTGCGATAGAGGAAACAATGGGGCCGTGGGTCACAAGGAGCTGATGGTCGAATACGTCCCGCGTCAGCAGGGATTTAACGAATGAGCGGAGCTGAGCGCCGGCTTCATCCTGTAGGCGAGAAGGGGTAGCGGCATCCTGGTCAGTAATTTTTTCAGGACTGGTAGCCGGTACCACGGTGACCAGGAAAACCGTACCATCGTGAAGCCTGGCGATCCGGTCAGCAAGATATAGGGCATTTACCGAATCGGAAGAAAAGTCGATAGGTACGAGGATATTTTTAATGTCATCTTTCATAAGTTGCTTGGGAGCGGGTATTTTGCCGTTAAAGGCTGAACCACTGTGGCATGGATCTTTTTAAAAGGTATTAACTAACAAACTCATTTTGAGTATAGAACAATAAAAATCCGGACTATTCCACTGGAAAGCTATATCGTTCAGAAAATCATACTAATTTACAACCGCAGAATAATCCTGAGAGACGGCTACTACGCTTGCCCCGGACGGTGGTGCTGGAAATGTAACGGGATACCACCAACGGGTATGGGAATGTTTGAGAAAAGGTCGCGGTAAGAAAAGTATAAAGAAGGTGTTTGGCCGGTATAAGGCAGTGGTTGGGCCTTTTTTTGCGCGAAAGCGCCTCGCAAACAGCTATAAGCAAAGGCTGTATATTTGGGAGTATTTAGGATAAAAACATATATTAACACACTATAAAACGATCGTTCACCAGCTGGTGAAAGCAACAAAAATTTCGGCGTCGTGCCCGGAAAAGAACTAAAATAAGACGCATGAGAAACACCAACACCTTTTTTTGCCTGCTTCTACTAACTATCTTAACGCTGCAATGCCGCCGTTCGGATGAGGGCGATTCGCTCATCACCGATACCGATCAGTTACGACAAGAACTGGTCGGAGGCTGGAATCTGATCAGTGCTGTGGGCGAATCAGAGCAGTGGTACTTTACGGCAGCCGGTGGCGGACGTTACGCCTACTTTAATGACGATAGCTTTGAAAATGGAGAATGGCGTATTCAGGGACAGGATATCCTGCTCGACCAATCCGCTCCCCGCGCGGTGCAAATCGACGGAAGTATCCTGAAGATGGGCAATGTGCGCCTGCAGCGCGACACCAGTATCAAGCGCGCCCTGGAAGATCGACTCGCCACCTGGGTGGCTGGTACCTGGGTAAGTGACGACTCCATGTTGGTCTACACTTTTATGGAAAATGGATATTACCAAAAAATATACACGGACGATCCGACGATTCCGATTGACGGCGATTGGTATATGAGCGGTATGAAGATAGTGGAAGACGACTACGATATGCGAGCCGATCCGGTTACCTTCTACCAGGATGGTGCCGAAATGCGCTGGGGAGCGATGAACTTTTATCGTAAGGGGGCGCGCCCGGAACAACTGACAACCGATGACGTGGACGCAGCAGGCGACCGGTTAAATGCTCATACCTTCATGGCTGATTTAGGACGCTTTGGTGACGTGCAGGTGGCTCCTTATCAGTACCGCGATCGCTACCGCTACCAATTGCGAATCAATTTATTGAGAGATGGTCGCCTGGTCTATGAAATGCCGGAGTTTCCGGGAAATCGCCTGGGAGAACTAGACGGGGTACAGGCTATATCGGCCCGGGACGTCGATCAGGATGGCGATAATGATCTGTTGGTGATTGCTGATTACCTACAGGATACCGGCAATGAACTAAAATCAGCAACGGTAAAAGCATATTATCGAAATCTGGGGCGCTCCTTCCGGATCGATCAGGATATGACCGAGGCGATGAGTCGATCCTCCAACGTACGGTCTATTAAGGATATGGTGGATTTCATCCGGGAGCGGCAACCGGTGGCCGAACGCCCGACGGAACAGACAACAAGTAAGGGGGAATCCTCCTCTTCTTCCTCCTCTTCTTCTGCCTCGAGCAGGTACCGAAAATATAGAGACGATCGTTCGGTTTGCCGGATTCGGGTGGCGGCGCTGCAAGGAGAAATTAACTACGAAAAGCTGGGTAAACTGGGTGACCTGGGCATCCTGAGCTACGAGCCGGCCGACAATGGATTTACCTATGTTTACCTGGGGAAATACATTAGTAAATATACTGCTTACCGCATCCTGGATCGGGTGAAACGGCGTGGGCATCGCTCCGCTTACGTCATTGTGGAACAGGATTACCTGAACGACAACAGTGAGGACGATGCGGCCTTCAGCACGTATCAATTCTTATCCCTAAAAAAGCTCGATATGGAGCCGTTCAATGCCCTCGACCCAAGCTACCAATCGGACATCTACGTGACCTATGCGAACGGATATTATCGCTTGTCGATGGGGCTGTACCAAAAACAGCTTTACCCGTATATCGAAGAAGAGTTTAAGAATATTGCGGCCCGTCTGGGCTACGGTGGAGGATTCTCGCGGACGATTGAATAGAAGTGATCGCAGGCCTTAAATGGCTTCTAGGCCGCGCACAAAGTGGTTGGGGCTTTGTCCAATCGCCGGCAGCGGGTATAATTACGTTGTTTTAAGAACAATTATGAACTGGCCAGAGAATATAGAGCGCGGTGGAGTAGTTATCGCCATCATTGTGGTGACGATATTGATAGCATGGATCGTTGATGCCTTGTTCCGGCGATTCATTATGCGCTCGACGCGGGTGATGAATAACGATCCGACCAGCTATTTATTTCTGCGCCATGCCATTCGTGCCCTAATTTATATACTGGGATTAAGCCTGGCTATTTATTCCCTTCCTTCTTTGCGGGGCATCGCCAATTCTCTGGTGGCGGGCGCTGGTATTCTGGCTGTAGCGGTTGGTTTCGCTTCCCAGCATGCGCTTAGTAATGTAATCAGTGGGTTGTTTATTGTGATTTTTAAACCCTACCGGGTCAATGACCGGCTACGGGTACGCGATACGCTTCATGGCATTGTGGAAGACATCACGCTGCGGCATACGGTCATTCGCGACTTTGAAAACCGGCGTATTATCATCCCTAATGCCGTTATTAGTGACGAGGTGATTATCAACTCGGATTTCGGTAACGATAATATTTGCAAATGGTTAGAGCTTACCATCACCCACCAATCGGACCTTTCGGTGGCGAAAACTATTCTGGCCGAGGAAGCTGTGAAGCATCCGCTACAAATTGATACGCGTAAGCCGGAGGATATTGCCGCCGGCAAGCCGGAAGTCCTGGTGCGGGTCGTCGCTCTGGATGAACGGGGAACACGCCTGCGCGCTTACATCTGGGCTAAAGATGCGGCGGATGCCTTTGCCATGAGTTGTGATTTGCTGGAAGCGATTAAGAAGCGTTTCGACGAAGCAGGCATTACCCTTACCTATTTGCCCGATATTTTTAAACAGGTAAACCTTTAGCAATGCTGCTAACATCTGCATGGGAGAGCATGAAAAGAGATCATCTTCAGGTCGTTAGGCGGGGTCGTTTCGGGAAAACGAATACCATAAAAAGCGGAAAGGGCCGAAGTGGTTGCGTCGGCCCTTACAATGCGTGTAGTCAATAAGGTTAGTTGGTATAGAACAGAGACTGAGGTATGAAAAAGGAGGAATCAACTATCAGTATAGAGTGGTATCTTTCGCCAGTTCACGTTTGTATTCATAGTTTTTGTACCACTCCGTTATCCAGTAAGGCGACAGTTTTTTTTCCAGGGAATTAAGTATAGATAATAGAAGTATCGTTTGTTGTAAACAAATATAGGTAATGACAGGGAGGGCAAAATAAAAATTCGATCAATGACGTGTTTGCGGTAGCTTTCAACATAAAATGGCAAATAGGCGCTCAAAGCTGTAATTCATGGGTGAATAGTGGTAATTTATCGTTAGGGGGTGGTAAAACATTGGGTATTTCATTAGTTTTGAGTAACTAGTCTTGTTGGGAATTCATTGATTGATCCCACTTTACGTTAATTGGACAGACAAAATCATGCAAACGAATCTGGAACATTTTCTGTCGCCTAAATATCGGATATGGTCTCATGTGCTATTCTGGGTGGGCTATGTGTTATTTTTTACTATCCTTGATGCCTCGTTTTACGACGACTACTGGAAGGCTTTTCTTAAGGTAGTCACCACCATGCCAATAAAGATGGCAGCGACCTACCTGACGCTGTATGTATTTATCCCTAATTTATTAGATCGAAAAAAATACGCTTCTTTTGCGGGGCTTTTTCTCCTGATGGGGGTCGTCTTTGGATATATTGCGCGTGCTCTGCTACACATCTATTGGGTGCCTACCTACGTACCCGATTACGACTATGTGGAATATCCACTCACACACCTGGGAAAAGCAGCGGGTAATATGATTTCGGTATATACCGTGGTGTTTGCCGCTTCGGCGATAAAATTACTGAAGCGCAACTACCAAAACGAGAAAATTACGGAGCAACTCAATAAAGAAAAACTGGATGCGGAATTGAAGTTTCTGAAGAGTCAGATTCACCCGCATTTTTTGTTTAACACCCTGAATAATCTTTATGCGCTCACCTTGCAGCATTCTGCCAAATCATCGGAAGTAGTGTTAAAGTTGTCCAAGCTACTAGACTACATGCTGTACGAATGCAACGTCAAGTTCATTCCCCTGCGCAAAGAAATTAGTCAGATTAAGAATATCATCGAGCTGGAGCGCCTGCGCTATGGGAATCGCCTTATGGTTTCCTTTACGGCCTCCGGTGACATTAAAAATAAACAGGTACCTCCTCTGCTGATGTTGCCGTTTATCGAAAATGCCTTTAAGCATGGGGTCAGTAAAAAAACGGAAGATTCGTTTGTTTCTATCGACCTCAATGTCAAAGAGGATGAGTTAATCCTACGGGTAGAAAACAGTAAAGTCGACGATGACCCGCAGCAAGATGCCGACTATACGAAAGGCATCGGACTGCGCAATGTGCGGCGTCGGCTGGAATTGATCTACGGTCAGGATTATAATCTGCAGGTTTTTAATGAGGAGGAAGTCTTTATGATTTCGCTGCACATACCACTCAATTTGCCGATGGTTTCCCGGGATAAAAACGATAGCGCATCATCCAAAGAGTCGACTTCGGCACCGGTTTTAGCCACAGAAAGAGATTAGTATGAGTAAAAAAGAGCAACCGGTAAAAATTAATTGCCTGCTGGTGGACGATGAGCCACTAGCCCTCGATATATTATCATCTTACATACAGCGTGTCGACGGGCTGGAAATCGTCGCCCGCTGCGACAACGCCATGCAAGCCTTTGAGGCTATTCAGAACAATCAGGTTGACTTGCTCTTCCTGGATATTCAAATGCCCAAGCTGGACGGTATTGATTTTTTGAAATCTCTGTCCAATCCGCCCAAAGTTATTTTCACTACTGCCTATCGCGAATACGCTATCGAAGCTTTCGAAGTGGATGCAGTAGATTATTTGCTGAAACCTATCCCCTTTAGCCGCTTTCTAAAGGCGGTAGGTAAAGCTTACCAACACTTACAGTTACAGTCTTCAGGTGTATCTGCTGATGTAGATCCTCCCTCTGAGCTGAGCAGCATGGAGTCCATCTTCGTGCGGGCCGATAAAAAGATGGTCAAAATTATGCTGGAGGATATTCTCTACATCGAGAGCCTGAAGGATTATGTGCTGATTCACCTGCCCGACAAACGCATCATCACGAAACAGAAGATTAGCTATCTGGAAGAGAAACTACCTGACGATCAGTTCCTGCGGATTCACCGGTCGTTCTTGATATCGATCAAGCATATTGACGCATTTTCGCCTTCCCAGATCGATATTGGAGGCAAGGAGCTTCCTATCGGACGCAGCTACAAAAATACCGTAAATGAGATTCTGTTTAGTAATACGGAGTAACTTTCCCTTGCGCTGTATATGGAAAGGCGTTACCTTCGTGTGCCCAAAACCTAAATAATGCATGGCAGCTACTAAACAGGGACAAGAGAAAAAAAAGCGCGCTAGTTTTGGAAAACGTTTGCGTCGATTTTTTATGACCACCGTTGTCGGTGGGCTGGTCGTGGTGCTTCCCATTACGTTATTGGTCATCGTGGTACGATGGATTATTGTCTTTATTGTACAGACGATTTCCCCCATTAAGCAGTTGATTCAATTGCCGGAGGAACTGGCCGACTGGGTGCTCGACCTTACCGCTTTCGGAATAGTGCTGGGCGCTTTTTTCCTCATTGGGCTTATCGTGCAAACCAATCTCGGAAAGCAGTCGATTGCCTTGATTGAAAATCAGTTGTTGGCCCAACTTCCTTTTTACACTACCTTACGCGATACGGTGCAACAGTTTTTGGGCAACCGGGAAACGATGCCTTTTAGTCAGGTGGTATCGGTCGATGTGTTCGGTAACACTACCCGTATGATTGGGTTTATCTCCGAAGAAATGGATGATGGGCGACTGACGATCTTTGTACCTACTGGTCCCAACCCCACCAACGGATTTATTTTTTGCGTAAGCAAAGAACAAGTTACGCGGCTGGATGTGCGGCCCGATGAAGCTATGCGCGTGGTGGTCGGCGTAGGTACCGGAGCATCCAACCTCTTTCCGATTAAAAAAGAACTGGCTGAACCCACGGATGAGTCGTGAGTTTTTTTGATATAGCCTTTCCGTTCACCGCGAATGTACAATGCCTATGGACCACACCGATGTGCTAACCAGTCTGCGAAGAATCATCCGGACGGTAAATCTCGAAAGTAAACGTATTGAAAAAGAGCACGGGATCAGTATTCCCCAGTTGCTATGCCTCAATTTCCTCAAAGACCGACCGAGCTATCAGGCTAGTCAAAAAGAAATCAAAGATGTCCTGAGCCTTAATGCCAGCACGGTGACCGGGATTATCAACCGCCTGGAGAAAAAAGGGCTAATTGCCAAATTGCCCCGTAGAGACGATCGCCGGGTCGCTAATATATCCCTGACCGCCAAAGGCTTATCGCTGATGCAGGAGACCCCCGAACCGATGCACCTAAGGCTTACAGAAAACCTGGGTAAGTTATCGGACAGCGAACTGCAGGAGCTGAGAAAAGCGTTTCGGTTAATTTCTGATTTTCTCGGCGCGGGAGCGATCGACGCCTCGCCTATCCTGACCAGCGAAACCACCATCAATAAAGGCAAGTCAGAGCAAGAGTGGAGCAATGAATAGAAAGGGCCTCCTTTCTCATGCTCGCTGTACAAGGGTTGAACATCTATAAACGAAGGATGTTAAAATGGTAAATAGTTTCTGTAGAAACTACCATAAGCGAATGTGCTATTAATAGGCATACATTTTTTGGAAACTGTATTTTTTTCTTTACATAAAGGATTCTGAATTAACCTAAGTGAATCTAAATCGTACAGCACACATGCAAATAAAACTATATACACCTTTTGATAAAGGTTCTCAGCTCGAAAAAGAGCAAATCGTCGACTTCTTATTTGAGCACTTGCAACAGTATGGCGACCCTCGCGAGCATATTCTAAAAGCCGTTGACTATGCGTTAAAGGAGAACGTATCCTACGGAGGGTATGTCGTTTGCGGACGGGAAAATGGCAAAATTATTGGTGCCGTAGTTGTTAACCGCACCGGAATGGGAGGATATATTCCGGAAAATATTCTGGTTTATATCGCCGTTCACGAATCGACCCGGGGCAAAGGCTATGGCAAGAAGTTGATGCAAAAAGCACTTGAAATCGCTGAAGGTGATGTTGCGCTGCACGTGGAGCCCGACAACCCCGCCCGCTATCTGTATGAAAAAATCGGGTTCACCAGTAAATACCTGGAAATGCGGTATAAAAAAGGGGAGACCGCAACTACTGCAGCCGAAAAAGAAAATACAGTCGCCAACCCTAATAAGTAATGATCCTGTACCTGGACTGAATAAAAAGTCAGGTGCATGTACATATATGTCAAAACAAAGTGGTTGTGGGCAGGCCATCCTCCCGCCCACTTCGTTTTGGTTTTAGCGATTGTTAAACCGATTAAAATCGAATATTTTTTATGCTTATCATCGACGTTAAAGATGGAGAAAGTATCGAACGCGCCCTGCGCCGTTACAAGCGTAAATACCGCAACTCAAAGATGATGCGGGAAATTCGAAAGCGCAGAGAATACAAGAAGCCATCTGTAGAACGTAGAAACCAAATTCAGAAAGCCGTTTACCGGGATAAGGTGAAACGGGAAATAGGTCAGGATTAAGCCCTGATCATAAAAGTTCATTGACAGCGTATGCATTGGATCGACATTGTCGTTTTCGTTCTTTATTTCTTCGCCATGTTAGGCGTTGGGTTATACTTTTTTCGAAAGAATAAATCAACGGATGACTATTATGTTGGTGGCCGCAATATGGGATCATGGCATATTGGCCTTTCCGTCGTTGCCACGGACGTAGGTGGTGGTTTTTCCATTGGCCTGGGTGGCCTGGGTTTTCTGATGGGGGTGTCCGGATCGTGGATGCTTTTGACGGGGCTCATTGGTGCCTGGCTGAGTGCGGTTCTCCTTATTCCCCAGGTTAACCGATTGTCCAAAAAAATTCCGCTGCTGACATTTCCGCAGCTGTTTAAGCATCACTACAACGGGAATGTTGCCCTGTTAGCGGGGATCATTTCTGGTATTGGTTATATTGGCTTTACCAGTTCCCAAATTTTGGCAGGAGCCAAACTGGCCTCGGCCACCTTCCCTGTCCTTACGCTGAATCAGGCTTTACTGGCTATGGGCGTTATTGCGGTCGTTTACACCGTAGCCGGAGGTTTAAAAGCGGTCATATATACCGATACGGTTCAATGGATTATACTTATGGGCGGGCTGATATTTATTGGTATTCCGCTGGGCTATAGTGCCGTGGGGGGATTCCAGGGTATTCGCGAGGTACTGCCTAATGAGTTTTTACGCCTCGACAACCTTACCGCTGTACAATTCATTAACTGGGCGATTACCATTATTCCAATATGGTTTGTGGGCATGACGCTCTATCAGCGCATCTATGCCTGCCGGGATGAAAAAACAGCCCGTCGGGCCTGGTTTGTGGCGGGGCTATTTGAATATCCTATTATGGCCTTTATGGGTGTTCTTCTCGGATTGTTTGCGCGGGTAGCTGCCGAACAGGGGATGTTCGAGTATATGGGCTATACCAGTGGGGCTGGAATGGACCCTGAAATGGGCCTTCCCGTACTCTTGCGTACCGTACTGCCGGTAGGACTCACGGGGCTAATGTTATCGGCTTATTTTTCGGCCATTATGTCTACCGCCGACTCCTGTCTCATGGCAGCCTCCGGTAATGTAGTGACCGACATTTTTGAGCGGGTAGCTCCCCGACTTACTAAAGGTAATATTCTGCGTACGTCGCAAATTACGACCCTGGTGATTGGGGCACTGGCTTTACTGTTGGCCATGAATATGCGTAATGTACTCGATCTGATGCTTCTGTCCTATGCATTTATGGTATCTGGCTTATTTGTACCGGTACTGGGCGTACTTTTTTGGAAGAAAACGAATGCTACTGCAGCCTTTTTTTCCATGTTATTGGGTGGATTAGTGACGACCATTATGGAATTGTCGAAAATGGAAGTTCTACAGGCTACCAATATTCCCGAGCTGGTTCTTCCGTACGGGTTGGATGCCAACGTTGCCGGAATATCCGTATCTTTGCTCACATTTATTCTATTAAATATGGCCTTACCAACGACCGGAAAACCTGAAGAAGAAGTACCCTCCGGTCAAACTTTACAATATGACCAAATTACTTGATGAATCGCGGTACGATCAACTTATTTCGATCCGTCGCTATTTACATAAGCATCCGGAAATATCTGGAGAAGAATATCACACCGCGGAATACATTCAACAAACACTGCATCAACTAAATCCTCCTCAAGAGTTGTTGACGGAGCTGGGAGGTACGGGAATTGCTGCTGTCTATGAAGCGGAGCAAAGTGGCCCTACCTTGTTGTTTCGTGCCGAATTAGATGCCTTGCCTATCATAGAGACGAACGATATGCCGTACAAGTCGGATCACCGCGGCATATCCCACAAATGTGGTCACGATGGCCACATGACGGTTTTGTTGGGACTTGCCCTGTGGCTCAAAGACAACCCGCCGGAGAAGGGTAGGGTAGTGCTGTTGTTTCAACCTTCTGAAGAGAATGGAGCTGGAGCTGTGGATGTATTAGCAGATCCGGCTTTCGCCAAAATTCGTCCCGACTGCGTTTACGCTTTTCACAACCTTCCCGGGTATCCGATGGGGCAGATTATATGCAAAGAAGGCCCCTTTACCTCGGCCGTCAACAGCATTATTTTTAAGCTGGAGGGTAAAACCAGTCATGCGGCAGAACCCGGCAGGGGGCGAAACCCGGCTCTGGCGATCGCCCGCACCCTGACCCAGGTGAATGAATGGAACCAACCGGATCGTAGCCGCACAGACTTCCGTATCTTTACACCGATTTATGCCGCGCTAGGCGAAAAAGCTTATGGTACGTCTGCCGGATACGGAGAACTGCACTATACCCTGCGCACCCGTAACGAAGATGTTATGGAAGAGAGTGAAGAGCAGCTGAAAGCATTGGTACAGCAATTGGCCAAGCAGGATGGGCTATCGGTAGAAATAGACCATACTGATCGGTTTTATGGCAACTCCAATGACCAAAGTGCTGTTAATACCATTGTGGACGTGGCAAAAGCAAAGGATTATGAAACGCTTATGGTCGAAGATCCGTTATCATTTGGAGAAGACTTCGGGGCGTTTACACAAAAATTTACCGGCGCTATGTTTTGCATTGGCGCCGGGGACGATACTCCGGCGTTACATAACCCGGATTACGATTTCCCTGATGAGTTGATTCATATTGGGGTAAATATGTTTGCGGGCATCATTACCCGTCATTTACAAGGGTAATCATTTTTGATATTCCCGAAACCTGATTTTTTAATCATACAACACAATTATGGCTTACGTTAAGCTATACCGAGATCGTTTAAGAGAGAATTACGAATTCCTAAATAATCACTTCAAAAAATATAATAAGGAATGGGCGATTGTGACCAAGCTCCTTTGTGGTAATGAAGATTACCTCAAGGAAGTACTTGACCTGGGTATTCCCGAGGTGTGTGATAGCCGTATTTCCAATCTAAAGATAATCAAAGGCTTACGGCCGGATGTACAAACAGTATTCATCAAGCCACCGGGAAAACGAAATATTCGCCGGGTGGTCAAGTATGCTGATGTCAGTTTTAATTCCGAAAGTGAGATTATCCGACTGCTTAACGAAGAAGCAGGTCGACAGGGGAAAGTCCACAAAGTGGTCATCATGATCGAATTGGGTGATTTACGCGAGGGGATCATGGGAGAGCACCTGATGGACTTCTACGCGTCTATCTTTGAATTGCCTAATATTGAAATCGTGGCGATTGGCTCTAACCTGAATTGCCTGCACGGGGTAATGCCCTCTCAGGATAAGATGATTCAGCTCTCTTTGTACAAACAATTGATCGAAGCGACATTCAATAAGAAAATCCCCTATGTTACGGGAGGTACTTCGGTTGTTTTTCCCTTACTCCAACAGGGACAAATCCCCTCAAGTGTTAATCATTTCCGTATTGGAGAAACTTTGTATTTTGGGAATAATCTCTTTACGGAAGAGCCTGTACAGGGTATGCATCAGGATGTATTTGAGCTATATTCCGAAATTATTGAGGTTACGGAAAAACCCAAAGTTCCTATCGGAACGATCGCAGCTAATCCATCTGGTGATGTCTTTGAGGTCGATGAAGAAGACTATGGGAAGACATCGTACCGCGCCATTATTGATATTGGACTGCTGGATATATCCCCAGACTACCTGGAATGCATGGACGAAGGTGTGGAGATCGTTAATGCCAGTTCGGATATGTTAGTGGTCGATTTGGGGGACAACGAAGCCAAGTATGAAATTGGCGATTTACTGACGTTCCGGCTAAAATACATGGGAGCCCTCAGCTTGTTTAATTCAGACTACATTGAAAAGGTAGTAGTCTGAGCATTTATTAATCTATTGATTAGTACTTTGTCCGAAAACCGGGTAGCACAAAATGTATGAGGAAAAGGAACTTTATTTAGCAAAAAGTGTTTCGTATATTGACACTTTCCGGTAATCTTCCAAGTGATCATCGTACATGCTTTAAAGAATATCACAGACTTTTACCCCAATCTTCGCGGCGGTCTGTTGCAAATTTCTCTTGCATGCTTCTTTTCGGACAAGTACTACCTTTAAACCAAAAAGTATGCTGTTAAAGAAACTACAGAATTTATTCAGCCCTGCTGAAAAAAAGTCGTTAACCGGGAAAGTGAAATTTTTTAATCGTCGCCGTGGATATGGCTTTATTGAAGCCGAGGATGTAGACCGCGACATTTTTGTCCACGTTACGGATTTGGACGACTTTGTCTCTCGCGGTGATCAGGTGGCGTTTGAAATTATTAAAAGTGACAAGGGCTATGAGGCCAAAAATGTGAAGCTGGCTAATAGCTGATTATCTGATTAAATTCTAACATTATGCGAAGTAAGAAAAACTTCACCATGGGTAAAGGAAAATACTACTTTACCATCAAATCTACCCCGAATAATATCACCATGTATCGCAAGACCAAGCAGGCTGCTGCCGATGCATTCACGCGCTACAAGCGATTGGGTAAAGAAGTCGAATGGTTAGGGAAATGGGACGGTAAAAAATTTACTGAATCCAGTACTCCCGCTGCTTCCGCATAAAAAATCATAACGATCAGTAGAAACCTGCGCGGTGTCACTGATTTATCTTTAAAATTTTAGCATATATAACTATGTCTGCAAGAAGTATAAAAGTGAAGGTGGTCAAAGAAACCAGTAGTACGGTAACCATCAAACTTATGAGTTTGAACCGCAAGATGCCGGTTCCTCGTGAGGACTTTGAAAAGCGCGTAAAACAAGGTCTCTACGAAGTCGTTGGCGGTATGGAAGATGATGATAACGAAGAATAAATTCTGATCAAGCCGAAATATTCGGCTGTAAGAATCTATACCGCGTCGCGTGTACAGGTCATTCTGAATTACGATTCAGAATGACCTGTTGTTTTTTCTCCACCTCTCTGCTTGCGCCAAAAGAATACCAGATAAACTATCCAGGCAATAAATGTAATGACACCGGCGGTAATGATGGGAAGGTTGCCATTGATGCTGTTGATGTACCCCGCAATCACCGGAGGAACAGCCTGACCAATGGATTGCATACTTTGGTTGATCCCCAGTACTTGCCCTTGTTGGTCGGGAGTGGCTTGCTCGGAAACGACAGCCGTCAGGTTAGGGCCGGTCATACCCTGAGAAATGGCAATCAAAGGTGTAAGCACGTAAAACATGTAGCCTTCATTGGGTAATAAAATGAGAAACAGGGCAATGCCACGCAAGACCATAGATACCGTGATGACATCTGCTGACGGAATGTACTTGGCTAAACGACGTACTAAAATACCCTGCGTGGCGGCCATCCAAATGCCAATCCAACCGTATAAAAGTCCAATGTCTTTTT
>Ga0102940_1000791_pt1 | contig 21390 bp, 18 predicted proteins | sample SalPonR2_C_D1_MG_FD_78215 | JGI IMG/M metagenome (GOLD analysis project Ga0102940, IMG submission 78215) | Salt pond soil microbial communities from South San Francisco under conditions of wetland restoration - Salt Pond MetaG R2_C_D1_MG | ecosystem: Environmental > Aquatic > Marine > Intertidal... | reverse complement strand
TCCGCTGGAGCTCACGACCAGGCCTCCCACGATCAGGAACAGGACGATGATGCGTCGCATGGCGGCCTCCTAGAACATGATCCACTTGAGGGACGCGAACACGGTCCACGGATCGTCCGGACGCTCGTCCACCCCACCGTTGACCACGGGCGAGTCGTAGAAGTCGCCCAGCGACAGATAGGCCGCGTGCAGTTCGGCCTCGAGGAACACGCGCATGGTCCAGCGCAGGCTCGCGTTGAACTCGGTGCCGATGGTCGAACCGCCGCCGTCGGGATCGGCGCTCGAACGGCCGTGGCCCACGGCCGCCTTCACGCGCCACTTGTTGGGCACCAGCTCCTTGGCCACGCTCAATGCGCCGGCCTGCACGCCGTAGCCGATGTTCTGGATGTCGAGCACGGCTGCGGTGTAGCGGTTCACGACCGTCCCGTGCGGCAGAAGCAGATACAAAGGATGCCCGATGAAGACCGAACCGGGCGAGGTCCAGTTGTTCCCCGTCAGCACGCCGTTGTACGTCTCGTCGCCGATACCGTCCTCGTCGCCGGTCGTAAAGATGGTATCGAGCACCACCTGATCTCCACGAGCGGATCCGTACCGCCCCGCGAGGCGGAGATTCGCAGCCACACCGCTGATGTCCACGTCCATCGTCTCGGCGCTGACCACGCCTCCGTTCCACCACGCGAAGCCGGAGTAACCGAAGCGCCCCTGTTGCAGCAGCGGATCGCGGTGGAAATGCGTTCCCAACCAGACCACGTCGGTCTCGTGGGAAACGTTGCCGAACTCGAAGCGGGTCACACCATTGAAGTCGGCCAGCGTGGAGTTCAATCCGGTGCCCAGACCGCTGGGGCCACCCTCTCCGCTCGCGCGGTCCTGCAGGTAGTGTACGGAGAATCCGACGGACGAGCGGATCGACAGATCCCGCTCGTAGTTCGCCTCGAAGAGGACAACGTCGTCCGGCTGTTGGATGTTGTTCTCCCACAGCTGGTAGGCACCCACCTTGAGACGCTGGTCCGGCGCGAACATCCAGTGCGCCGAGGCGCCGGCGGCGTCGCTGCCGAACATCGCGAGCCGGTAGCCCTTCTGCAGGAGGTGGTCGGTGAACGTGTACCAGGGAACCGCCACATTGTCGTACATGCGCTGGAGCCCGAGGTTCAGGAAGACGTTCTTCCGTGGTCGGACTTCCAGGAACATGTTCTGGGTCTGCATGTTCACCGTGTCGCCGGCGAACCCACCACCAGTGTTCCCGCCCGATCCGTAGGCCCCGTCCCCGAAGGTCCAGTCGAACTCGAGGCTGAAGCGCATCTTGGCCCAGCCGTCGAACAGACGTGGGGAGTAGGTCACCATGGGCATGAAGCGCTGCTCGGTGAAACGGGACATCGCCGACGACGTCTCGGTGGTGTTGCCGCCGAACAACCGACCCACGACCTGCCCCTTCAGGAATTCGTTCGTGGCGGCCATGTTCGAGTTCTCGTGCCGGGCGAGGAAGTAGCCGATGAAGTCGAATTCCTCGATCTCCTCCGTCGGCCTGTCCTCTTGAAAGTCGGGGCGGTCCTCCTGCAGCATCTGCCCATGGGCAACCGTCGCCATCAGGAGAACCACTACGAGCAACCAGCGCGTGCACATCATACGAGCCTCCCGTTCGTGGGTGGCGCCGGCTCGCTCCCGCGCCGGCGCCGATACGGATGTCGACTACTGGCGCTCGTAACGCTGGACGTTTCCGTCGTTCGGCGCGGTCGTGCCGAAACCACCGGCCGGAGTGGCCGGCGGAGTCGTCCCACCCTCGGGAACGAGCTCGAGCTTCAGAATGTCCGGGGTTCCCTCGACGACCTCCATGATGCCCACCTGGGAGAGGCCATCGTTGTAGTTGGTGGTGAAATCACGGATGCCGTTCGTCGCCGTCGCGCCCACGGTGTACGTACCCTCGCGGGTCGTGACGTTGTCGGTCGAGTCGGTCTCGACCGTCGTGATGGTGTTGTCGTCACGCAGGGTCACACGAACGTTCTTGATGTTCAGGAAATCGGTCAGGATGGTGGGTACGTTGTCATCCTCCATGAACCACTCGCCCACCCAGGGATCTTCTTCGGGCGTCGGGTTCGGGTTGGTGCCACCGTTGTCATCGTCGTCGTCACATGCCGACAGGCCGAGTCCTCCGATCACGAGACCGAGGACCAACAGGATACGCAGGCTCTTCATGGTCATTCCCTCCAGGAAGGTTCAGGCGAGATCGCGTAGCGCGGCCGTGTCGACCTTCCCCGCCGCATTGCGGGGGATCGCCTCGATCACGCTCACGTGACGGGGAATCTTGTAGCGCGCGAGCTTCCCGTCGCAGAACGCGCGCAGGGCTTCGAGATCGAAGTCGTGGCCCGGATGGACCTCGACGAAGGCGTGCCCGACCTCGCCCCACTTCTGGTCGGATACGCCGATCACGGCGACGTCACGCACGGCCTCGTGCTGGCCGAGCACGCGCTCGACCTCGGCCGGATAGACGTTCTCGCCGCCGCTGATGAACATGTTCTTCTTGCGGTCGACGACGTAGGTGAAGCCCTCGTCGTCCTGCCGCACCAGATCGCCGGTCCGGAACCATCCGTCCTCGGTGATCGCGGCCTTCGTGGCCTCGGGGTTGCGCCAGTAGCCGGGGGTGACCGTTTCTCCGCGCAGCCACAACTCGCCCACCTCGTCGGCCTCACAGTCGCGGCCGTCCTCGGCCACGATCCGCACGTCGAGGAAGAAGTTCGGCCGCCCGATCGACCCGCGTTTGCGGATGGCGTCCTCCTCGTTGAGCGAGTAGCAGTTCGGCCCGACCTCGGTCAGTCCGTATCCCTGCCGGATGTGCACGCCCTTCGCGTGCCAGCGGTCGATCAGCGGCAGGGGCATCGGCGCCCCGCCCACGATCGCGTAGCGGACGCTCTCGAGGTCGGCGACGTCGAAGCGATCGCTCTCGGCCATCATCTGCAGCATGGTCGGCACGCCGAACAACAGCGTGGTCCGCTCGCGCTCCATGAGTTCGAGCACGAGGTCGGGATCGAAACCGCTCAGGATCGTGTGCGACGCCCCGTGCAGCAGGAAGGGCGTGAACAGCACGTTCCAGCCCCCGGTGTGGAAGAAGGGCGCGTAGCTCTGGGTGTGGTCGCGTTCGGTGATCGCCAACCGCAGCCCGGTGTTGATGGCGTTCCACAGGAGCATGCGGTGGGTGATCATCGCACCCTTGGGCACGCCGGTCGTGCCGGCCGTGTACAGGATCATGACCGCGTCGTCCAGATCCGCGGGCTCGCCGCTCGGACGCGCCCGTTCCGGCTCGTCGTCGAAGAGCAACGGCGACACCGTGTCGATCCCGTGGACGGCCGGCCCGCCCTCGATCGTCGCCACGATCTCGCGCAGGGCGTCCTCGACGAGCAGCGCGCCCGGCTCGGCGTCGTGCACGAGGTGTTCGATCTCCGGAGCCGTCAGCCGGAAGTTCAACGGAACCAGGATCAGGCCCTCACGCTGACACGCCAGGAACACGAACACCGTCTCGACGCGATTGGTCGACAGCACCGCGAGACGGTCGCCGCGGGTCAGACCCAGATCGTCGTGCAGCCAGCGCGCCACAGCATCGACGCGTGCGTGTGCCTCGCCGAAGCTCCACTCGCGGTCGCGGGTATGGTCGCGGAGGAAGCGCCGGTCCGGCGTGTACAGCGCCCAGCGGGCCAACCAGTCGGTCTCAGGCCGGTACACGTTGCCTCCTTCCGGTCGCCATCTGCACCAGGGCACCGACCACCAGCGAGCTGATCACCGCGACGGCAGCCGCAACACCGGGATTCTCCCCAGTCGCGAGGGTTCCCGGGACCGGAACGTGCCCGTAGTACATGACGAAGTGGACGACGATGGCGGTGACCGAAGCCACGATCGCGGTCTCGCGACGGGTCGACTTCAGGAACATTCCGAACAGGATCGGCACGAAGGCGGCACTGAAGTACGCATACACTCCGTTCTGCGCGAAGATCGCCACGCTCAGCTTGGGCGACACGACCTGCTGCCACGACAGCCAGGCCGACACCACGGCCAACAGTCCGATCGCGATCCGGTTCAGCACCAGCAGCACGTGCGCGCGTCGATCCTCGTCGGCCGGGAGCACCGAACCGGCCAGCGGCGTGACCAGATCGGCCGTGATCGTGGTCGCCAGCGCCTGGATCAAGCCCTCCAGCGTCGACAGCCCGGCCGAGATCAGGCCCATGACCACGACCATGCCCACGTACACGGGTAGCTCGTTCACCACGTAGGCGGGAATGATCCCGTCCATGGGAATGGCCTCGCCGTTCAGTGTGAGGTCGGGGAAGGCCAGCCGCGCGTACAGACCCGCGATCACCACCGCGAAGAACAGGATCTCGGTCACCACACCCACGATCAGGTAACGGTTCACGTCGCGTTCGGACTTCAGCAGCAGCGACTTGGTGATGATGTGCGGCTGGCACACGATGGCCACGCCCACCACCAGCTGGGCGGCGACGATCTCGTACAGGTCGCGGAACAGGAAGCTGTCTCGGTTGGTGACGCCGACGAGGGCCGGATCCACCGCACGCAGGCGCTCGAGGAATCCGTGCACGCCTTCGGAGAAGTGCTCGTAGCCCGAGCCGAGCAGTACCACTGCCACCACGACCATCAACAGTGCCTGGATCGTGTTCGTGTAGACCATGGAGTTGGCCCCGCCGAACATCATGTAGCCGAACACGAAGGCCACGATCGCCAGCAGGGTGCCCATCTCCGGCACGCCGAGCGTGGCCGAGATCACCTTCGTCAAGCCCACCACGATCAGCACGATGAAGGTCACGAGCAGCAGCGACAGGAAGCCGAAGAACAGGGCGAAGCCGGGGCTTCCGTAGCGCGTGCCCATCCACTGGGCCATGCTCAGCGCCTTCACCGACGAGCCGTGCCGCCGGAATCCCTTGGTGAGCACGACCAGCGAAGTGAGCGCGGCCACGGGGATGACGACTGCATAGGAGATGACCGCGCTCACCCCGAAGATCGCCACGAAACCGGGGTTGATGATGAAGGTGGCCGCGCTGGTCATCGACGCGGCCAGAGCCAGACCCACCGCCACCGGCGAGAAGGCGAAGCTGCCGAGGGCATAGTCCGACAGGTTCCGGTTCCCGCGCGCACCGCGCACGACGAAGAACAGGATCAACGCCGCGTAGGCGAGAACCAGGATCCAGCCGATGGTCGCGTTGGCGCCCACGGAGTGCTCCGATCTACCAGCGGAAGGCGGCGCAGGCGAAGGCCAGTCCGCCGCCCGATCCCATGAAGACCACCAGGTCGCCCGGCCGCAGGCGACCCGCGTCGACGGCTTCGGCAAGGACCATCGGGATGCAGGCCGAACCCGTGTATCCGTACCGATCCATCACGGTGTGCGTGCGCTCCATGGGCAGCCCCAGCCGCGCCATGGTCTCGCGGATGCTCTTGATGTTGATCTGCGTGATCGCGATCAGAGCGATGTCGTCGATCTCGTGTCCGGCCGCGTGGACGGTCTCGGTGACCATGCGCGTCCACGTGTCGGGATTGATCTCGGGCGGGAACTTCTTCACGAAACGCAATCGCTGATCCCCGCGAGCGACGACGTCGGCGTCGCAGGGCTGCTGCGTACCGCCGGCGTAGATCCCCATCCAGTCGTGGTACTGGCCCTCGCTGTGCAGCCGTGACGCAAGCCAGCCCCGGTCCCCGGTCGTGGCCTCGAGCAACACGCCCGCCGCGCCGTCGGCGAAGAGCGTCACCGTCTTCTTGTCGGTCGGATCGAGGTACTTGCTCATGGCGTAGGCGCCGATCACGAGCACCCGCCGGTACTGCTCGTCGGCGCGGATGTACTTCGCCCCCATGTCGACCGCGGTCACGAAGCCGGCACAGGCCGTGTTCACGTCGAAGCTGCCGGCCGCGGTGGCCCCGAGCCGGTGCTGGACGACCACGGCCGTCGACGGGGACACGTACTCGGGCGTGTCGGTGGCCACGATGATCAGGTCCAGGTCCACCGGGCGCACCCCGGCCCGATCGAGGATCCGCCGCGCCGCCGCCTCCACCAGGTCGGCCGTGCTCTCGTCGGGAGCCGCCCAGCGGCGCTCGCGGATCGTCAGGTTCGACTCGAGCCACTGGCTGACGTTCTCGCCCAGCTGCTCGTCGAACCACGCGTTCGGCACCACGCGCTCGGGCGCGTACATCCCGGTGGCGGTGATGCGCGCGTTGCGCTCGCCGGTCACGAGATCAGCCCCCCGTCGACGCTCAACACCGTGCCGTTGACGAACGACGACTCGTCGGAGGCCAGGAAGCAGTAGGCGTCGGCGATCTCGTCGGGGCGTCCCAGGCGACCCAGCGGCGACCGCTCGGCCATCATCGTCTGCACCTTCTCGGGCATGGCCTCGACCATCTCGGTGGCGATGAAGCCCGGGGCAACGGCGTTCACGCGTACGCCCTTGCGGCCCAGCTCGCGGGCCCACACGCGCGTCATGCCGATCACGCCCGCCTTCGTGGCCACGTAGTTCGTCTGGCCGAAGTTGCCGTAGAGTGCCACCACCGAGGCCGTGTTGACGATCGAGCCCTTGCCGGCCTCCACCATCACGCGCCCGACGGCACGGCCGCAGTGGAAGACGCCCTTGAGGTTCACGTCGACCACCTGGTCGAACTGCTCGTCGCTCATCTTGAGCAGCGTGCCGTCACGCGTGATGCCGGCGTTGTTCACGAGCACGTCGATCTTCGTGAAGCGGTCGTGCACGGCGGCCACGGCCTCGTCGACGGAAGCGGTGTCGGCCACGTCGACGGCGCGGAACTCGGCCACCACGCCGATCTCGGTGAGACCGTTCGCCAGCTCCTCGCCGCGCTTCTCGTCGCGGTCCCAGAGCGACAGCACGGCACCCTCGCGCGCGAACTTCTCGGCGGCCGCGCGGCCGAGGCCGGCGCTGGCGCCGGTGATGACGGCGACCTTGTTCTCGAGTCGTTTCACGATGCTGCTCCCGGTTCGCCGGTGGCCGGCGACGTCTCGCTGGCGTCGATCCGGTCCTTCCAGCTCGATTCCCATTCCCTCTGCCACGCACCGAGGAACTCGCTCAGCTGCGAGACCATGCGCGCGTAGAAGGCCTCCATCTCGGCCACTCGCGTGGCGAAGTGCGGATCGGCGTCGGCGTCGACGCGATCGCGGTAGCGGCGGGCCAGTTCCAGGTTGGTGCGCAGGAGCGCCGCGTGGTTGGCGAAGGCGCGGCCGAAGATGTCGGGGTGGGCGCGGTAGTAGTCGCGCCGGCTGCCGGGCACCCACTGCTTCTCGACCAGGCCGGCGTCACGCAGACGGCGCATGACCTGGCTCACCGGGCCCTTGCTCACCTGCAGACGCTCGGTGATCGCGTCGAGGCTCAGCGGCCCCGGGTCCGACAACAGGAGTCCGACCACGTGCCCCATGAGGCGGGGCAGCCCGAACTGCAGGTAGGCCTCGCCGAAGTCCTGGATGAACTCGCGGGCGACGCCGTCGGTGGGCTCGGATCCGGCCATCGACACTCCTTACGTTTGAAACGAATCAAACATAAAGAACACACGAAGGCAATCCCGGTCTTCCCCCGATCCGGCCGGGATCACGGATCCGCTACGGGCGGGCGATCCGGGCCTTCTCCACCCGGTCGAAGTGCAGTCCGAGCGCCGCCGAGGCCACCATCGACAGCAGGACGGAGGCGGCGAACACCCACAGACCGGCCAGCGGCTCGACCTCGACCTGGGCCACGGCGTTGTTCACGCGGACGATCACCACGAGCAGGGCGACCACGAAGACGTCACCCATCGACCACTGCCCGAGGTTCTTCACCCAGCGCAGCACCGTGGCCCGGCGGGAATCGTAGCGTCCGATCATGACGAAGGTCAGGGCCACGTACTTGCCGATCGGAAACACCAGCGTGAAGGCGATGATCACCAGCGCCAGGCCGATCTGCCCGTCGCGCCACAGGTCCTCGATCGTGTCCACCAGACGGAAGGCGTCGGTCTCGGTACGGCCCAGGCCGAAGACCTCGACCCGGCGCAGCATCTGCGCCACGTACATGAACAGGCTGCTCACGTAGAGGACGAACGAGACCGGCAGGACCGCCGCCCCCAACACGAAGGGAATCGACCGGGCCCGGGCGATGTTCGCAACGAGCGCATCGTCGCCGGAGCGCATCGATGGTGCTAAGGTGCCGGCGTCCTCGATCGACCCCTGGTGTCCATGACGGCGTTCACGCTGCATCGCGACGTTCCCCTACGTGAGCTGACGACCCTGGCCGTCGGCGGCCCGGCCCGTGCCCTGCTGCGGGTCCGGGACGTGGCCGCGCTTCCCCGTGCCCTCGAGGCGGCGCACGAGGACGGCCGGCCGCCCGTGGTTCTCGGCGGCGGTAGCAATGTGATCGTCGCCGACCGGGGGGTGGACGCGACGATCCTTCAGATCGACGACGACCGCCTGTCGGCCGACCTCCACACCGGACGTGTGCAGGTGGCCGGAGGTTACGACTGGGACGCCTTCGTCGCCTGGTCCGTCGAGCAGGGGCTCGCCGGCATGGAGTGCCTGAGCGGCATCCCGGGGCGCACCGGGGCCGCCCCCGTCCAGAACGTGGGCGCCTACGGGCAGGAGATCGCCGAGGTGATCGAATCGGTGCAGGCGGTCGATCTGCGCGACGGCCGCGCCGTCGAACTCGACCACGCCGACTGCGGATTCGCCTACCGCGACAGCCACTTCAAACGCGACTGGGCCGGCCGCTACGCGATCACCGGCCTCACGCTGCGGTTGCGTCCGGGAGGGGAACCCACCGTGGCCTACGCCGAACTCGAACGCCGCCTGGCCGAGACCGGCGCCCCGCACGACCTCGCCACCGTCCGGTCGGAGGTCCTCGACATCCGGCGCGGCAAGTCGATGGTGATCGACCTCGACGACGAGAACCATCGCAGCGCGGGATCGTTCTTCACGAATCCGATCGTCGACGACGACACTCTGGGCACCGTTCTCGAACGGGCGGGGCGCCTCGACCCCGAGGCCACCCCGCCCCGCTGGGAGATCGGTCCCGGACGCACGAAGATCGCGGCCGCGTGGTTGATCGAGCGCAGTGGATTCGGCAAGGGCTACGGCAACGGCGAGGCGGGACTGTCGACCCGCCACGTCCTCGCGCTGGTCAACCGCGGCCGAGCGACGACCCAGGACCTGATCGACCTCGCCCGCGAGGTCCGGGACGGCGTGCTCGACACCTTCGGGGTGCGCCTGCGCCCCGAGCCGGTGCCGTTGGGCTTCGAGCCCGGAGAGGTCGACGACCTGTGGCGTTGATCGGTCAGCGCAGCAGATCCCGATAGACCTCGCCGTAGTCCTCCGCGCGGTCGCCCCATCCGAAGTGGCGCCGCATGCCGCGATCCATGGCCTCGGCCCAGCGTTCCGGCTGCGACCACACCTCGACCGAGCGATCGAGTGCGGCCCGCAGCGCTGCGGCCGCGTACTCGTCGAAGACGAAGCCGTGTCCGGAACCGTCGACGATCGGATCGACGGTGTCGGCCAGTCCGCCGGTCCGGTGCACCAGCGGCAAGGAGCCGTAGCGCTGGCTGTACATCTGGTTCAGCCCGCAGGGCTCGTAGCGCGAGGGCATGAGGAAGACGTCGCTGCCGCCCTCGATGTGGTGGGCCAGGGGTTCGTCGTAGCCCCGGCGGTATCCGACCCGGCTGGGGAAGCGCTCGACCAGGTCCTCGAAGAAGGCCTCGTAGCGCGCCTCACCGCTGCCGAGCACGACCAGGCGTGCCGGTCGTTCGCCGAGGAAGGCGGGCAGAACCTCCTCGAGCAGGTCGATGCCCTTCTGCGAGGTGAGGCGGGCGATCAGACCGTAGAGGATGGTGTCGGGATCCTCGGGCAATCCCATCCGCTGCAGCAGTTCGAGCTTGTTCCCCCGGCGCCGCCACACGTCGTGCGGCCCGAAGCGTCGGGGCAGGTGCGGATCGCGCTGCGGATCCCAGGCTTCTTCGTCGATCCCGTTCAGGATGCCCACGATCGCGTCGCCACGTTCGCGCAACAGGCCGTCGAGACCGTAGCCGAACTCCGGCGTCTGGATCTCCTGGGCGTAGGTCGGACTCACGGTGGTGATCCGGTCGACCATCGACAGGCCGGTGCGCAGCCAGTTCACGCCGCCACCGGCGAGTTCGGCCTGGTCGAAGGCGTCGGCCACGCCGCGCAGGTCGAGGTCGTCGATCGTCGAGGCGACGAAGCCTCCCTGATAACCGAGGTTGTGGATGGTCATGACCGTTCGTGTCTGCGCGAAGAGCTGGTCCCAGGCGTACAGGCGCTTCAGCAACAGCGGGATCAGGGCCGTGGTCCAGTCGTTCAGGTGAAGCACCTGTGGGGACCACTGCAAGCGCTGCAGACTCTCCACCACGGCGCGCTGGAAGAATCCCCAGCGGACGTGCTCGTCATCGTGTTCGGTGTACACGACACCGTCCCGCTCGAAGAGCGGTGCGCACTGGATCAGGTAGAGACGGGGCTCACCCGGGTCTCCGCTCGGTCGACGCTCGAACAGGTTGAACGACAGGTATCGTCCGCCGAGCGTCAGTCCGACCTGCTGTGCGGTGGGCACGGGAACCAGGTCGAGCCCCCTCTCGGCCACGACGTCGAACAGGGGCATGAAGACGCGGACCTCGTGCCCGGCCGCCGCGAGGGCCGGTGGCAACGAGCCCGAGACGTCGGCCAGGCCGCCGACCTTGGCCAGGGGCGCGACCTCGGGGGTGACGAAGGCGACCCTCGTCGACGTCGGCATCGCGCTCACCTCCCCGACCGCTCGGCGGTCAGGATCACGGTGCTCAGCGGCGGCAGGTCGAAACGGACCGACACCGGACGGCCGTGCCAGGGTTCCTCGGCGGTGTCGAAGGCCTCACCCCTGATCGCGTGGGATCCACCGAAACCGGGGTCGGCCGTGTTCACCCGCAGTGACCACGAGCCGGCGAAGGGGACACCGAGCTGGTAACCCTCCCACCGCATCGGCGTGAAGTTCGACACCACGGCCACCGCGCGGGACCAGTCCTCGTTCCAGCGCAGGTAGGCGATGATGCTGCGATCGGCGTCACTGCCGTCGATCCATTCGAAGCCCTCGCTGCTGAAGTCCCGCTGGTACAGAGCCGGTTCGTCACCGAGCAGGTGGTTCAGACGGCCGACCAGTTCCTGGACCCCTCGGTGCAACGGATCGTCGAGCAGATGCCACTCGAGCGATCCCTCGTGATTCCACTCGCTCCATTGGGCGATCTCGCAGCCCATGAACAACAGCTTCTTGCCGGGGTGCGTCCACATGTATCCGTACAGTGCACGGAGGGTCGCGAACCGATCGGGGTCGAAGCCCGGCATCTTCGTCACCAGCGCACGCTTGCCGTGCACCACCTCGTCGTGCGAGAGCGGCAGCAGGAAGCGCTCGCTGAAGGCGTAGACCAGCGAGAAGGTCAGCCGGTCGTGCATGTGCTTGCGGAACAAGGGGTCGTTCTCGAGGTAGTCGAGCGTGTCGTTCATCCAGCCCATGTTCCACTTGAGATCGAAGCCGAGCCCGCCGTGGTCGACCGGGCGCGAGACCCCGGGCCACGCCGTCGACTCCTCGGCGAAGGTGAGTACACCCGGGCACTCGTGGTGCACCACTTCGTTCACTCGCTTGAGAAAAGCGATCGCCTCGAGGTTCTCACGCCCGCCGTACTGGTTCGGGATCCACTGCCCCGCCTCCCGCGAGTAGTCCAGGTAGAGCATCGACGCCACCGCGTCCACACGCAGCCCGTCGACGTGGAACTGTTCGAGCCAGTAGACCGCACTCGACACGAGGAAGCTGCTGACCTCGTTGCGCCCGTAGTTGAAGACCAGTGTCCCCCAGTCGGGGTGTTCTCCCTTGCGTGGATCGGCGTGCTCGTAGAGATGCGTGCCGTCGAACCAGGCCAGGCCGTGGGCGTCGGTCGGGAAGTGCGCGGGGACCCAGTCGAGGATCACCCCGAGGCCCAGTCGATGCGCCTCGTCCACGAAGTAGCGGAAGTCGTCGGGCGTGCCGAAACGCGAGGTCGGAGCGAAGTAGCCGAGGGTCTGGTATCCCCAGCTGCCGTCGAATGGATGCTCGGTCACGGGCAGGAGCTCGACGTGCGTGAAGCCCAACTCGGCCACGTAGGGCAGCATCTGCTCGGCCAGCTCACGGTAGCTGAGCCAGTACCACGTCTGTTCCTCTTCGTCGGGATTGCGGCGCCAGGAACCGAGATGGACCTCGTAGATCGAGATCGGGCGGCCGTCGGGGTGCTGTCGCTCGACCCGCTGCTCCATCCACTCCTGATCGCGCCACTCGTAATCGCGCTCGTCCACGACCACCGACGCCGACCGCGGTCGCATCTCCATGGCGCGGGCGTAGGGATCCGACTTCTCCAGCCGCTGTCCCTGCATGGTGTGGATCGAGTACTTGTAGAAATCGCCGGATGTCACACCCGGAATGAACAGTTCCCAGACCCCGGTCTGACCACGGGGCCGCATCGGATGCGTGCGGGGATCCCATCCGTTGAAGCTGGCAATGACGCTGATCGCCTCGGCGTTCGGCGCCCACACCGAGAACACGGTGCCTTCGAAGCCCTCGTGCTGCATCCGTTGCGCACCGAGCACCTCGTGGGCGCGGCTCTCGTGGCCCTGATGGAAGTGGACCAGCCGCTCCTCGTCGAGGACCGGGGAGAGCCGGTAGGGATCGTCGAACTCGACCGCCTCCTCGGCGTGCCATCCGCGGGCCCGGAGTCGATACGGGAACCAGTCGGTCTCGTCCTCGAACACCAGCTCGAACACGCCGGCGTGGTCGAGGCACTCCATGGGCAGGACCTGCTCGCCGCGCACCAGCCAGGCGTCGCGTGCCCAGGGAAGCATCGCCCGGACGACCCGTCCCGGATCGTCGGATCCTCGGAGGGCATGGAGGCCGAGCACGTCGAAGGGCATGGATTGGCGGCCGTCGGCCAGGGCACGGATGGACTGGGCATCGAGATGCGGCACGAATCGATCTCCGTCGACTGCGGGGAGGAAGGGTGCCGAAGTCTAGCCCGAGAGTCCCGGTCCCGAAACGGTGGATGTCCCCCTGCCGCCGTCAGGACGTTCCGTAACCCGCCACCGTTCGCCGGACCGGCCGCAGGAGCCACAGTAGCCCCGTGGAGCGGCCCACGAGGGTGGCGATCGCGGCCGCCACCGCCCCCGCCAGCCCGGCGCCGTGGATCAGGAGGGCCAGGGCGAGAGCGAGGGCCACCAACTCGGCGGCCGTCGCACTGCCCATGGGACCGGTGGCACGGCCGTGCACCAGCAGTGCTCGCTGCAGCGATTGCAGCACGCTCAGCGCCGGCAGCAGTGCGAAGATCTTCAGGGGCAACCGCGCGAACCCGGCCAGTTCGGGCGGTAGCGAGGCCACGTCGCGCAGCCACCACTGCCCCAGCGGGGTGAACGCGACCGCTCCCAGCACCAGCGCCACCGCCACGGCCAGCCCCAGGGCAACGTTCCGCACGGGCGCGTACTGCTCGCCCTTCTCACCGACCAGGGCGATCCCCACCTCCTGGTAGCTCAGGGCGAGCGCCCGGAACAGGAAGGTGATGCCGTGCAGCACGGGCAGCACTGCCAGCGAATCGAGGGGCCGAGCGGCCTGTCCCATGAAGAAGGTGATCACCGGCTGGGTCGCGAGAGCGAGCAACGAGGTGAGCGCCAGGGGCGCGTAGAAACGGGCGATGGCCGGTTGCGTGAGGTGCTCGGGGACCTCGGGACCCAGCGTGGACGCCTCTCGACGTAGCGGGCGAAGTACCGGCCGGGCCATCACGCGCACGGCCAGCATCTCGCTCACGACTCCCACGCTCAGGGCCACGCCCCCGACCGAAGCCCCCGGCAGGCCGGTCGTCCAGGCCGCCAGCCCCGCCGTGCTCGTCATGGCGACGAGCCGGACCACGGTGCCCACGGCCACCGAACCCGTCCGCTGGCCGCGGATCAGCAGGCCCTGGTGGAAACGCCGGTCTCCGATGGCCGCCGGCCAGGGAAGCAACCACCACAGAGCCCCGTACACCAGATCGGCCACCGCGCGTTCGAGCCCCATGAGCGAGGCCACACCACTCCACACGGAAGGGATCAACAGCGCCAGCATCACCAGGGTGATCGCCAGGTTCAGACGTCGTGTGAAGCGCCACAGGGCCCGGTAGCCCTGGCCGTCCGCCACCAGAGCCGTGGACGCACTCATGAGCAGGATCACCGGCGACTCGACGATGATCGCGAGCGCGAAGGCCACACCGTAGGCGGCCAGGTTCTCGACGGGTGCGTCCAGACGCGCAATGACCGCCGACAGGAACACACCTTCGACGGCCATGAGCACCCAGGTGCTCGCCAAGGGCCACCAGAAGCGGAGGATCCGGCCGGTCCCGAGGCGCGGTTCGTCGTCCGCCGCTGCCGCGGCGGTCATCGACGCTCCACGTACGCGAAGATGGTGCGCGGATGGCGGTCGGTGACCAGCAGGAAGCCCGTGTCGTCCCAGCGGGCGATGCCCTCCCAGTTCCGCGTCACGTCGTCCTCCCGCGTGACGAGCTCGACCAGCCCCTGTGTGGTGTCGATCACCACCCGACCCTCGAGGGCACGGAGTGCGACCAGACGCTCGACGGGACGACCACCCGGTCGATCGATCAGGACCAGCTCGTCGCGCAGCGCCTGCACGCGCGCGGCATCGCCGGGCCAGAACTGGTTGATCACCCAGAACCGGCGTTCGGCGTCGGTCGCCGTGGCGTCGGTGATCCGGTACTCGATCGGGGGGAACGGCCAGGGCTCGAGCACCTCGAGCTGCTGGTTCATCCGCGTGGCCACCGGTGCGGGATTCACCCGGCGACCATTGAGCTCGTGCACGCTCCACACTTCATCGCCCTGCACGAGCAGCGCCTCTTCGGAGAAGTTCGGAGCCCCCGAGGCGCCGGCCAGGTGGGTGCGCAACAACGGATCGACCACCACCCGCGGGGGATCGCCCTCGATCCGCCCGCGCACGATCAGGCCCTCCCAACCCTCCGGTGTCCGGCATTCGACACTCAGGAAGATGCGGTCGCCGTCGGTGGCCACGGCCTCGTAGCCGTCCCAGCCGGTGACCCGCGTGCCGAGTCCGCCGTCGTCGAAGGGAAGCGTCGAAGGACGGATCGCGCTCGTATCGCGGCCCTCGACGTACCGGCGCAGCCGCTCGCGGTCGATCGTGAGCAGCGCGCCCGCTCCGTCCTCCCCGAAGGTCTTCGGGTACTGCGGCAGCAGGACCAGCCGATCGCCCCACCACGTCAGCCCCGAGAACTCGGCGAGGTCCGGGTCGACCGGCAGGTCGAGCACGATCTCCCGCGGTACCGCCGGGGTACGCGGCAGGTCGTCCCGACCGGCCGCCCGGGTCCCGCGGTCCGTGTCGTCGTCGCCGCAGGCGACGAGCAGGAAGAGAAGGAGACAGACGACGACGGCCGGACCCTTGGGCCCGGCCGCGTCGGAGAACGTCACGCAGCACATGCGGGACAGTGTGCCCCGCACGGCCGCGTTCCCGCAAGGACTCAACGCCGGGTCAACGGCCAGGTGTGGCACGCGTTGCACGAGAGCCTCGGGTACTCGGGCGACAGGAAGGGCCCGCCGAGAAGGTCCTCACCGTGGCAGGCGGTGCAGGGCTCCTGACCCTGATCCACCAGCTCCCGGTATCGGTCGCCGTGGAAGTTGTCGCTGGACGCGTCGTTCCAGTCGTCGGCCGCGGGATGGCCCGAAAGACCGCCGGCGTTGTTCGCGTTGCCCGCGTGGCACGTCGTGCACGCCGTCCCCGTCCAACTGCCGCCACCCTTCTCGCCGTGGCACTCGGCGCAGGCGCCGGGGCCTCGACGCGCCAGGAGATCGGCATGGTAGTCGTCCTCGTCCGGGTCGAACATGACCTCGGTCGCGGGGTGACCACTCCGCCCCCCGGCGTGACACCCCACGCAGGACACCATCGACCAACCACCGTCGTACTCGATCCCGTGGCAGACCTGACACTGCTCGGTGCCCATGGCCTCGGCGATGACCTGCCCGTGGAATCCCTCCGCCTGCGGCGCGAGGAAGACGTTCGGGACCGCGTGGCCGGCGGAGTTGCCCGAGGCGTGGCAGTCGAGGCACTGCTGCTGCGACTGGAAGCCCAGGTCCTGTCCGTGACAGGTCCGGCAGCCTTCGGCACCGGTTCGGCGATCCTCTTCTTCCACGGCTGGATCACGACTCGCGTTCGTGATGTTGTTCAGGTACGCGCCGTGGAAATCCTCGTTGCCCGGCTGCGTCCATCCCTCCGGATGCGCCGCGATCTCGACGTCCACCGGATCCTCGCGCTCGGCGCAACCGCCGAGAACGAACGCGAAGACGGCCAGAACCGACACCAGGAGGGTCGTCGTGTTTCTCGTGTTCATGTCCTACCTCCCGTGGCAGTCCGCACAGAGGGGATCGGACGCACCGGTGTCGTGGCACGAGATGCAACCCTCCATCTCGAGGAGGGCCTCGGTCCCGTGGGCACCGCCGTCACCCGTGGGCAGAAGCCAATCCGCCCGCGAGTGGTTGCGCGGCAGCACGTCGTACTGACGGTGGCAGTCGGCGCAGAAGCCCGGGTCCATGTGACAGGTGGCGCACTCGATCTGATTGCCGCGCGCCTCCCAGGAGTGGTCGAAGGCGAAGTTCAGGCGATGGCTGCGTGGACGCTCGACGTTGTCACCGGAGTGGCAGTCCTGGCAGTCGACCTGCGCGTGGCAGTTGCTGCAGTTCTGCTGGTCGTGTCCGGCTTCGACGCCGTGCCACAGCTCCCAACCCACGATGTGATCGTCGGGAACGTACTCCTCGCCCTGGCTGTGGCACACGTGGCAGTCCTGCAGGTCCGCCGCCGTGGTGTGGCAGCTGCGGCAGTCCACCTTGGGCGGTGCGGCCACGATGGCCTCTGCCGGTCCGTGACAGCTCGCGCAGTCCATCTCGGACTCGACGTGTGCCACGTGCGAGAACCGATCGACGGCGCTCGCCTTCTCGGCGTAGCCCCAGGGGTCGTCGACGTCGACGTGGCACAGACCGCAGTTGTCCATGCTCTCGACGTCGTGGCAGTTCGCGCAGGACGCCTTCTCGGGCAGGAGCAGGTCGGTCCCGGCATTCGACTCCCACGCGCCCTCGTGACACTCGACGCACTCCATGCCCATCTCGGCGTGCAGCGCGTGGTCGTACATGATGCCGCTCTTCGAGTAGTCGGCGGCCAGAACCGTCGTGGTGACACCGAGCAGCAGCGCGGTCGTGATCGTGGTCAGCTTCGTCATCACTCACCCCCCGAGCCCAGGCCGAAGCGTGTCGCGCCGCGGCCCGCCATCAGGTCGAGTCCGAGCAGCACGCGGGTGTCCTCGGAGAACAAGGGATTCTCGAGCGACTGGACCTCGGCGCGCAGCCTGAGTCCGTCGACGAGCTCGACGCGCGCACGCGCGAAGGCCGTGACCAGTTCACGCGTGAGGTCGTCGGGAGCGTCCTCGACGAGGGCGTACTCCGCGAACACGGCGCCGGCCGAGACGTCGACCCGGTCGAAGAATCGGTAGTGGGCATCGCCGTACCAGCGGAAGTCCTCACCGGCATCGCCCGAGGTCGCGGCCAGACCGACCCGTACGTACGGGACCAGCACGGCCAGGCCGAAGCGATCGGTGTCGCGGTCGTCGACCGAGCTGCGCGCAGCTTCGATCTCGCCACCGAAACCGTTCTCGAGCTCGTAGCGCGCGCTGCCGCGCAGCAACGACACCCGCTCGAGATCGTCGGCGAAGATCGAGAAGAACGAGCTGGCCTCGATGATCGGCTTGCGGTCGATGTACTGCAGGGTGAAGACCGGGAGGTCGCGGCGGGGCTGGTAGCGCGTCAGCAGGTCGAAGCGCTCGAACTCCTCGCTCTCGGCATCGAAGGAGCCCCGCAACAGTGCTCGCCATCCGCGCGTCGGGGTGACGAGGAGCTCGCCACCGATCGGCGTCGCGGTGGTCTCGCCCCCGTCCTGGCGCGTGGCGAGCCACGCACCGACGCGGGCACGGCGGGCCACCTGACCGACGACGCGCACACCGTAGGCACCGTCGTCGCTCAACTCACCGGCCTCGAAGCTGCGGTCGGTCGGAGCCTGCCCGCCACCCCAGAGGTGCACCCGCCAGAGGCGGTGTGGCCGGACCGAGATCCACGCCCCGTCGAGGGTGTGGCGATTCGTTCCTTCCTGGAGGAATTGACGGCCCAGCCGGACCCGTGTGTCGAAGCGATCGAAGCTCAGACCGGCGTAGGCGGCGTAGAGATGGTCTTCGGTGAAGACGGCGCCCTCGTCGGCGAGGTCGGTGGCGTAGCGCCCGGAGACGCGGAAGTCCAACCGTCCCGCCGCGAGCTGGCCGACCGTCACGTCGAAGTGCTCGTAGAGTGGAGCGAGGTCGAGTTCGCGACCGGTCTCGGTCACGTCCTGGTAGAAATAGGCGGTACTGCGCAGCTGCGCCGACCACGTGAACGGAGTCGCCGTCTGGGCGAACGACGGCAGGGCCGTCGTCAGCACGAGCAGCAGGACTCCGACACGAAGGGCACGGGTTCCGCGCAAGAACACGCCCGCTCGGCGTGCGTCCTTGCAGGTCATCGCGATGGTCCAGGGGTGCGCCGCTGCCGGCACGGCACCGGAGGGTGACGTGCAGCATCGGACCCGTATCGTGGCGAGTACGCTACGGCAGGACGCTTGCCAGCGGCTCTATCGAAAGCGTGATCGAGAATCCGGGCCAACTCGTTGCACGAAAACGTGATAGCGACGCTCCGAGATATCTCAGGAATCTGTGCAACCCGCATTGCCGATGAAGTGATCCGCGCAGTCGTCGCAGGGAACCGGGTTCTTCAGGTCGATCTCCTCGACCGCGCCCGAGAAGTTCATGACACAGCCGGGAACCTTGCAGTGGATGGCCCCCTGCAGGTGGCCGATCTCGTGCACCGATTCCGTGAGCAGTCGCTGCGCGAGCAGGTCGAGGTCGGCCGGGAGACCGTACATCTCGGGCCGGAGGCGGTGGATCGACACCAGCGCCGAGCAACCACCGAGATGGGCTTCGCCGAAGACGAAGGTGAAGATCGAGGCGAAGAGATCGACGTCGGCGATGCCGAGCACGGCCTCGTTCTCGCGGTGTGCGACGCCCCGCAGTGCGGTGAGCAGCTTGCGGCTGTCGTACTGGCCCCGCGTGGTCCGGAAGGCGAATCCGGGGTCGAGGACCTTCGCCTCGACCCGGACCGGCAGGCGGAGAACGGGCTTCAGACCCTCGGCGAGGTCGTCCACCTGCTCCGGTGGAGTCTCACCGATCCTCACCAGCGCCAGCGCTTCCAACCTCACCGTCCCGGGTCAGCCCGTACTGCTTGATCTTGTTGTACACGGTTCCCCGGTCGATCCGCAGCACGCGCGAGGCTTCGGAGATGTTCCAGTCGGTCTCCTCGAGCACGGCGAGCACGTGGTCGCGCTCCACGGTGGCCAGACTGCGATCACCTGAGGCCGGCCGACCCGGGACGACGGCACTTCCCTGCTCGATCGGGAGGTCCTCGGCGTCGATCACGCCCCCCCGCTGCACCACGAGCGCACGCTCGATCGCGTTGCTCAACTCGCGGACGTTGCCCGGCCAGTCGTGCGCCTCCATCCGCTCCATGGCGGGGGCGGTGAACTGGGGCACCGGACGGTTCATCTGCCCGGCGAAGCGCTGCGCGAAGTGCAGGACCAGGTCGCGGATGTCCTCGCGCCGGTCCCGCAGGGGTGGGACATGGATCTCGAAGACGTTGATCCGGTAGTAGAGGTCTTCGCGGAATCGGCCCTCGGTCACCTCGCGCTTGAGGTCGCGGTTCGTCGCCGCGACCAGACGGAAGTCGGCCTCCACGGACGCCGACCCACCCATGCGCGTGACCTTCTTCTCCTCGATCACGCGCAGCAGTTCGACCTGGATCTTCGGCGAGATCTCGCCGATCTCGTCCAGGAACAGCGTGCCTCCGTCGGCGAGTTCGAACTTGCCCTTGTGCCGGTACTGTGCGCCGGTGAAGGCGCCACGCTCGTGGCCGAAGAGCTCGCTCTCGAGGGTACCCTCGGGCAGGGCACCACAGTTGACGACCACCAGGGGCATGTAGGCACGCGGGCTGTTCGCGTGCACCGCGCGGGCGACGAGTTCCTTGCCCACACCCGACTCTCCGGTGATCAACACCGAGGTCTCGGTCGGCGCCACGGTGCCGATCAGTTCGACCACCCGACGGATCTCGGGACTGTGCCCCAGGATCGGCCGCGGCTGTACGATCTCCTCGAGTTGCTGCTTCAGCCCGCGGTTCTCGCGCACCAGGTCGCGCTTGTCACTGGCGCGGCGCAGGAGGTGCGACAGGACGTCGGGGTCGAAGGGCTTGGTGATGTAGTCGTAGGCGCCGTTCTTCAGAGCGCGAACCGCCGTCTCGACCGACGCGAAGGCGGTCATCATGACCACGCTCAGGTCGGGATCGATCTCGTGCAGACGACGCTGCAGCTCCATGCCGTCCATGCCCGGCATCTTGATGTCGACCAGGGCCAGGTCCCAGTCGCTCTCGCGCATGGCCTTGAGCGCGGCCTGCGCGTCACTGCAGGCACGGACCGAATGCCCGTCCTCCTCCAGCCAGTCCGTCAGCGACTGACGAACGATCTCCTCGTCGTCGACCACCAGGATCCGCAGCGTCTTGGGCGTCGCGTCCATCGCTTCTACCTCGATTCGAGCTCCGTGCCCGCCGGATCCGTCTCGCGCACCTCGGGGTGCAACGGAAGCACGATACGAATGGTCGTTCCCCGACCGACCTCCGAGTCCACGTGCACGCGGCCGGCGTGCCGTTGGACGATCCCGTACATCACCGACAGGCCGAGGCCCGTCCCCTTCCCCTCTTCCTTGGTCGTGAAGAAGGGCTCGAAGATCCTCAGTTGGACGTCCTCGGGAATACCGATGCCCGTGTCGGCGATGTCGACACCCAGGTGCTCGTCGTCGACGCGGTGGACGTCGACCCGCAGTTCGCCCCCGTCGGGCATGGCGTCGATGGCGTTCATCATGACGGCCAGGCAGGCCTGCTGGATCTGGTTGCCGTCGCACTCGATCTCGGGCAGGTCGTCCTCGACGTTCAGCATCACCTGCACGTCCTGGAGGTCGGCCTGGTGCTGGACCAGACGAAGGGCCCGTCGCTGCACCTCGCCGAGATCCTCCGTTGCCATGGAGAGCTCTCGCTGACGCGAGAACATGAGCAGATTCCGCACGATGTCGCCACTCCGGGCCGTCTCGCGCTCGATCATCGCGAGGGTGTCGTCGGTCTTCGCGCGCGCCTCGTCGTCACCGATCAACTTCTCGAGGCGGCGCCGCACGAGCTTCACCGAGACCAGGATCCCGGCCAGCGGATTGTTGATCTCGTGGGCCACG
>Ga0102940_1000787_pt1 | contig 21422 bp, 17 predicted proteins | sample SalPonR2_C_D1_MG_FD_78215 | JGI IMG/M metagenome (GOLD analysis project Ga0102940, IMG submission 78215) | Salt pond soil microbial communities from South San Francisco under conditions of wetland restoration - Salt Pond MetaG R2_C_D1_MG | ecosystem: Environmental > Aquatic > Marine > Intertidal... | reverse complement strand
TTTAAGGTATTACCGTCTTTGGTTAGACCATCCCCAGCCTCGATTTGACCAGCACCAGAGAATTGAGTGAATAAGACATCAGTCACTCCTAATGTAATATCACCATCTGTTGTTAGTACAAATCCAGCATTATCATGAGTGGTTCCTTCTTCTACAAAGAAATAAGAACCAGCTGATAATTTCTCTCCAGTATTAGCGTCAATACTTCGTGACCATTGACCGTCAGTACCAGTACCTACTGCATCGACGGTATAGATACCATTTGTCGTAGGATCTGTTTGACTTTTAACAAGAACTCTATCTCCTACTTCTAAAGTTACACCATCTACTACACTAGGAGCTCCGGTACTAAGATCTGCTATATCTGATTCAGTTGCTGCACGAACTGAATCTTTAGGATCTAGCCCTTGTTTAACAGCATCAACATAAGCTTTAGAAGCAAGACTAGCCCATCCAGTACTTTGACGTAATCTTAAACTCTCATCTCCTGTGTTGTAATAGAATTGACCTTCTATTGGGGATGCAGGATCTGAAGCTATTTTATGAGCTACAGGATTTTGTAATTGATTTTTACTTAGATCTAAATCTACTAAAAACTTTCTAGCCGGCATAAGTTTAAATGATTATTTAAATTAAATAGTTAAGGGATGAATATAAATCAATATGCATTCTACTTATTTTAAGAGTAGAAATAGTAATAAATATATTACTAATAAATATAATATATTTAGTGTGAATAAATAAAAATAATTTATTTATATATATTCAGCTGAACCGGCTTGAGGAGTATTAAATTCTATAACTGTTGAATAAAAGCTAGGATTAGTTACAGCTCCTTCTATTTCTCTACCTAGATTATCAAACGTTTTTAGTATTGGAATTCTATTTAAGTTATGATTTACCATCCATAAAGTAGAAGGAGTTGATTGAATAAACGTTTGTCTAGAAGGATTTGTATCTGTATTTGTTGGGGGATCTTGGCTGTCATCTCCAGTTATAGTTAAAGCTTGCCATTGGCTTCCTAAATAAATATATATGTTGGTACCAACTGTACATAACATTCCTTCATTTAATCTATCAATAGGAGTGGAATCTCTCTCTGCTAGATTTCTATAATTATGACATCCTCCTTTTATTTCATTTGCGTAAGCAATAGGATATACATCTAAAGGCGAGATAGGTCTAGCTGTAGCTGGCAGTAAAGTACCTTTATTATTGGCCATCTTAATTAATTAAATATTATATAAGGATTTAGCTAAACTCAAGGTTTATATCAGTACCATTATATCTATAAATAGAACGGTAAATGTAATAACTTACACTATAACCATAATCATTAGTAATATTTACTGATCTTATATCCCAACCACTGTATATGAATCCATTAATTTTAGAAGATCCTAATCCATATGAAGCAGGATGGGCTATATAAAGGTATTGATCAACAGCGTTGAATATAGTATTTATATGTTTAGAAGAATCTATTTTACTTTGTAACTGATTTAGTTGGGTATAGGTATCTATATTTTCTATTGAAGCTAAGCCCCAGAATATTTTAGGATGGAAACGTACAGTTGTAGTTAATACGACTATTTCATTATCAGTACTTCTAAGAGTAATACGATAATCAGTATCTGTAGATAAAGATATACCAGAATGTGTGTAAGATCTTAAGTTTAAATTAACTTCTCCAATGCCATGACTGATCTCTTGATAATTTAGATTCTTCTCAACTTGCCAACTTAATAAAATACTATCTATAGTTCTACCTTTTTCAAACTTATAAGAAGGAATTAAGTTTTTGGCTGAGTCTCCTAATGGCTTAAATAATAATAAATTTAGGGCATCTCTTACTGAAGTTATATTAGTATGGTCAGGATGAGTATAAGGGACAAAAGCTGAGCTTTCCATAATGGCATTAGATGTACCTGCATTACCTCCATCTAGTATATAAGGGAACAAAGGAGGTAATTGACTCCTTGGAACTTTACCTTGTTCATCAAGAGAAGCTACGCCTCTAGGTACTCCTATTAAATTAATATTTATAGCATCTGATATACCATACCCGCCTAATGTAGTAGGAGTATCTATGACTTCAGTCCAACTATGTGTATGTATAGTAGGAGGAAAGGCAGTGGGTATATTTATTAAATCATCCCATTCAATAGTGTCCCAAACCATAACTCCTGGACTTGCTCCAGCTCTTAAAACCTTACCATCATTGTTGTATCCAATTATTGGTACATGTAAAGTTCCATCATCAGTAGGGTGTTTATAAGGTACTATACTATTATGTATAGTTAGGGTGTTATTAATATCATCTATATCAATAGTTGTATTGGTACCTTCTCTAATATTTAATTTATCTACTGGTATAGCACCTTGAGCATTCAATCCTAAGATACCATGTGGCTGATTTATAATGGATGAATCTAATTTGGAATCGATCTGAGTTTGAACATTGGATTTTAATCCAATTAGAAATAGAGCTGTATCTTGAAAGGTGTCATCTTTAAAGAGTATACCTCCTAGACTATGAACTTTTCCAGTTTGCATAATTTATAATATAGAAACTATTTAAGGTTTGCTACTATAAACATTTTATTTAATGAACTCTATATTAATTTAAGGAACGCTAGGATTAATGTACTCTGGAGTTTGACAACTAAGTGGGGATACAGCTCCACTTACAAAAGATAACCCATTTTGTTCTATAAATACTGAATTGTTAGTAGTTATTGGAGACCAATATTCTTTGGCTATTGTTAGACTGGGATCGTTTGGATCTGAGTTAGTAGAACCATTCCTGACATTTGTAAGTTCTAAATCAATAAATTCTACTATACCTTGTTCATTAAGATCCTCTCCATTGTTTCTCCATATTCTCAAATCATACTCTATAAGCTTTTGACAACAAGGATTATTAGATATATTGGCTAATCCCCATGCATTTCTTGATTCATCTATATTCTTTAAATCTTCTGTAGTATATAGTGTCTCTCTATTACGATATTTATCTTTGACTATCCAAGGATTAGTACTGCTGACTTCTATTATTTGACCACTATCTAATACCAGCTCTCTTCCTTGATTTTCAGTATGCTTGCATATTCCTATCAATGGAACCCATTCTGCTTCCTTTGTCTTTTGGTTGAAAGTTAATATTTCTTCTCCTATTAATAAAGTATTATTTACAAAGTCTGAATAAGATTTCCAACCAGCTTTAGTTAATACTTTAGAATTGTTTGTGGGGAAACCGGGCATGTTCTTAGTTAATTAGATTAATTTTTATACTATTAGGTTTTATATTTAATTTAGAGGCATTGATGACTTTTACAAGTTTTTACTGTTAAAGGTTCATATAGTCTTTTTCTATTTCTATAACAATGATTAGTAAAATCCTTGAACCTAAACATACAGTTATCTAATATCTTGCCTTTTAAATACTTTATATCGATTTTGTTACAGCAACAATTAGGCTCAATGCAAATCTCTTTTATAGAAATAGGAATGGATATCATATTTGATTCATCTTCTTCATTTATAGCAAAATCAATTCTTCTAAATATAAAAGATTCTGCTAAATCTCCTAAAGATACATTTAAGTAAATCTCTGATGACTCCTCTTTAAGTTTTAACTCTACTAGACTAGGAGGATATGGTACTTGATTATTAGGTAAAAGGAAATGACTATAAAAATTTACTTCATAACCTTCTCCTTCAAATAACTCTATATTATTTGAATTATCTATAATCCCCCCTCTAAAACTAGAAATGAACTTATAGTTATTTGCTTTATCTTTTATGTATAAATGACTTTTTAATCCAGGTGAAAAAGGATAACCGCAAGGTATATCGGGTACACACGAAGTAGTAACAACTTCTACTTTTGAACAATTCATGTTGAACTTAAATGATGAAAGTTAATACTTAGTATTTATATATATATATTGAAATATTAGTATTAACATAATGTATTGACTAAGAAAATTAATTACATAAACATATATATCATTTCTTAGCTAATTGTTTTTTATATTCGGCCCAATCTACAAGTATATCAATATCCCAACTTTTTATAAGTTTACTAATATCATTATTAGTCTTATTTGGGCCAATTGATACTTTTCTTAAAGATTGAAAAGGAGTAATATCTCCTGGTTCTACTTGCCAATGGTTTATTCTATATAATCTATCTATCTTCCCTTCGACTAAAGGAGCTACCAAATCATTCTCTGTATATCCTGGTCCTTCTACGACTCCTTCTATTACTAGAGGTCTTAAATCCCTATCATGTTCTGGACTTAAAGACTTTTGCCCTTCTGGTAAGTATACTCCAAAGACTTTGTAGGGGACTGTTATTTCTGCATTAAACTTTCCGTCTGCTGACCATTTACATTTTTCTGGAAATATATTTAGACTATCAGCTGATCCTATTTTTATAAGCGGTGGATTTTTAGAAGGTACCCAGGTGTAAAACACAATATCTAACGCATTACTTAACCCTAAGCTATCTGCTAAAGCGTCGTATTTGTTATTGGAATATGTTTGACGAATTTGTGCTGAATCTGTCATAAGACTTTATAATTATATCTTTAAACTTTAAAGGTTTTATATATTCAATATAATATTCAGTATTAGGTCTAGGACCATAAGTCCAAGCTATACCAATATCTTTAACTATTCTCTCGTTAGTTATAGATTTCATAATGTTATTATGTTCCATATACCTCAACACCCAATCGTTACTATTATAATCACTATTTGTTACTAATGAATTTATATAGAATACTTCTAAATTATAAGGAGGAATTATTATATCAGTATTATCTAAGCATCTAGTATCATCATCTTCTCTTAATAGCTCATAATAATCAGTTTGGCTACAGTCTATAGAAGGGATATACCAGAACTCAGTTCTTATTATATGTTTAGTTACAGGAGTTTTGTTTAGTAGAGGATTACACCTTCTATTACAGTTAATATTAGGATCAGGATATACTTTAGTCCATTGCCAATAGTTAACCTTATAATAAGAATCTACCGATTCTTTACTTCCTATAGAAGGATATAGAGATATCTGAAGTTTATTAGCTAATAATCCTTGCTTATCAATTGGATATTCTATAGGGGTCTCACTTACAACTCTTTCACTCACTAGATTTTTAGGTGGATGGATTTCTAAATAATATCTTGGGGCCAATATTACTGGTTCTACCATATAACAAGTTATAGGGGGATCATCGTGTTGAGGTAGAGAATATGGTGACCATTCTAATAATAAAGGAGTATGACTACATACCTTACTTTCTTCTAAACATACATCTTCACAGGGATGGCAGGGATAACAGGGAAAGGTAAATTGATGAAACTTCTTATCTTTTAATATATTGTTTGTGTAGGGATTGAAGAACATTTTTATATAAATATCTAAATACTTTTAATATTATCTTTCTCATTCTTTAATTAACTTTTACCCATCAACTTTTTAATTCTATTTTTATCTCTAAAAGTAGAAGTAACTTTTGTCCCTTTGATTCTATTAGATTTATTTATTGCCTCGGCTTGAGAAGATACATTTATAGATGCTTTTAAACCTCTCTTAAACTTATATCCCATTTTTATACCATGAAGATAACAATGATATACTACATTAACTGTAGCATCAAACAAATCTTTCCCAGCTGTTCCATGAACAATCTTACCTGATCTTTCAATATTTATACCGTCTATCTCAGCGTATAAATAAGGTAGATAAGAACTATCTTTGCATAAAGAGACACTCCCTTCCAACATTAGATCTTTACAAGTAGTACTGACTAATAATTGGTTGTTTCTTGATGAATTTACTTCTTTAGTTTCTATGCCTATAGAATGAAGTCTTTGTATAGTTGATTCACTATTGAAAGAGTCAAAGGTTAATAATCTAACATTTCTAGCTCTAGCAACTTCTATAATAAAATTCTCTATGTTTGGATAAGATATTGTTCTCTGCTTGCCTGAACCGTCTACATAAGGTATTACCTTTACTAATCCATCAATTACTACTTTTAAATCTTTTTCTAATGAATCTTCAATATCAATTGCTTCAGGATGACCAAAGCATATACCAGTAGAATCTCTTTTCTTTGAAAAGTCAACATGCATGAAAGACTCAATTGACTTATCTTCTTCTAATCTATCTATTTCTACACCCACATAATATCTACCCATTATATCTAGTTCAATCTGTCTTATATCCGCAGCACTTTTACCGGTTTCTAATCCTTCTAATATATCAGCTCTAATAAATCCACTGGCATTCTTAGTTCTAATACCTTCATACTCTAATTCAGCTTTAGCTCTATCAGCTATATAATCAGAATTACATGCTTCTCTACTAACATCTTTATTTTTATTTAGATCCCAAGTTCTTAACTTAAATCCTAAAGTAGAAGGATCTTTTAAAGAATTATTCCATAATCTTTGTATATAATCGCCGTCTTTCCAAGCAGAAGAAATAGCTACTTTTCTTCCTTCTCCCCCAAATCTTTGGGTACCCCTACCTACATTAGTATAAATCTCTTCAGCAACAGAGAATATTTTACCATCCTTTTGCATTACATCTTCAAATCTAGCTACCTCATCTAATATTAGGCACTTTAATGTATAACCTACTAAAGCTTTACTATTTGTATGTTTAGCATAAATAGCAATATTTTTAGCTGGACATTTAATAGCTTCTGCTTGAATATCAATTTGATTATTCTTTACTAGATTCTTGAAGAACGAACTGTTCTCAGCGTAACCTTTTATCTTTCCATATAAAGTATCTTTCACTTGTTGTTGACTAGTAGCAATTACAAAAATACCTATGGGATCATTAGGTATTAATCCATAATACTCTGCTGGGTCACTTAAAGATATTAAAGAATAAAATTCATATAAAGCTATTATTGAGGCTAATGTACTTTTTGAACTTCCTCTACCTGCCTCTAAAACCAAGTTGTTATATTTTCTATTTTCTACCCAAGTAGTTCTACTATCTTTATTCCAATAATCTAATATATTCTTCTCTACATCTGATAGAGGTTCTTTATAAAAAGCTTTGAGTAAAGCTTTTTGCTGAGTAAATAATTTAACTCTACTATTAAATAATATATTCTCTGCAAAGTCTACTATAGAAGTCTCTGGATTAGAGGAAGAATTTGTCGCTAATAGGGCATTAAACTCTTCAAATAAAGATGAAATATCGAAATCTTTTTCTAGCTTCATATTGTTTATTTAATAAGATACATCTGCAGTTATTTTTATACTATCTGCTGTACTGAAATCCGAGGGTCTTCTAGTGATTAATCCCATACTCTGTCTCAATTTAGTTACATCAAACTCATCTCCTACTGCTACATACCAAATATAGTCACTAGATTGGACAAACCTATCGACCCCATATCCCTGTATATTAGATATTCTAAGAGGGAAAGTTTGATCTCTTACCTTATAGACTACTAATATCCATCCGCTGTAATTCGGATTGAATATGATAGGAGTACCTTCACCTTCAATAGTAAAAGTCTCATAAGTCGTACTGGGGTTAGTCATTATATCCTGAACAGTTACGTTTATTAAAGGTGTAGACTTTAATTGATATATATGTATATAAGGTTCTATTGAATAAGGTAGATTGATAGTTAACTGTATATAATTATCTTTGGGTTCTATAGCCGGGACTAAATAATTATCTCCAGTTTCAGAATCAAATTTAGGTGGTGCTTTTAGGGCATCATTATCAGATAAAGCATTTCTTCCTCTCAAAGCTAGATTATTAACAATAAGTAAATCAGTATTGAAACTATGAAAGGTTGAGTACTGTAAATAGAACATTTCAGTACTGAAAGATTGTATTATTAAACTTCTATCTAAAACTGAATCACCCCATATTCCATTATGTTCTAATACTTTATATATAATCTTATGATTCAAGTCATATACCGTATAAGGTTCGTAAGGGACGGCAGCTAAAGACTTTGATATACCTGTAAAATCTAAATCTTTTAAAGAGAACCTCATATCCCAAGGTGTGACTACCCTAATCCGGCCTGGGTGATTTAATATTAAACCTATTTTTAATTCAACTTCATAAGCATCGTTAGATATAGAAGACATTAAATCAATAAGACCTTCAGGACTTCCAAAACTATGACTTACATAATAGAACTTAGTTCTTAACTCCCTTAAATGGTTTTCATTAATCATTAAATAATATTGATGTATTTACGTCTACATTAAGAGCGTACTATCTAAATATAAAGTTATTGTAGTTTTATACTCAAATTGTTCTGGTAACAGCAATCCTTTACTTCCTTCTGGTATAGATGGATAATTTTCCAATCTAGGTAAAGTTCTTAATCCTCCAACAGGCTTTATAGCTATAACTCTACCTTGAGGGTCTCCTCTATTGTTACCATTTTCTATATCTGCTCCTGCTACTAATGCACCTCTTACTAATACCAAATGGGTGAATGGGCCAAGATCTCCATTTATTGCATAGAAGGTGGGTTCAAAAGTAATCTTTGAATTATATTCATCAACTTCCACATTTAATGAATTAAAAATAAATCGTTTATAACCATTTAAAGAATAACCTCCTACTTCATAAGAAGATAAATCCATAAAACTTGCATTTCTTCTATTAAGAAATTCTTGTTGATTTGGTTTATCGTCATAACCTAAATCAGGTTTGAAGATTAATGCGGCTATACAGTCTATTAGTAAATATTCTTTTATAATTCCATTTTTTATCTCTTGAGGTATTGAAGGGACCATTGGTTTTACTAGACTTTATGTCAATTAACAATTAATGCATATACTAGTTACTAAGTATAACGGTAATAATGCTTAGTAATCAGCATATGCATTTGAATTAATATTTGTTATAGTTAATGACTATACAACTAATTGACTGACTGATTATTTTCTTATTTCTACTTTCCAAGTTCCTGTTAAAGGTACAAATGAAGTTAAGTTTATATTTAACTCATTCTCGCTGACTGCTAATACTTCATCTGGTATAACCATCTTATTACCACCACTCCAGACATTAACCGCACTTGGAAACTGGTAACCAAGTGAATGAGTAACAGTTAAGTTATTAGAAGTTAAATCCGCATCACTAAATTGTTTAGTAAACCTAACCTCACTTTTTTTAACAAAGTCTGGGTTTATAAAAGTGTCTGGTATTTTTGCACTAGAATCTAATGGAGCAACTCCTGAAGCTGCGCCTCTATCCGTTAAAGGTATAGCTCCTACTTGAGTATAAGTCACACTATGCGGATTATCAGTTCTAGAAGTATGATTATTAGTATTAGCATGCAATTCTTCTAGAGCATCTCTTACATTAGTAGAAGCTAAAGTAGTCGTTGATGCAAAAGATACTTGATTAGCACTATAATCATTGGATTGAGGTATAACTACACCAGTCCTACCAAATACAGAGGTGATATGAGCTTGTGAATTATCTAACTTACCATTAGAATCTAAAGTTGCTACACCCCCTGGAGCTCCTAACAATGAGTTATGTACAGCATCGGTTATACCATATCCTGCCAGTGTTGTAGGAGTACTATGAATATCCGCCCAAGAATGTAAATGATTTAAAGCAGCTTTATTATTATTTAGAGTATCCAGTGCCTCAGTTACACTTAATCCTACTACTAGTGAATCATTGGTAATTAAGTCAGAACTATAGTCACCCGATTGAGCCGTTATATTACCTGACCTTCCAAATACTGAAGAGATTCTATCAGTATTATCTACTTTCTCCCAAGCACTACCATTAAATATAATCCAATCCCCTACTTCCCAATCACTTTGTCCATCCACTAAAGTATTGCCTTTAGTAGAAACTACATAATAATTTCCTTTATTACCGACTCCACTAGTGATAGCAGGTGTATTAGTTACTGCATTCCAAGTAGATTGAAATTTAACTGTACCTAATATAGTGTCTGGTAATTGTGATAAAGGAACTTTGGAAGTATTATCCAATGAAGCTACTCCATTAGCTGCTCCCTTTTGCGCTATAGGTATAGCCCCTATTTGAGCAGTAGTTACATTATGAGGATTATTTGTATCACTAACATGTGTCTGTATATCTTGACCCAAGTTAATCTTTAATTCTTCTATAGCATCTCTAGTATTATTAGCTAGTAAATTAGAAGTAGTAGAAAAAGATATTTGAGTAGCAGTATAGTCACCACTTTGGGCTGTTATAACTCCTGTTCTACTAAATACACTAGTTATAGGAACAGTAGTAGCAGAAGCAGGTAATTGACTGGCTGGGATAGTACCATTAGCATCTAAGGAAGCTAATCCGTTTGGAGAAGCTTTCTCTGATATGGGTAGAAATAAACTATCTACTCTAGCTTTTGTATAAACTATGGGATTTAAATCCATAGCTTCTGTTTTTACTAATCCAAAGACAGCAGGAGTAGCTGGAACTTCATCTCCTGTATTAGTACCTGAAAGATTATTACTAGTAAAATTACCATTAACTGATAAGTCTCCACCTATTGCAACATCTGATAATAAATTGGTATTACCAGTTACTTCTAAACTATTAAAGTTTCCAGAAGTGGCCTGTATTCTTCCTGATATAGTAGCATCTCCAGAACCCGTAATATTACCTGAAGTTTCTATAGAACCAGCTGTAACTTTACCTACTACAGTAGCGTTGTTGGCTACATTTATAAAACCACTTTTAACACTAGCTGTAGTTTCTATATTACCTCCTGCTGTAATAGAACCGTCTACTGTGGCATTACTATCAGTAGACAATATACCTGTACTATGAACTCCCCCACCTGAAGTAATAGAACCGTTTGTAGTTAATGTACTACCTATTTGAACGCTGTTAGTAGTTTGTAAAGTACTTTGAATGGTTACAGGAGATTCTAAAGTTGTATTACCTAATACTCTTAAGGTACCTCTTACTAAAGCATTACTATCTACTTCTAAAGCTCCAGCTAAATCCAACTGACTTAGAGAAGTCATACCTGTAACAGTTATACCACTAGAAAAAGAAGCGGCTCCTCCGACATTTAAAACACCACTAACGTCAGCATCTCCTAGTATGCTTGCATCGTTGTTAACACTTAAGTTCCCAGCTGTTGATATATTGCTGTTAGTATTTATATTACCTGCTACTGTTAAAGTTCCTCCTAAAGTTGTAGAGCCAGTTATATTAGCACTGCCATCTACACTTAAACCTTTACTAGTAATAGTTCCTTGTAAAGTTAAATCTTGATTTAATGCTACTCCTCCATTAAAGTTAACAGTACCTTGTACATTAAGATTACCACCAATATTTGCATGATTAGTTACTGATAAATCTTCACCTACGCTGAGATCTTGATTTGCTGTTACTATACCTTTAAGTGTTACTGTACTCTTAGCTAATAAGACACCATCTAAAGTAGTGCTACCAGCTACATTTAATGCATTTCCTAAAGTAGTACTTCCTACTACATTTAAGGCATTGTCCATACTAACATTACCTCTCAATGTTGATATTCCATCTACATTAAGATTGTTATTGAAATCAGCAGCACCACCAACAGTTAAAGCATTGTTAAGAGTAGTATTACCTTGTACTAATACTGACCCAGTAGCTCTTATATCTTGACCTGTAATATCTCCAGCTACTGTTAAATTAGAGTTAAACTGAACTGCACCATTAGCAGTAAATCCATTAGAGAATACAGGGGCATCAACGAAAGTCTTTTTACCACCTATTTGTTGATCTGATATTAGATCTACTCTCTCTTCATAAGTCAAACCTTTTGGATTATTAGGATCAGAGACTAAACAAAATCCATCACTTCCTGGTAATAGCTGTACAATACTTTGACTACTATCTCTAGTTACTATATTACCTTTATTAGTGGGAGTAGCTTCTAAAAATTGTGTTTGTAAAGCATCAATTAATTTGTTAATCTTTACTACTACTGCTGTACCATTAGATCCTTTAACTGGATCTTCATAAATATCTGTATTCTCAGTACCTTGAACTATTTTATATTGCTGTAGATTGCTCATTACAATTATTTATAAATTTTAATAAAATATAGTTTCTTCAATATTAAGTAATTATATATCTGTAGTTTATATTGCTAATAATAAGCTAGTTAAAAGTGAGTATATCTATAGTTATTATTAGGTCTGCTATGGCTTTGTAATAACTTATTTCAAAGATCCTACTTTATTAAGATAAGATATTTTTATACAGAGCAATCTTCAATTATTAGGTCTTGATTTATATTAGTGTAATCTCCTATTAAACAAATCTCTATCTCTTTATTACTAAACTGACATTCATACAAATAAAATGTGTCGTCAATTAAATTACATTCATTGAAAAGCTTTTTATAGAATTGAATCTTGTTGAAACATTCATTCACTATAGTGCAGTCATTAAATAATGATCTAGGATTAATTAACCTTAGATCTGCTGGTAAGCAATTAAAATCTACTATTTGAATTACTACTCCACAACTTGGATCGTCTTTTATATAATAAAAGTCTTTGCTATCTATTGCTTTTATTATTAGGTCTCCTTTATATATTCCTAGTTTCTTGAGGGCGATATCTATAAAATCTTTAGCATATACATGCGGAATAGCTTCAGATAAGAAGGTATTTCTATTAAAAGTCTCGTATAAATAAAAAGTTTTATTTGGATGATAATTAGTTGTTGTTCGGTATCCAGTATACTTTCCTATCTCATTAGGTATTAAGCCGTATATAGGATATAGACCTATTAAATTAGCAGTACATTCGTCAAATATTAAATCTCCTTCCTTTGGTACTCCTAGTGGATAGGATAAAGTAAGGGGTTTTAAATTACTTAAATAAAGAGTATATTTAAATCCATATACCCCATCTATATCACTATATTCATACAGTATTTCACCTTTATAACCTTGAACTACACATCTTCCTGTGAAAACAAAGCCTTTTAAAAAAGGATGAGTATTACCGCCAGTTACCAACTTATAATGAAAGTCCCAACTGCTAACATCATTAACTAATATATATTCTTTAGAAGGGTATAAGAAATCTATTGTTAATTGGTTATCTAGATTCCAATACCCTATCTTGGGAATATTAATTTGATTAACGTAATTGATATTTATGGGTAAATATAGATACTTCCATCTATCCCTATCATCACTATCTGCAAAGTAACCTTTATTAACAAACTCCCAAACTAATGTTTCTTCTCTTTGCACTTTTCTTCTAAAGGGATCATAAGCAATAGGTACATCAGTATTTATAAACTCATCATTAATAATATTTACATCATTATATAGATAGGGATTAGATAAAGATAAATTAGAGAAATATAGGATATCATATATTGTTTTAGTACCAACATACTCATATTCTCCTTCTACTATCTCTTTTATTAAATCTCTAGGGTCGGTAGAATAAACATTATTTAATGGAATGTTTAAATCATAGAAAGGATGATTAGGATTATCTTCTCTTTGTTCTAATACTTTATCTTTATAAATTGAATAGTCATTAAGGAAGTCAGTATTAGTCTTAGAAGAAACTTCCTTATGCCTTTCTATTAAACTATTGTCCTTTTGACTTAATATAAATTGAACTAGATTGTATCTATATTCTGCATAATACGTCATTTGTTTATCTCACTATAAAACTTTTTATTCTTCTCTTTTCTTTATTGATGAACTATGCTTTTAGTCTTACCAATGTACCAATATCTGCTATTTGCATTATTAAAACAAACTTCTCTTTTAGATTTCTTGTAAGCTTTATAATGATCATAATCTATTCCAATGCCATTAAATTTAAGCTTTAGTAATCTATCTGGTTCTAAGTAAGTTAGTTCAGCTTCCTCCCATATAATTTCAATTAATAGATCTTCTAGATAACTAGATTTCCTCATTAGCTGCTGATAAGAACTTTCATCAATAAGTAGCTTTCTCATTTCTAATCTATTCTCGTATTTTTTAGAAGCAATTAAATAATTACGTTTCTCAATTGATTCTTTTACTTTCCATATATAAACATATCCTTTATTAATATTAGTTAGTTCTTTTATAGCTAACCATATATTCTTAGCTCTTTTCTTGGAGAAAGACTTTTTAGTGGAACTAAACGCTTTTTTACTCATCTATAAATTATATTGTTTATAGAATAATATTTAATCAATTCTGTCGTTAATATTAACCATTTTAAATTCTCTTATTTTGTCTGTAACTGGAAATATTAGTAACTGATCATTTATGACTTTATACTTTAGGGATGATTTGGTTTCTAATTCTTGGACATACATCATGAAGTCATCTATATAATAATCACTTATGCCTTTAAATCTTTCAGAAGTCACTCTGACTGGCCATGGTTGAAATATACCTAACATACCTGCTGTTCTTATTATTGATTGCTTCATCATTTCGAAAGAATCCCATACCATCACTGATTTAGTTTTTAAATCACCTAATAAATTGGGAGTTTTGCCGGGAGGGGTATGGAGTATTAATAAATATAGTTCAGTTATATTATTTTTAAATACTCCTTTTTCAAAATCTATATTAACTTTATTTTTCATAGAAATATTCTTTTAGTTACTAACTCAATTATTTAGGATTTAATATGGCATTGATATAATCATATAAGCCCATATTATAAACTATAGATCATACTAATTTTTAGACTTTGTAAACATGTTGCTATTAACAATACATACTTTGCTATCTTTAAATACTATTCAACCTGACCTAGATTATACAAACGAAGGTTTATATTTACCTATTGAAAATAAACTAATTTCTTCTAGATGCTTTCAAAGTGGTACAGCTTCTCATTATGGTTCTAATGACGGGTTTAATGGTCAACAAACTTCTTCTGGAGAAATATTTAATCATAATTTTTTTACAGCTGCTCATAGAACTTTGAATTTTGGTACTAGAGTTAAAGTTACTAACACTGCCAATAACCGCAGTGTAATTGTTAGAATTAATGATAGAGGTCCTTTTTATAGTAATAGAATTATTGATCTGAGTACTGCTAGTTTTAGATCAATAGGTAATTTAAATCAGGGGCTAATAAACGTTTGTCTGGAGGTTTTAAATTGACTCTAATAGAATAATTTATCTATCTATATTAATTTATTTATATACTTAATTAAATAGCTAATTTAGCATCGAATTTATTATTAAAGCTCTTATGGTAATTTTAGAGCACACTCAATATTTAGCATTCAAAAGAATCAAAATTAGATTAAAGGAATTAAACTTATGTATAACGTAATTGATGACGTACTCTTATCCGAGTTTCAAGAGACTGATTTAGTTCAGCATATAAGTAAAGAAATTGCACGTTATGTAGAAGAACAGACAATACTTTATAGTAAAGAAAATGGCGGATACAAAACGAATACTATTGATTATCAAAAAGAGGATACAGTTTTTCATTATTTATGGACAGCAATTTTCAACAATCAAGAAATAAAAGAGATCTTAGATTTAGAAGAATATGAGGGATCTTTACATGCTAACTTTATGGAGTCAGGAACTTCTAATGGCCCCCACTGTCATGAACAAATAAGTGATAAAGTTCTATTATTTTATCCTTATCCAGTTGTCTATGATGAAAAAGACGGGGGGCAGTTAGTTGTATATGAAGGTGAACCTAATACGACGACAAAGGAGGGGATATACTTTATATGCTCTGAAGAGGGCTTATACAATCCTCAGCCTATTAGTTATAAATTTGATAGGGCTATAGTCATGGACAGTGACGTTTATCACAGTGTAAATCCCTACTATGGTGAAGGTCGTATATCTGTAGTTTGGGATTTAGTTAAGAAGTAAAAGTTGTTCATTCTAGACAATAATTACAGATTTTCTTATATTCTAAATTAATAGAAATTGCTGTAATTATTGTTACATGCTATTCTTCTATCAATACATTTATTTTATTATAAGGATTTATGATAAATTCATATGATTTTTATTATATAAACAAATGTATAATGTTCTTAATGAAGAATAGAAGAAGTGATTATAGAGCTAATATAGCAGCTTTATTAGTAATAAATAAGAACAAAAGGATTGGTCCTTGTATGAACTCTTATACAAAGACTAATCCTTTATCTATTCAACCTTATCCAGACGAATTTACTATTTCTGCTCATGCAGAAGTAAGAGTTATAGCTTTTGCATTAAAGAATAGGAAGTTTAATATTTCTAAAAGTACATTATACATAGCAGGTTGTTCTCGTAAAGGTAAATATATTATTAGTAGTAAACCTTGTGAAAGTTGTTATCAATTAATTATGAGAGTAGGTATTAAAAAAGTGGTTTGGATGGAAAGAGACAATAAGGATTTTATATTGAGAAGTACCTAAAGTTTATTTATTCTCTACCTACTGACTCGCCGTAACTAATAAGTCCCCTTGTTAAGTCCTTAAACTTTTCAATAGTCGGTGCTATTTGATAGGTGGTCTTTAATAGGGGAAGCAATAGTTGACTACCTACAACACTAGGAGTAAACTTTTTAGGATCCACAATTTCTTTGCCTTCTAGATAAAGTGTACCTGTTACCTTATCGTAATACATCAAATGATTTGGTAAATCAGAGTATATATATACTCTATCAGATTCTGGAATACTAGACATCTCTTCTAGTCTATCTATAGTATTACCTTTGCTTTGCAATCTTTTTCCAAAGGGACCACTTACTAGACTAGCATAAGCGTTATTTATTTCATTAACAGTATTAGCATTAGCGATAGACTGTAGCGTAGGTGTAAAGGGTATTCCGCTTTCTCTAGTTTCTAGATTTATAACAATGTTTTCTACAGTAGGAGGTTCGTAAGCAGGTATGTTGCTATAACTACTATTGTTATTTATTTCCTGACCATACTTTATAATTCCTATTGCCAGAGTTTTATAATCTTGAATACTTCTTGCCGTTCTGTAACTACTTCTTATAACAGTAACAAAGTTTCTAAAAGCCACTTCAGAAGGGGCGTAGGCTGTAAAACCCTTGCGATGGTTATCTACATAAAGAGTACCTGTGACAGTGTCATAAAACACTAAATTATACGGTAAGTCTTTATAGATATAAACTCTATCTTCTTCTGGAATGCGTGACATTTCTTTTGACCGGTCTCTAGTTCTATCTCTAGTTCTTAACTTGTCCCCAAATGGACCTTCCATAAGTTCTTTATAAGCATCCCTAATTTCATCTGTTGTTTCAGCATTTATAATAATTCCTATTGTTTCCAAATAAGTGATATTTCTTTCATTTCCTCCTATGCTAGGAATTAAATCACCAATGGAAGGAACTTGGGGTGGAGATATATCAGGTAAATTAGGCCTTCTTATTTCAGGAAGATTAATATTGGGCAAGCTTATTCTCGTATTTTGGTTACTTCCACTAACGGATCTACCTCCACTTTGAGTGCCAGTATTTGTAGTGCTACCTGTGTTTCCAGCTAGATTCGGATTAATACCATCACCCCTAGATTGAGTACCTGTATAAGGATTATTTCTTTGATTAACAGATGCAATTGTATTATTGTTCCGAACGACAGATCTACCTCCAGTCTGGGTGCCAGTATTCGCAGTGCTATTTGTGTTTCTAGCTAGATTCGGATTAATACCATTACCTCTAGACTGAGTACCTGTATTTACATTATTTCTTTGATTAGCAGATGCGGTTGTATTGTTGTTCTGAACAACAGATCTGCCTGCACTCTGAGTACCTGTATTTACATTATTAGATGAACTTCCAGCTAGATTAAAATTAACATTGCCTCTAGATTGACTGGAAGAACGAGGTAAAGGTTGAGAAACATTTCTGGTAACTCTTTCAGTTACATCTCTACTAGAACTTATTTGGGGTCCAGGCTCTCTAAAAGTTCTTAATGGTTGGGGGTCACTCCTCTATTAGTATTATTATTATTAGTAGAAAGAGAAGAAGAATCAGTATTAATATTTTGAGCTGGTGCGCTACTTAAATTTCGGTTTGATGTGTTTAACCTTGAAGAGAAATTTATTATATTATTAGAAAGTCTCCTATCTCTTGTTATAAATTGAATATATCTAAGGAGTTCTCTTAGACCTCCTTTTATCTGATTGACATTACCACCTCTAAAAGTATTTTTATAAAATGAAGCATTATAATTATTAGGATTAATAGCTGTGGCATTACTGCCCGTCCCTTGAATTAACCATCCGCTTTGTCTATCGTAACCTATAGAGTTTGGTCCATTAACTATTAAAGAAACATACCTGTTATTATCAACTGGTAGTTCAGGTGAAGGACTATTTAAATTAATGCCTCGAAATACGCTAGTAAATAAGTCAAATCCATCTAAAGCTTGTCTTCTAGTAGTTCTAGTATTTCTAATAATATCTGAGATCAAAGTTAAATTGTCACTTGATGAAGTGCTTGCACCACTATTGTTTGTATTGCTACTATTAGAAGTAGTATTAGAAGAATTAGAAGTAGTATTAGAAGAATTAGAAGTAGTATTAGAAGAATTAGAAGTAGTATTAGAAGAATTAGAGGTAGTATTAGAAGAATTAGAGGTAGAGGTTCTACTTGCAGGTGGACTGGCAGGAGAAGTTATAGAGGATGAAGGGGCTGCTTCTTGATTATTAGAAGTATTAGAAGTATCAGTAGTATTATCAATTGATTCACCACCCATTTCACATAAACTAGTAGTGTTAATATCTACTTTTGTTAAGTATATAAGTAAAGCGTTTAGAAAATCTGTACCGGTAGACTGATTGAGAATAAGATTTAAGGAAGAAGGGTTTTTGTACTCTCTGTTATTATTCGAAGATTTTACTACCCAACCACTGCTATGATAACCCCATTCAGCACCCCCTAGTAGTATATCTGTTAGTTTAGTATAAGATCCTTCGTCTAAATTATCCGGCCTACTGCCTAAGGGCTTAGCGTTATTCAGACATTGCCGTATATAGGCGACTATTAACCCCCGTTCAAAACGTCTCATATTAGAGACTGAAGATTTTATAAAAAAATAAGTCTCTCTTTTAGACATATATTCAGCCTTCTCCGTTAATTCTTGTTTAGCCACAAAAGGAATTTTAAATCCCTCTAAAGAGTCTAGACTTATATAATATCTATAATTACCTCTATCAAACCTTATACTTTTTAATCTTAATCTGTTTGTACATTCTAGATTGGCACTTGCTGACTCAGATACTGCCTCTTCATTAACCTCTAATGCACTTCGTTGATCTGCTAATGCTGCTGCCGCTGCTTCTGTCAAATCATTAGTTAAATTAAGAGGCTCTTGACCTAACATACCATAATCAGTCAATTCTATCTGAATGGTGTACCAAGTTCTATCACTCTTAGCATGAAAGACTTCCATTTGTTTGACTAATCCTTTGAAAGAAGGATTGCCATTAGCATCATTGCGTAGTCCTACTCCAGTAGCTTCTCTACCATATTGTAGGAATGAATTAGGCATAGGCTGCATCATATCCCTATTTCTTCTTAAATTAATTTCTACTTCTAGTTCTCTACCTTCTAACACAGCAAATTTATAGAATGAACTGAACTCGTGATAAGAGTCTAAATAAGAAGCTATTTCTAACAACGAATGAGTATTAGTAACATCAGGATTAAGTGCATCTTGATAACCAGCGGCATAATCACCTCTACTCTCTTCTCTATAACCTTGGTAGTTATCAGCAGTATCACAAGTCCATGGACACCCATCTCTCATAAACATCCCAGCACCCATTAAGTTTTGTTCCATAGTAGATACACCTCTACTATTTTTAATATCTAATCCTGGAACTCTTTCCCCTGTTTGGGAATTATAAGACATTAAAGTTTCCACTCTATTATTAGTAGACTCTACTATTGGATGCCCGGACATAGGATTACCAATTTCAAACCCCGCACTTACTGGTTCTCTTTTATCCCATGGTTGATATTGAGGACTAATTGTATTTATTCCTAAAGCCCCACTATCCGTCAAAGCTCCATATGATACACCGTTCTCATTCTTTCTAGTATCCGGTAATACTTCATTTTCACCATTAACACTTACATCCCTGTTAACTCCCGTCCCATATCCAGAGTACTCCTGGAAGTTACCGTATTTAGCTCCTAAGCCACCATCTCCAGTAAATGTACCAACTAATGTAACAAGTACAGTATCGACCCCTAGATGCTGATATATAGGTTGAAAGCCGGGCAATCTATGTTTAGCTATATTGCTCTTTATTTGGAATTGTAATCCTGGCATAGCATTAGGTGTATCCATGCCTCCTGAATTAGGTATAACACTTCTCATGGCAGGTAATAACATTAAGAACCAATCATATGTATGACCAGGCCATCTTTGTTGGGCTGCATCTAAATCAAATCTAATATCACTATCTGATGAACTATTAATAGGTGAACAAGAACCACCAGCATCTCTATACCTAAATCTAACACCCCATCTTTCAGGACTTACTTCCATACATTTAGGAGTCGTACCCTCTGTGGATTCTTCACCAGGAGTAGGAGGTGCAGGATTATTCTCCACAGGTGTTTCTTTTTCTAGACACGGCCTTCTAACCATTACATCAGTAAAACACTTAATAGCTGTTTCACATGAATGACCTCCATCTGCACTGGCTCTCTTCCATAAATCATTAGAAGATATTAGATCTACTAACTCTTTATATTTCTCTAGTATATTATCTATAGAACTTTTACTATTCCAAGCTTCCGTCGTATTTAATGCTTTTGCAGCATTTCTTATACTCATTACATTATCAGCAAATACAGGTGAGTCTGCTGTTTCCCTAGCGATATAAGCTATTTCATTAGCGCAACTATCAATCTTAGGAATCCAACCTTTTATTTCCTGTCCCCAATCTATATAAGCTTTATCAAATTCGCTTTTTTCAATCTTTACATTACAAGCTTCTAAAGGTAAAGGTATAGGCCCTATTTCTAATGCTGAGTTTGGTACTAAAGTTATTGAACTAAGAGTGTTGTATAAGCTTAAATATTCTGAAATAGGAGGGGATGTATATACCTTGACCTCAGCATTAGTATTATCTGAGGATATAAACCAGACTGCTATTCCCGTCTCAAATAAAACTATATTACTTGCAAGTCTATCATTATAATAAAAGCCAAGGTTTCCTTTTTCAGTTATTTTAGCTTCTGTTCCTTTGTCAATTATTATTTGATTATTGAAGAGGATATTCTTGTTTACTATAGCTTTCTTATTACTATTATTTATAGACTTTATTTTCTCTTTTAACTTATCTATTATAGTCTTCCCGTCAGGGGGGGTGAATAAATTCTCTGAGACCGGTCTCGAACTAAGAGCAGAGAATATACTTTTTATTTCTGTTTCATTA
>Ga0102940_1000785_pt1 | contig 21428 bp, 21 predicted proteins | sample SalPonR2_C_D1_MG_FD_78215 | JGI IMG/M metagenome (GOLD analysis project Ga0102940, IMG submission 78215) | Salt pond soil microbial communities from South San Francisco under conditions of wetland restoration - Salt Pond MetaG R2_C_D1_MG | ecosystem: Environmental > Aquatic > Marine > Intertidal... | reverse complement strand
TTACTGTATTGGTAAACCAAACCCTGCACGATTTGTAGCTCCTCTCCTAATTGACTCAAAAGCTTTTGGCCTAATTTTTCAGGATCGTTCTCGCCGGATAACTGCTCAATGAGCTTATCCAACTCTTCTTCCTGCTGCTCTTTTTCTTCTTTCTCTTCAGTGTTTTTTTGGTTTATTATGTCGCTGATTGAGATTTCCTCTTGAGATTCTTTTTCTTGTTGAAGGGTGATCTCTTTAATTTGACCATAGAAAGCAGTTCCTATGGTGTAAATGCGTGTTATTACAAGGATGATAAGGGCTGTCAGCGAAGCAATAATCCAGTTAAAACCAAGAGCTTGTAAACTTACTGCATAGGCCGCAATAATGGCCACTATTACGATGACCAGGTAAACAGACAGGTATGTGCGATTCTTTTGGATTTGCTTCATAGTTGCGAAATTACTTTAATTTTAATAAAAACCGTATAATTTCATCCGTTTTCATAATATGGTCTACATTAGTAGCTTGCAATGATGCATTGGTCATTGTGGGCACCTGACATTCTGCCGGATCTTGCACAATGGTCAGGCCACTGTTATCCTTTACTTTCTTGAGGCCCATGGCTCCGTCTTTATTGGCCCCTGAAAGAATTACACCTACCAGTTTTCTTTTATAATTGTATGCTGCAGAAATAAATGACAGGTCAATGGATGGACGGGAATGGTTTACTGCCTCTTCTGTAGAGAGCGCAAACTTATTCCCGAGTTCTATGTACATATGATAATTGGCCGGGGCAAGGTAAATGTTCCCGGCTTTTATCGGGTCTTTATCGTTTGGTTCTTTCACGGGCAGGCCGGCCTTAATAGATAAAGCTTCCACAAAACCTGACCTGACATGTTTCAGTCTGTGGAGACATAGGAATACCGGGATCGGGAAGTCTTTGGGTAACGCCGCAATTATGCGCGTTATGACCTGGAAACTTCCGGCACTACCTCCTATGATTATCGCTTTATACATTGGCGTCATTTATTCTGCTCGTTTTTTATATAATTTTTCTTCCTGGTTTAAACATGTAAGTTTTGTAAAGTACGAAGTGTTTGCTAATGATTCTTTGCTACCTGTACTTATGAATCCACCCAGAAGGGTAGACTTTATTAGCTTTTCCGTAACTTTATCCTGTAGTGTCGGGTTAAAATATATTAACCGGTTTCGGTATATGACTAAATGAAATCCTTTTAACGCTTCATCTACTAAAAAGCTGTATTTTTTAAATGTTACATTTTCTAGAAGGTCCCTATTCATCCTGGCTTTAGTGCCTTCGAGTGTGTAATAAGCGCTAAGAGAGGCGTCATCTGAAAACCGTTTATAATTGGCTTCACCGATTTCCATTTTTTTAAGGTCATAATGCCCGCCCAGTTCCACATTTTTTAGTCTGATTTCGCTAATGCTTGTGGCTGTTACCTTTGCATGGTGCAGCATTCCTGCCTCTTTGAGCATAATGAGCAGGGTGTATAGGTCATCACCGCTTGTGAGTCCGGGGACAAGAACTTTAAATTCACGATTCTTATAAAGGTCGGGCAGGTGTTGGTCTCTTATTTCTCGCCATGAAGAGGGATCGCGGAACATTTCTGTGGTGTCGACAAGGCCCTGGGATAGGTATTTCTCAAAAAGTAATTGGTTGTTCTCGATGTTGGAAATAAAGTCGACTATACTGGCATAATTATTTTCGTTCAGCACATAAAGCAACCGCCTTTTGAAAGCAGTTAGTGCGAAATTGCTGAAATCAATATTGTATGTTTCTTTGATTGCAGCAATTACTTTTTTCGTATCTACTATGCCAATATCGTATATCATTCGCAGTTATTTTAATAAGCTTTCTTTTTGTAAACTCCTTTGGTCCTTTCGAAATTGTTTGATACGGGGCCAAGAATACTTTCATGTGCTCCCAGAACCAGGTATCCATCCCGGTATAAGTTGTTGCTAAATAGTTCTATTACTTTGTTTTGTAGGTTGTTGTTGAAATATATAATTACGTTTCTACAAAAGATGAGGTCAAATTTCGAGTAAAAAATATTTTTATCGTGTACAAGGTCATGTTTCCTGAAAACGGTTTTGTCGCGCAGGAATTTCTTTATTTTAATGGAGTCTTGTGTCTTATCAATGTCGAAATATTTCTCGTATGGAACATCTTTTACATCTTCGTAGTTATAGGGGTTCTCCTTTATTACTTTATCAAAGTTATCAAGGTACTGCAGATTGAACCTGTACCGGTATTCTCCCTCTTTTGCCCTTTCGAGCATATCTGTATTGATATCTGTAGCAAAAACTTTTGCTTTTTCAAATAGATCCAGTTCTGCCAGTAGAATTAACATTGAGTATATTTCCTGTCCACTGGAGCATCCTGCGTGCCATATGAAAATAGATTTGTTTTTTCTGAATTTAGGCAGTATGCGGTACTTTAAGGTAATCCAAAGTTCTGGGTCTCTGAATAGTTCAGTTGTGTTTACGGTAATGTCTTTAATTACATTTTCAAGAAAATCTTTATCTTTTGATAGTTTATTGATCACACCATTAATGTCCATCCGATTATCGTTGAGCACTTTGTCTATTCTTCGCTTGAATGACCGCTCTGAATAATCAGAAAAATCATATGTAGATACGCTCTTTATCGCATCTATAAATTTATTTACATCTTCTGCTGAGACCATAAAAAAACTACCAATTGTGTTGGTAAATTATTGTCAAAGTTTTCTACTATGTATTTATTTGTTGGTACTGTATAATATTTACTGAACTAATACTAGTACGTTTCAAATGTAATAATTTATTTTAAATTTTGACAGTACTTTACAACTCCCTTTTTGCTAAAATTCTTTTTGTTTCTGCCTACACCAATGTTATTGTATACTTTATTTTGGGTTTTTAAGGTTTATTTTGTGTTTTGTTTTTGATGAACAAATGTAAATTTAAGGTAAACAGGTTGATGATCGCTATTAATAAAGCTGAGATCTGTGGTTTTAATTTCAATTGGCTTAATGCCCGGTGAAATTGCAAAAAAATCTATTATGGTTTTGTACGAATTGGAATGATAAAAAGTGTCGAGCCCCCTGTTTGTGGGTGTATGGGGGTCAAAAATAAATTGCCAACCTTCAGGCAAAAAGCCCTGAGGTATCTTTTTAGGCGAATATTTTTTGCTCTGTGGTTTTGTTCCAAATTCATCAATTTTTACTTCAGGTGGTAACTGATTCCAGTCTCCGGCAACAATGATTTTGTTTTGACTGTTATCTCTTTTTTTAATCCAGTTTTTTAGCTGGTGCATTTGCTTCTCCCTTAAAGCACCTTCGTCATAGGCTGTGTTGTGAGTATTTACTATAAAGAGCGTATCCCCTGAACTCAGCGGATAGGTGAGACTAAGAAAACACCTGTCGAGCATGAATACAGATTTTGGCCAACCAAAATTACCCTGATAACTGTATCTGGTGGCACTGCTGGGGCGGCACAAGGATCCCGACATGATACCCGATTCTACCTTACCCAATGGATTGCCCAATGGCATAGGTACAAAATTTACCAGATAATTGTGGGCAAAATACCAGTTATGGTTCTGAAATTCAGATTTGATGCGCTCAACCTGGTTTTGATGGTATGATCTTTTTGAGTCGATATCCACTTCCTGTAATAAAAGAAAATCCGGCTGTGGCGTTTTTTTAAGTTTTTTTAAAATATTTCGGAAGTTTTTATCAGTGCGATTTTTGCTTGTGCGCATTTGCTCTCCTCCATCGTAGAAAAAATCCATATCATCACCAAGCCCTGCGTAGCCAATATTCCAAATTAAAATAGAAAAAGTGTCTTTTTTCAGTGCAGGGGCATTTTGTTTCGATAGTGTTATTTGAGGCTCTGGGTCGTAATCATTAATTGTGCTCCATCCCAGAAAGAATAAAAATGCTATAACTAGCGTAGCGATTGATCCAAGAGTTACCTTAATCAGTTTCATGCATATTTGTTTTTTAGCGGCATCTAATATAACTATTTTTCAGGCCTAAATGATAAAAATGCTATATTTGACCTCACAAAAATCTATCAAAAAGTTGACCTATGAAATTTGGTGTAGTCGTTTTCCCGGGATCCAATTGTGACCATGACATGATTTATGTGCTCCGAGATAAACTCGGGCAGGAAGTGGTAGAGCTCTGGCATAAAAATTCCGATTTGCAGGGAGTAGATGCTGTGGTGCTTCCGGGTGGTTTTTCTTATGGCGATTATTTGCGTTCAGGAGCTATTGCAAGGTACTCTCCCATTATGAATTCAGTGATTGAATTTGCTAAAAATGGTGGTTACGTTTTTGGAATTTGTAACGGATTTCAAATTCTTTGTGAGGCAGACCTTTTACCGGGTACTCTACTTCATAATCTTAACCAAAAATTTATTTGTCGAAATACCTACATTAAGGCTGTCAATCATAATAATGCTTTTACACGCGATGTGCCTGGCACTGCAATTAGAATTCCAATTGCACATGGTGAGGGACGATATTATGCTGACGATGAAACTATAGCTAAAATTGAGCAAAATGATCAGGTTTTATTCCACTATTGCGATGAGAATGGGAATGTTTCTGAACGGGCCAATCCTAACGGTTCTGTGAAAAATATTGCAGGCATTTGTAACGCAGAACGCAATGTGTATGGTATGATGCCACATCCGGAACGTGCATCAGATGAAGAGCTGGCAAATAAAGATGGAGAATATATTCTGCAATCATTTATCGATTTTGTAACAGGTAAAATTAAAAATTAATATATGCGTAAGCTTTTAGCCTATTTTTTTCAGGGGCTTATTGCTACTGCACCCATCATACTTACGGTGTATTTGCTTTATGTAAGTTTTGTATACATCGATGGATTGCTTCCTTTTACTATTCCGGGGCTTGGTTTATTAGTTATCGTAGTGTCAATTACCGTGGTAGGTTATCTTGTAAATTTGGCTATTCGTACACCGCTTTATCATTTTGCCCAAAAACTTCTTGATAAGATTCCTTTGTTTCGCGTAGTTGTTACCTCTATTAAAGATCTTTTAAGTGCATTTGTGGGTAAAGAAAAAAAATTTGAATACCCCGTGCGCGTACTACTCGATAAAGAGAATGGTATTGAAAGGTTAGGTTTTTTAACCCAAAAATCTTTAGATTTTATAGGGATAGAACCGGGAAAGATTGCAGTTTACCTGCCTTCATCGTATGGAATATTGGGGGACCTTTATATTGTGCCGGAATCATATGTGAAGCCGCTTGATGCCAAAGCAGCCGAGGCCATGAAGTTTATAATTTCCGGAGGAGTTTCTAAAACAACCCCTTTGATGGATAAAATTGAATCGGGGAAAGCACAAAAAGAGAGAGATAAGCATAATAATAGCTGAAAAAAAGTGTTATTTTTACATGATTTGTAACATTTTACCCCTTTTTTCGTCTTTTAGCGGGAACAGAGAATTCATTTATTAGATATATCAAAACCCTTAAAACCCAAAAGTGATGAATCTAAAGTTTCATTTTTTTACCGTTCTTTTACTTTTCACAGGTATAAGTTTGTTAAATGCTCAGGATCAAAAAGAATGGAGTCTTGACAAGTGTATTAATTATGCCCTGGAGCACAATTTAAACATTCAAAAACAGGACCTTACTGTGTCTATTCTGCGCAATAATTTTGATATTGCCCGGTTTGATCGCTTACCCTCGGTGAGTGCTAATGTTAGTGGTGGTACAACATTTGGTAAAACTTTTAGCCAGGATGCCGGTGAGTTTATCGATGAACAAATTACCTATTTAAATGGTGATATTTCTTCTAATGTTGTGCTTTTTGATGGTCTTCGTGATAAAAGTACAATAAAGCAAAGAGATCACGAAGTTGATGCATCACTTCATGACAAGGAAGCATATGCCAATGACATTGCCTTGCAAATTGTAAATTACTATTTGCAGATTTTATACAATAGAGAACAATACAATGCTGCTTTTTCGCAACTTAAAACTACACGTGAACAGATACAAAGAACCAAAGAACTGGTAAGCGCAGGTTCGGCGCCAAAGGGCGATGTGCTTGAGCTCAAGGCACAGGCAGCCAATGAGAAAACCCAGATGGTGAATTATCTTAATCTTGAAAAAGAAGCAAGGGTGAATCTTAAGCAGGCCATGAATATACAGCTCGATACATTGACTATTTCGAAGCCTGAAAACATAGATGCTGAGCAACTTTATGCAACATTAAAACCAATTAATACTGTTTACCAAACCGCCATCAGTCATTTGCCTGAAGTGAAAGCGGCAAAAGCCAGTATCGAAGCGAATAAAGCAGCAATCGATATTGCCAAAGCTGATTATTACCCCAGTTTGTATTTGGGTGCTAGTGTCTCTACCCGTTATAACGATGCAGCTGTTGATTTTAGCGATTTGGGAAGTAAATATACATTTGGGGAGCAGGTGCAGGATTATCTGAGCGCAAATTTAGGTGTAACCCTTTCAATTCCTATTTTTAATAAGTTTAGAACGAAATATAATGTAGATAACGCCCGCATTAACCTTGAGATAGCTAGGCGCGATGAATCATTGACACTGCAAAATATCTATCAGAAAATTGAACGGGCAATGAATGATTCAAGGGCAGCCTATGAAAATTATCTGGCAGCTCAAGAATCGTTATCAGCCAACAAAGAGTCATTCAAGTATGCTGAACAACGGTTTAATGCAGGCCTGATAAATTCTGTAGATTATAACCTGGCTAAAACAAACCTGTCAAAAGCTCAGGTTGATTTGCTTAATGCTCGCTATGAATTAATTTTTAAAGTGAAAATCCTTGATTTCTACATGGGCAAAGAGCTGAAATTGTAAGCCCCGGGGATTTTTGTATTTTTGTCGGAAAATTGATGGCATGACCAGGATATTATGTGTTGATACGGCCACTGATATTTGTTCTGTGGCTTTATCGGAGGATGGCGTTTGTACAGATAAAATTGAAGCAACTGAGGAACGGGCTCATGCACGGGTTCTTACAGTGCAAATCGAGGAAATTTTACATCGAAATAGTTTAAAGACAAAAGATTTAGATGCAATTGCTGTAAGTGAGGGACCCGGATCTTATACCGGATTAAGAATTGGTGTTTCAGCTGCAAAAGGAATTTGTTATACCACAGGTATGCCACTTATAGCCATTTCAACGCTTCAAATCTTAGCTGCAGCCTTTATAGAAAAATATGGTTCACCCAGTCAGGATGCGTTATTGATGCCAATGCTCGATGCCCGTAGAATGGAGGTCTATTATGCCCATTACAATGTTAATCTCGAGCAGCAGGTTAAGGCCACTCCAAAAATCATTGATTCTGACGTTTTTAATGAATTGAAAAAGGTCTCAGAAATACACATAATTGGAAGTGGTGCGGAAAAAAGTAAAAATGCACTTGATTTAACCAACGCCCAATATTATCCTGAAATAATCAATAAGGCAGAGTATATGACAAAATTAGCACAGCAATATTTTGATGAGGGGCGTTTTGTTGACCTGGCCTACTTTGAGCCAGCCTATTTAAAACCTTTTCTTGCTACGAAATCGAAAAAAAGACTGTTTTAAACTACAATCGTGCTAGCTCGTGTAAAAGCACTTTTAGAATAAAGATTTTTTTATGTAAGTTTGCCAAAAAATTAATTATCATGGGAGATACAACAGATATTAGAAACGGATTGACCATTAACTACAAAAACGGATTGTATTCCGTTGTGAGTTTTCAGCACGTAAAACCCGGTAAAGGACCAGCTTTTGTGCGCACAAAACTTAAAAATATAGAAACAGGTAAGGTCATTGACAATACATTTTCTTCGGGAGCTAAACTTGATATTGTACGTATTGAACGGAGACCATACCAATATCTTTACAGGGATGAAACAGGTTTGATTTTTATGAATAATGAAACATATGAGCAGATTCCCCTTGATAGAAACCTAATTACCGGAATTGATTTCCTAAAAGAGGGAATGAATGTTGATGTGTTATTTCATGCAGATAAAGAAGAGCCCCTCTATGCTGAATTACCAGCTCAGGTTATTTTGGAAGTGACTTATACTGAGCCGGGTATTAAGGGCGATACCACTTCAACCACAGCACTGAAACCGGCAAAACTGGAGACTGGTTCGGAAATAAATGTCCCGCTTTTTATTAATATTGGTGATAAAATTAAAATTGATACTGTAGCAGGGGCTTACATGGAAAGAGTGAAATCCTGATTTGTATTCAGCTTAAAATTGTCTAAATTGCACTTAAAAGAATCGTATGGGGAGAAAAGCGTCTTTACACCGTTTGCAGTTCTGTAATTTTAAGCTGGACTTTTTGCTTAATATTACACTGGCCATAAATGAAAATTTGCCCATACAGGAGCTCCTGGATCGTTTCGTGAAAATTTTACGCGAAGACCTTAATATTGGTAAGCTAATCTTATACAATTACAACGAAAAGTGGGAGGTGCTTGCATACGATGGTGTCACAAAGAAACTAATTGATGATATTTCTGTAGAAAATGATCTGCTGTATTATCAGCAAATTACCAATCTTACAACCACTTTAAATCCGCATTTGGGACAATTTGATGTGATAATCCCCATTTCTCATAAAGATCGACCGCTTGCCTATTTGGTTATAGGTGATATTGATGAGGAACGCGTTGGGGTGAGTCCCACAATTAAGCACTTGCATTTCATACAGACACTGGCCAATATACTGGTTGTTGCAATCGAGAATAAAAGGTTGTACAACCAAAATTTGCATCAGAAGGTACTCCATAAGGAGTTAGAATTAGCCTCCAAGATGCAGAATATGCTGATTCCTACACACTCATCATTGCCAAATAATGAGCATTTGCAAACCGCAGCTTACTATTTACCACACTTCGAGGTGGGAGGCGATTATTACGATATTATTAAACTGCAGGGAAATAGCTATGGCTTTTGCATTGCCGATGTATCGGGAAAAGGAATTTCCGCAGCCCTTTTAATGTCTAACTTTCAGGCCAATTTGCGTGCCCTGTTAAGTGAGAAATCATCATTAATTGACGTGGTTGTGAATCTCAATGAACGGGTTATGAAAAATGCAAACGGGGAGAAGTTTATTACCTTATTTATAGGTCGATATAATGCCGATACGCACAGGCTTGAATACATCAATGCAGGGCATAATCCCCCGATATTTTTCGAACCCAGTGCCTACCAGGTGCGCTATCTTAAAACAGGATGTACGGGTGTGGGTATGTTCGATGAACTTCCCAGTATTGAAATGGGCGAGGATTATACTACCCCGGGTTCACGATTGCTCCTCTATACCGATGGAATGGTAGAACTCGAGAATGAAAACCAGGTAGAGTTTGGGACCGGTATCATGGAACATGAATTGGTTCAGAAACAACCTATTGATGATATTGTTGACAATACCATTAATCAACTAGACCAACACAAAGGTGCCGGAAAATATAGCGATGATGTTACCCTATTTGCTTTCGAGTTTCTCTAAATTATTGCTGGACAGCTGGTGGTGATACATATCAATAGCTACAATTACGGCTGTAAATCCCCAAAATGGCACTGAGATTTTATCTGTATCAAGAAAGTTATTCAGAAAACCATGTAATATGTATGTGGCCAACCCAAGTATGGCACCTATTAAATATCTTTTGAGTGTGGGGTCCTCGAGCAAATAATAACGGCGGATTCCCGTTATCATGATAGCCGTAATAAGTGCAATGTAGGTTAGCATACCGGGAAGCCCCTGCTCTGATAATGGACCGAAATATTCTGAATGAGCATTGCCTCTGTTGGCAGCATTGGTTGAAATGATTGTGCGCTCATACGACATTTGATAAGGGGCATACTGGAACATGTAGGTACCCGGTCCAAAACCTAAAAGCGGTTTTTCGTTAAACATCCTGAAGGCTGATTTCCAGCGATTAATTCGTTCTAAGTTGGAGGCGTCGCTGGTAATGTTGGTCATTGATTTTACGTGTTCGCCAATATTTGAAACAGAACTTTCCTGCCGGTTTTGTTCAAGCTGGATCATAATTCTGTTCCACATAAAGCCACCCGCAATTAGGGCTATAATTGAAAGTCCTACGATATATTTCCAGTTTACTTTTAACCTTATAATGATATATAGGATTAGTGCACCCCCAACGCTAAGCCATGCTGCTCTGGAATATGAAAATATCAGGGCGGTAATAAATATAACAAGCAGGCTTACAGTGCCAACTTGTGTAAGTAATGCCTTCCCTTTACGAAATGCCATTAGTGCAAGGAACGGTACGTAAAATGCAAGTGCTGCTCCGTAAATGGTGTGATCTTTAAAGAAAGGGTTAGCTGCCCAGTGGGCAATTTTCTTATCAAAAATTCCATATGTGACGTGCCGGGTAAGCCCATAAGCTATAACGATTACCATTGGAATTGTGTAAAGCCAAATCAATTTTTCTATGTCTTTGGGTTTCCTGATTATTAATACCATCATGTAATAAAAGGTGATCAGGAACCATAAGCGCATGAAGAAAAACTTAATGCTCACTACTGGCATTGTGCTGGTAACTGTGGTTAATAGCATCCAGATCATTAATACTGCGCTTGCAACGGTGACCGGATGGTACAAAAGGTCTTTGTTTATCCATTTTTGCGTAGGCAGTAATATCAGGAAAAGCAAAAGTACTCCTGCAACAAGTGGTTCTGTGGGTACGAACATGTTTATGGGTAACCCACTGAAGAATTCACTCATGGGCACGGACAAAGGGACTAAAAATACTATTAAGAACAAGAGCTTATCAATGGCTTTTAAAGCTATCCACACAATACCAAGAACATAGGGTATTGCAAGCAGAAAAAATTGCTCACTTATTATTGCATAACCTGTCAACAGCAGAAAAGCGATCGACAGGCCCCAGAAAATAAACAGATTGTTTTGCAGGAATTTTTTCACGGGGAAATTATTTCTTCAGATATTTCCTGTAAGTGTCGAGTATTAATAAAACCAAAATGCTGAAAACAAAAGCTCCAAAAGTCGAAACCACAACTATAAGCCACCTTACCGGATAAGCCTTTTTTTCAGATGGAATGGCACGGTCTACAATAAAAACGTGTGGTACATTGCTGTTGGCTTCAATTTCCATCTCTTCTACTTTTTTGTTCAAAAATTTGACCCTTGAAATAGAAAGTTGCAATTTTTGTGTCATACTTTCATAAGCTCCACCATACTCTGACAGGATTTCCAGTTTCTCTTCTATTTTACGTGCTCCTCTAACCCGGTTTTCTGCCAGTGCTTGTGCATAGGCATCATTAAATACTTCAGCTTGTGATTCATAATTGTTGATGCCCATTTTTCGGATCTCTTTTAATGAATCTTCAAGTGTTTCAATGGTATTTTGCTCTTCTTCATATCGCTCCTTCAGCAACTCCAGGGCAATTTTTGCCCGTTTTAGCTTAATGTCATTCATTAAAGTATCGGCAAACGTTGATATGGCATTGGCTATTTTAGCTGCCATTTTGGGGTCTTTGTCAAGCACTTCTATACGAACCGACATGAATTTTGTCCGTTCAACCGAAATATTAGAGTTGTATTCTTTTTTTAATTGTGTTTTGGGGTACTGAGCATCTTCTGCTATTTCATAATGCTCGTAAAGATTATACTTTTTGATGATTTTGTTTTTAAGTTCATCAGAATTCAATATCTGAAGTACTTGTTCTACTTCTTCTTCTTCACCAAATTGTAAAGCGCCTTTGGACCCCATGTCATCCCTAATTACCGATTTTGCCAGGGATTCAGAAGTGGCCGGATAGAGAATTACGGACGACTGAAATTTTGGGGTTATAAGTAATGATGTTATAATTGAAATTACGGCTCCAATAGCTGTGATGGCAAAAATGATTTTCCATTTTTTGAGGATAAAAACAAAAAGATTTGTTGAATCAAATGTTGAATCCTGAGTAGTCTTATTCATTTGAGCTTATTTAAAAGTTTTGTGCAAAAATATAAATATCTGCCAATTTGATGATATCGGCAATGCATTAAATTATTTTTCGATGGTGTAACTTAAAGTAAGTTGCTCTGATTCGCCTTTCCCAAGTTTAATATCCCAGTAAAGAAAACCTTTTTCTTCGTTGTGTTTAGCGCCTGATTTTTCCTTTATTTCAACGCTTTTGTCTTTAATATTACTTACGGGTATTTGGTCTTCTATTGTGATTTCGATTGGATAGGCTTTTGTGTTTTTTACAGTAATCTCATAGTCGTATGTTTCTGATTTATTTTTTCCCAGGAGGTTGCGTTTAATCTCATGTTTAATCAGTTCTTTTTTTATTACAATTGAAGGATCGCGGGCGATGCTGAGTTTTAACGTATCAGTTGTTTTTTTGGGTGTAAGCCATGTGCTGCCTACCCAGGTGTTTTCGAAAAAAATGGCTGCTTCGCCTTCCAGTAGTTTAATTTTTTCCCAACCGGGTATTTGGGCTACAAGAAATGCTGCATCGGCAAAGTCGGGTAAAGCGTAATATTTAAATTCTGCAGGAATTGATGTTGTTTGCAGTTCAATTTGTTTCTCCTGGTTATGAGCTGGTATGTTATAAGGTTTGTCAAATTTATATTCTATCCTGTTACTTTGTTGCAGCGTGTTTACGCCCTGGGCACTGCTCGATGTAATTTCATATTTGGGTTGTGTTCCGCCGGTTGTTGCGGCTGGAGCTGTTTTACTGCTTGTTTTTTTTCTCATTCTGGGACGCTCTTCTTCGACTGCCGCTACTACTATTTCATCAAGTTGGGTAACAGCTGCTTGCATCCTGAGGTTTATGTTGCTTGTTTGTCCGGCATTAACCCTGAATCGTGAAGTGCTTGTAGGCTGATAGCCTACGGAGCTGGCTTTAATGTTGTAGTAACCCGGTTTTACATGTTCAATTTTGAAGTTGCCACTCGCATTTGTTACTGATCCAGTGACCTGATTCCCGTTTTGCATAAGCACTACGTTTGCATATGGAATTGCTCCACTTCTATTGTCAAAAACTCTTCCGCGAATACTACCTGTTTTTTTCATTTGTTGAATAACACGTTTACCTGAACCGTATGAAGGTTTGGGCTGGTTGGTATACCAAACGCGCATGTTTGGTTTTTCGTTTGTTAGTGTAGGGTTGGTATTGCTTACGCTTGCTTTTACATTTTTCCAGGCTTTTGATGTGTTTTGTTTGACCACGGCTTTATGAATAAGTTTCATAGGTTCTGTGGTGGATGGTATCAATAGCTCATAGGTTGCATGCCAACCGGCATTGGGTATGTAACTTGTAACTTGAAGAGTAGCATTGGTATACTTTGCAGCATTAATGTTTACAGTAATTTCGGCAAAAGGTTCTTTGCGCATCTGGCGCATTTCAATGCTGTCATCTAGTGCTGTTAATTGTTTGTTCAGGTCATGTAATGTGTATTGAACGTCCAGTTCTGTATTATGTATTTCCTGCATCCTTTCTCTGTAGAAATCAGCAATGATTTTCAGTTTATCTTTTGAGAGTGTTTCCTGTCCCTTAACATTGTAGTTTGTTTTTAAGAGGGTCATTTCTTCTCCAAGAGCTTTGAGCTTATTGTTGAGTTTTTGTCTTTTTTGCTGAATTATTTTTCGTTTGGCCCGAATGTCATCAAGTGCGTTTGGTGGCAGGGTGTTGGGATTTATACCCGGTTCGACCGATGCTACTCTAATGCTTTTTGGGGTTTTAATTCGTATGGAGGTTGGGTCTATACTTTGCGGCAAATGCTCAATTACCAGCACTGATTCTCCCCTGGGAATGTTGACTTTTACATTTGATTTTATTAATGCACCTTCTAATAGGAAGCTTACTTCATCGATGTTGCTCTTTACGCGCAATGTGTCATTGGCTGTGCCTGCTATGCTTGCTATGATTAATGAGAAGCAAAAGATGTATTTTTTCATGTATTTGTTTTTAACACGATAAATATACATCTTTTTGCTAATTATTCAGAATATTGTAATTCATTTACTTGTGCCGGTTTATCAATACTTCTTCAACTTTTTCGATGCCTAGACCGCGTTTGCTTAGCAATACCATTAAGTGAAAAATAAGATCTGCAGATTCGTTGAGCAGTCGTTTATCTTTTGTGTTTTTAGCTTCAATTACAGTTTCTACCGCTTCTTCTCCAACTTTTTGCGCTATTTTATCAATACCTTTTTCGAATAGTGAAGTTGTGTAAGATCCTGCCGGCATCTCATTCTTCCGTTGTTCAATTACATTTTGTAGTTGCGGCAAAAACTCCATGATGCTTGTTTTTTTTGTCGCAAAGCAATTGTAGTTTCCCGTGTGGCAAGTGGGGCCTTCCGGTGTTGCCATTACCAAAAGGGTGTCATTATCACAATCAGGATATATGTCTATCAGGTTGAGTGTATTTCCACTCGTTTCGCCTTTTACCCATATTTCTTGTCTGCTGCGACTGTAAAATGTAACCTTGCCCGATTTCAGGGTGCGCTCCACAGCCTCTTTATTCATGTATCCAAGCATAAGTACCTGCCTTGTTGTTGCATCCTGTACTATTGCAGGTACAAGGCCATTTTGTTTTTCAAAATTAATTTTTGAGCTATCCATAATTGTTGGTTGTTTGAATGATTAGAAAATATGTAAAAACCAGTTTGCTTTTTTAAAACAAGCTGTCAGATTCGCATAGTTACACCTTTATCCTGAAGATATAATTTAAGGTCACTGATTTGAATCTGATTATAGTGAAACACACTTGCTGCCAATGCGGCATCGGCTTTGCCTATGTCAAATGCTCCTACGAAATGTTCCATTGAACCTGCTCCACCAGAGGCAATAACAGGAACATTAACGTTTTCTGATAGTTTTTGCAAGGCTTCGTTGGCAAATCCATTTGTTGTGCCATCGTGATTCATCGATGTGAATAAAATTTCTCCGGCACCTCTTTGGATACCCTCCTGGGCCCAGCTATAGAGCTCTTTAGTGGTGCGTTGTGTGCCGCCTTTAGCGTAAACATTCCACTGGTCATTTTCAAGTTTTGCGTCTATGGCCAATACCACGCATTGGTTGCCGAATGCGAGCGCAATGTCGTTGATGAGTTTGGGGTTGGCCAGTGCAGCTGAGTTGATTGATACTTTATCGGCACCTGCTTTAAGCAATACCGAAGCATCTTGCGCTGTTTTTATGCCCCCACCTACTGTAAACGGAATGTTTACATGTCTGGCAATACGTTTAACCAAATCAGGAAAGGTGTTGCGCTCTTCCTGACTGGCTGTAATGTCGAGGTAAACCAACTCGTCGGCCCCCGATGCACTGTAAAGTTTACCCAATTCAACAGGATCGCCTACATCCTTTATTTCTTTAAAGTTGATGCCTTTTACGGTTCTTCCGTTTCGAACATCGAGGCATGGAATAATACGTTTGGTTAACATAGTTTTTGTTTTATAGGTTTTTCATCCACGTTTTCAAATTCAGGCTTTCCTGCGAGGTTTCATAAAGTGCCTTGCCTACAATGGCTTTAGAGATTCCAATCTGATCCAGCTCCATCAAATCCACTCTCGCGCTGACTCCTCCGCTGGCAATGATTGTAAGTCCGGGAAATAAACTGCTGATTTTCTCATAGAGCTTGATGTCCGGTCCTTTCATCATGCCATCCCGCTCAATGGCTGTGATAACGGCTGTTTTTAATCCGCATTGAGTGAACTCTTTTAAAAGTTTTACAATGTTCGTGTTGGTCTGCTTTTGCCAGCCATTGATAGAAATGTGTTCTTTGCGCACATCGGCGGAAAGCCAAATGTGATCTCTCCCGAACCTATTTAACCAGTTTTTAAATAATTCAGGTTGTGTTAAGGCAGTGCTCCCAATATTTACTGCGCCTATGCCACTATTAAGCAGGTTTTCAACCTGTGATGTTGTTTTTATGCCACCACCTACGTCTATAGTGAGGTTAGTGCTTATTGCGACTCGTTTAATAGTTTCAATGTTTTTTTGCCGGCCGGTTTTGGCGGCATCAAGGTCTACTATGTGTAGCTTTTTCGCACCATAGGATTCAAATTCTTTGGCCACTTCAACCGGATCTAATCCATAGGTGGTTTTTTGACTGAAATCTCCTTGTTTCAGCCGCACGCATTCCCCGTTGATGATATCTATTGCTGGAATAATTTCGATCATAGCGTAATGAATTCTTTTAAAAATTGTGCGCCAACCTCGCCACTCTTTTCAGGGTGGAATTGTACGCCGTAAAAGTTTTTGTATTGCATGGCTGCGCTAAATGTGCCATCGTAATTGCTTGTTAATGTTGTATGTTTGTTTTGTGGCACATAGTAACTGTGTACGAAATAGACATATTTCTGATCGAGTACGCTGAAAATTCCCTGGTTTAGAGCGTCTACTTTGTTCCACCCCATATGTGGTATTTTAAGCCCCGGCTTTGCACCGAATTTTTTAACCGGAGCGGGTAAAATATCCATACATGTTGACGAACCCTCCTCAGAGTAGGAACACATGAGTTGCATTCCCAGGCATATCCCCAATACGGGCTGTTCGAGTGATCTAATGATTTTATCAAGGCCGTTTTCCTTTAAATATTTCATTGTGCCTGAAGCTTCGCCAACTCCCGGGAAAATGACTTTATCTGCTTTGCGAATTTTATCCGGGTCGGCCGTTATTTCAGCATTTACGCCAAGTCGCTGTAGTGCAAAATCGACCGATTGAATATTTCCGGCATTGTATTGTATGATTACGATTTCCATAGATTGTGTTTTTATATTTGACCTTTCGACGAAGGCAGCGCATTTAAACTGCTTTGCTGAATTGCCATTTTTACAGTACGGGCAAATGATTTAAAAACAGATTCAATAAGGTGGTGGTCGTTTTTACCAGTAGCTGTAACGTGCAATGTGCATTCAGCTTTTTGGGAGAATGAGCGGAAAAAGTGCTCAAATAGTGTTGAGTCTATTCCACCCACAGTGTCGCGTTTAAAATCCACATCCCATTTTAAATACGGGCGACCACCGAAATCAACGGCTGTTGTGGCCAATGCTTCATCCATGGGTAGCGTGAATCCATAGCGATTGAGTCCTTTTTTGTTTTTCAGTGCATTGGCAAATGCCGCTCCCAGAGCTAAACCAGTGTCTTCGATTGTGTGGTGTTCGTCTATCTCTAAATCACCTGTGCAGTTAATGTTGAGTTTTATGTTTCCATGAAAAGCTATCTGCTCCAGCATGTGATTAAAAAATGCAATTCCGGTTTTAATTTTCGGTTTTTCAAATTTGTTGAGATCTACAAATACCTCAATGTCTGTTTCTTTTGTTTGGCGTTTTACCAGGCTTTTTCTCTGGTTATTTATTAAAAAGCTTGCAATTTCTTCCCAGTTGCTTGTTACCAGAGATAAGCTCTCAGATTTCTGTTCGGTAGCGTTTGATTCCTTGAAAAGGATGGCCCGGCTGCCTATGTTTTCGGCAAGCTGCACGTCAGTGAAGCGATCGCCAATCACATACGATTCGGCCAGGTTATACTGACCATTCAGGTAGCTTGTCAACATGCCAGTTCCCGGCTTGCGGTTTGGGCTGTTGTCAGAGGGTAACGACGGGTCTATGTGAATGGCATCGAAAACAATTCCTTCTCCCCGGAGTATATTAACCAAAAGGTTTTGCAATGGAGTGAATTTTTCCAGGGGAAAGCTTTCGGTGCCCAGACCATCCTGATTAGTTACCATTACCAAACGATAGTCGGTACGGGCAACTATTTTTTTAAGTGCGCCTATTACACCCGGAAGAAGACAGAATTTTTCCAGACTGTCTACCTGGAAGTCTTCCTCTGGTTCGGCTATTAGGGTTCCATCTCGATCAATGAAAAGTATTTTTTGCATGATTTCCTGTTTATTGTACAGAAGGTGTTTTTTCTGTGGGTTGATTCTCCGTAGTATTTAAATTTTGGAGTGTTTTTAAAAGCAAACTATTTTCCCTCGGAGTGCCAATGCTGATACGCAATGTGCTTTTGCACCCTTTCATATTACTTCTGTCTCGTATAATTATGCCCCGTTTTTTTAGTTGTTTATAAATTTGCTCAGCATTCCTGAACTTAACCAGTAAGTAATTTGCATCAGACGGATAAACTGTTACTACAGCACTTATTGTGTTCAGGGCTTTTATCATCGCATTACGCTCATTAATAATTGTATTGACCCAGTTTTTCATTACAGGTGCTGTTTTGAGTGCCTGTGTCATTTGTCGCTGGGTTAGTTGATTGAGGTTATAGGGAAGCTTTATACGCATTAACCATTGAATGATTTCGGGGTTTGTAAATGCCAGTCCACCCCGAATGCCAGCCATACCCCAGGCTTTAGAGAAAGTTTGCAAAACTATCAGGTTGGGAAACTCCTTAATTCGGTTGCGCCATGGCTCAGAGTTGGAAAATTCCAGATAAGCCTGATCAATTATGACCAATCCATTGAAACTTATTAATATTTTTTCTATGGTATTCGTGTCTAGTATATTACCTGTAGGATTGTTTGGCGAACAGAGAAAGATCATTTTCGTTTCTTTATCTGCAGCTTCTAATATGGTGTCTGCATCGGGCTGAAACTGATTGTCTAGCATTACTTCTTTAATGTAGCAATTTTGAATGTTTGCCGCTACCTCATACATTCCGTATGTGGGTTGGGGAATTAAAACGTTCGATCGCCCTGGCTCAGTAAAAACCCTGAAAAGCAGGTCTATGAGTTCATCAGAACCGTTACCCGGTAAAATACTATCTGAAGGAATTTTGTAATATTCAGCCAGCGCTTCACGCAAATCAGTTTGTTTTGGATCGGGGTAACGACCCAATTCGCTAAATGGATTTTCATTGGCATCCATCAGTACCTGATTGTCTTGTTTTATCAGGCTGCGCGCTGAGCTGTAGGGTTTTAGTTTTCGGATGTTTGGCCGAACAAGTGATCCGATATTCATGATGTCAGGTTTTTTAGATTATTAATTCTTAGTTGCATTGCATTTGCGTGCGCCTGAAGCTGTTCGTTTTGGGCCATGGTTACCACAGCTTTGCCAATTGAGTTCACTCCTTCGGAGCTTAATTCCTGAAACGTGATTTTTTTCATAAAGGCATCCATATTTACACCACTAAATGCGGTAGCTGCTCTGTTTGTGGGTAGCGTATGATTTGTGCCCGATGCGTAATCTCCGGCACTTTCAGGGGTTAGTGCACCAATAAATACCGAGCCGGCATTTGTAACTTTTGTAGCAAGTTCCCGGGCGTTTGATGTGGCCAATATGAGGTGCTCCGGTGCATATGCATTACTTATGCTCATGGCCTCGTCGGTGTCTGACGTTTTTACCACCAGACTCTTGCTAAGTGTGGTTTTTGCAATTTCGCTCCGTGGAAGGTCTTTAATTTGCTTGTTGAGTTCTTTTTCTATCTCATTTAGCTTTTTATCGTTGGTTCCAATAAGTAAGACCTGGCTGTCGGTGCCGTGCTCAGCTTGTGAGAGCAAATCAGCTGCAACGAATGCTGCATTTGCATCGGCATCGGCAATGACTGCTACCTCGCTGGGTCCGGCTGGCATATCAATCGCAATTCCCTCTAAAAAAGCAAGTTGTTTTGCAGCTGTAACAAATTGATTTCCGGGTCCCAGAATTTTATCAACCTTCGGAATACCTTCTGTTCCATAAGTTAATGCTGCAATTCCCTGGGCACCACCGCCACAGTAAATGGTTGTAAGTCCTGATTGCAAAGCAGCATATTGAATGGTAGTGGGAATTTCTCCGTTTATATCAGGTGGCGTGATCAAAACAATTTCTTTGCATCCGGCAAGTACAGCCGGTACAGCCAACATAATTACCGAAGAAAACAGGGGTGCTGTCCCACCTGGAATATATAAGCCTACTTTTTCAATTGGTACAGCCCGTTGTTCACAAATTACTCCAGGTGCAGGCTCAATTTTTATTTCTGAGCTTATTTGGGCCAGGTGAAATTGTTTTATGTTTTTTATGGCAAGGTCAATAGCATCTTTAAGGTCATCGGATATGCCTTTTACGTTTTCTTCCATTGTTGTTTTGTTCAACGATATATATTTGGGGGCATTTCCGTCAAATTTTTCGGAGAAATTAATCAGGGCCCGATCACCATTATTTTTTACTTCGTCCATTATTTTTCTTACGACAGGGAAGAGGTCTTCTTTTTCCCTGACAGGACGTTTAATGATGCTGTTGAGGTCTTTCTGATTAGTATATTGAATGTATTGCATGGTGTGTTTTTAAAGTAATTACACAATCATTTTTTCGAGAGAGGTGACCAATATTCCTTGTGCTCCTGCACTTTTCAGCTGGTCGATAACCTGCCAGAATTTATTTTCATTTACCACCGAGTGCACTGAGCTCCATCCTTCTTCAGCCAGGGGCACTACCGTAGGACTTTTCATTCCAGGTATAAGCTCAATGATGTGTTCCAGCTTGTCATTTGGTGCATTGAGCAGTATGTATTTGTTGTTTTCTGCTGCCATTGCTGCATCGAAACGAAAAATGAGCTGGTTGAGTAATTCCTGTTTGGCAGGGTTTATAGCCGGGTTTTTTATTAACAGGGCCTCGCTTTTTACAACCGTTTCTACTTCTTTAAGACCATTGCTGATAAGGGTACTCCCGGAGCTTACAATGTCGAAAATTGCATCAGCAAGACCAATACCCGGAGCTATTTCTACAGAGCCGCTAATTTCGTGTACTTCTGCTCTTATACTATTTTTTAACAGAAACTTGGTGAGTATCTGAGGGTAGGAGGTAGCTATACGTTTATTTTGAAACCAGTTCAAATCGGGATAGTTGTTTTCTTTTGGAATGGCAAGAGAGAGTCGGCATTTTGCAAATCCTAATTTAAGTGCTGTCTCAACCGGTCTGTTTTTTTCAAGCACCTCGTTTTCTCCAACAATCCCTGCATCTGCTACTCCGTCGGCCACATATTGTGGTATGTCATCATCTCTGAGGTAAAGCAGCCTGATGGGAAAATCGTTCGATAATGCTATGAGTCTCCTTGCGCCATTTGTAAAACGTATACCTGATTCTTTAAAAAGTTCCAGCGATTTGTCGCTCATGCGACCTTTCTTTTGTACTGCAATTGTAATTTTGTCCATAATATTTATCGTTTAATTTTTTTGCATAAAAAAAGGCCGGCAGTTAGCTGCCGGCCTTTTCTGATTAAGATTTTTCTATTCTATTCAGACCATACGCATCCTGCCGTGTGTGTATTACACCCGTGATGATGATGGATATGATGCTGAATTGTTTTCATTTTATTCGTTCTTATTGTTTCATTTTTTTCTGTTTTTTCGACTAAAGCTTCCAATGCGCTTCGCTTTTTGGGGCTGAAGTCTACTTTATATGATTTCAATTTGCTGATCTGTTTTTGTTTCTCCTATCCCGATACGTTTCCCTCTCGG
>Ga0102940_1000784_pt1 | contig 21456 bp, 20 predicted proteins | sample SalPonR2_C_D1_MG_FD_78215 | JGI IMG/M metagenome (GOLD analysis project Ga0102940, IMG submission 78215) | Salt pond soil microbial communities from South San Francisco under conditions of wetland restoration - Salt Pond MetaG R2_C_D1_MG | ecosystem: Environmental > Aquatic > Marine > Intertidal... | reverse complement strand
CGGTGATGCCGATCGCCCCGCGCGCCTCGGGGGTGAGGCCCCGGTGCGACGATGACGCGGGGTGGCTGAGCGTCGTGCCGACGTCTCCCAGCGTCGGCGCGAAAGCGATGTGGGGCGCGGCCCGAACCAGCCGGTTCGCCGCCTCGCGCCCCCCCGGAATCTCGAAACTCACCATGTGCGAGCCGCGGTCGCCCAGGAGCGCCGAGGCCCTGTTGTGGTCCGGGTGGTCCCGCCGGGTGGGATAGAGCACACGGGCGACGCCGGGCATCTCCGCGAGCGCGTCGGCCAGCGCCCGGGCGTTCGCCTCGGCGCGGTCGTACCGCATGTCGAACGTGTAGAGGCCGCGTTCGGCCAGCCAGCAGTCGAAGGGCGACGGCGTGAGGCCCATCGTCACCGCCGTCGTCCGGATGCGCTGCATCAGCGCGGAATCCCGGGCCACGACATAGCCGAGGGTGGCGTCGGAATGACCGGCGAGGAGCTTCGTCACCGAATGGATCACGATGTCGGCGCCATGTTCGAACGGACGGAAGGCCGCGGGCGTCGTGAAGGTGTTGTCGACGGCGACGGGAATGCCGCGCTCCTTCGCGATCCTGACGAGTCCGGTCACGTCCGCGACGCGGAGCGTCGGGTTCGAGACGACCTCGATCAGGATCAGCCGGGTCTCGGGCCGCAGCGCGTCGGCCATCGCCGCCGCATCCGTCGGATCGGCGAGGCTGGCGGCGATCCCCAAGCGCGGCAGCGTCTCGGACATCAGGCGAAGCGAGCGTCCGTAGAGCTGATCGCCGCCCAGCACATGATCGCCCGCCTCGAGCGCGCCGAGCAGCGCGACCGTGACGGCGGCCATGCCGGACCCGACGACCAGACCGCCGCTGGCGGATTCCATCGCATCGATCTTCGCGGCGAGGACATCCGCGTTCGGGTGGCCTTCGCGCGCGTAGGTGTAGCCGGGCCGCGAGCCGTCGTACTGCGCGTCGAGGGCGTCGGGACTTTCGGAGGCGTAGACAACCGACGGCTGGATCGGAGTGCCCACGGGGCGGCTCGAACTGGCGGGCCACGGCGTGCGACGGACGAGGGACTTGCGGTCGGTCAACGGATTCTCCGGTCAGGTCTTCGGACGAAGGATCGCGCACGGCCCCGCCGCGGCGGCAGGATCATGGTCATGAGCCGTCCTCGAATTCCTGCTGCAGCGCGCGCACCGTGTCGATGAGGCCCGGCTGTTGCGTGCGCCGCAACCGTTCCGCCGTGACGATGGTCCGCAGTTTCTCCTCCGTTCCGTTCAGATCGGCGTTGATCAGCACGTAGTCGTAGCTGTCCCAGTGGCTGATCTCGTCCCAGCTCCGCTGCATGCGCTTGGCGATGGTCTCGTCGGAATCCTGGCCCCGGGACTTCAGGCGCGACCGGAGCGCCGAGATCGACGGCGGCAGAAGGAAGATCGACAGCACATGCTCCTGCAGCGACGAGTTCCGGATCTGCTGGGCGCCCTGCCAGTCGATGTCGAACAGCACGTCGACCCCGTCGTCGATCGCGGCCTGGACGGGGGACTTCAGCGAGCCGTAGAAATTGCCGAAGACATGGGCATGCTCGAGCATCTCGCCCTCCGTCACGAGCCGCTTGAAGTCCGGCTCCGACACGAAATGGTAATCCGCGCCGTCGGTCTCTCCGGACCGCGCGGGGCGGGTCGTGGCCGAGACGGAGAAGCGGATCGACGGATCCCAGTCGCGCAGCCGCCGGGCGAGCGTCGACTTTCCAGCGCCCGAAGGCGACGACAGGATGATGAGAAGCCCGCGCCGGCGCATCGTCATTCCACGTTCTGGACCTGCTCGCGCATCTGATCGATGACGTGTTTGAGGTCAAGCCCGATCCGGGTGAGGCCGGCGTGCTGAGCCTTGGCGCACAAGGTGTTGGCTTCGCGGTTGAATTCCTGGGTCAGGAAATCGAGCTTGCGCCCCTTCGGCCCCTCGCCCGAAACGAGGTCGCGCGCGGCGGAAACATGCGCGCTCAGCCGGTCGAGTTCCTCCGCCACGTCGGCCTTGACCGCAATCACGGCAAGCTCCTGCGCCACGCGATCGGGGTCGGCGCCCGCCGCGTTTTCCGTGACCCGTGCAAGGGTTTCCGACAGCGTGTCCTTCATCCGCGCGGCCCGGTCGGGCAGAGTGTCCCGCGCGTCACCGACGAGCGTCTCCACGGCGTCGACCTGCTCGCGCAACAACCGCTCCAGCTGCGCACCCTCCGCGGCGCGCATCGTGTCGAAGGCGTAGAGGAGATCGGGCATGGCGGCCAGGACCGCCTTGCGGAGCGGTCCGGTGTCGTCCTGGCGCGGGCCGCTCTCCAGCACGCCCCTGATGGCGAGGATGTCGCGCACCGCCGGCTGTGCGAGCGCAAGCCCCTCGACGCGGGCCGCCTCCTGCACGCTGCGAACCAAGTCTATCGCACCGCCCAGGGCGGCCCGGTTGAGGCTTGCGGTCTCGGCGTCGGTTTCCTGCGCGACACGCAGCGCGAGCGTGACGCTGCCGCGCGCGACCCGCGCCTGCACCATCGGCCGAAGCGCCTGTTCCAGACCTTCGATCCAGTCCGGCGCCCGCAGCTTGAGGTCGAAACCACGGCCATTGACCGAGCGGATCTCGGCCGTCCAGCTCCAGCCGTCGTGTCGTCCGGACGCCGAGGCAAATCCGGTCATAGAACGTGTCATGCCCGGCTCCCCGCGATTAACCCTTTGGTAACAATTCGCCGGATTCCACGGAATGTTCGTGCCATAGTGGCTCCGGCAGCGCTCGCGGGCAGCGTTAGCAGACGGGTACCCATGCGGCAACCACGGCCGGACGGCAGGGAGCAGGAGAGATGACGGCAAGGGCCGACAACGTGATCGACCTCGGGGGCAAGCGGGCGGAGCTCGGTCCGCGGGAACTGCGGCAGGTGGAAGCGTACTGGGAAGGCCTGCGCGAGGGCCGCCTGCTGCCGGATCGCGCCGAGCTCGACCCGCGCGGGCTTACACCGCTCATCCGGAATTGCATCCTCCTTGACAGGATCGCACCCGGCCTTGCCCGCATCCGGATCTCGGGGCGCCATGTCTCCGACCTCATGGGTATCGACGTCGAGGGAATGCCGCTCTCGGCGCTGTTCCTGCCGGATGCGCGGCCGGACCTGACGGAAACCCTGAGCGCGGTCTTCGAGGAACCCGCGGTCGCCCGCATCGCGCTGAAGAGCCCCGGCGCGCTCGGACGGCACGAGCTTGCCGCCCGGATGATCCTGCTTCCGCTTCGCGACGACATGGGCGACGTGACGCGGGCGCTGGGGTGCCTGCTGGCGGAGGGGCCGATCGGCCGAACGCCGCGGCGGTTCGCGATCGAGGACCAGACGCGGCAGACGCTCGTCGGCTATGCCGGACCGCGAAATGCGACGTATGTTCCGCGCGGCGGGCACGAGGCCGGATCAGGCGGGGCCGAGATCGTGAACCTGCGTCCGCGCGACGCCTGACCGACTCAGCCGACCGCCGCTTCGCTCCGCTTCGCGCGCCGCTCCGACAGTTCCTCGGCCACGAGGAACGCCAGTTCGAGAGCCTGGCTCGCGTTGAGGCGCGGGTCGCAGGCGGTGTGATAGCGGTCGCTGAGGTCTTCGTCGGTGACCGCGCGGACCCCGCCGGTGCATTCGGTCACGTCGCGGCCCGTCATCTCGAAATGCACCCCGCCAGGGATCGTGCCCTCGGCATTGTGGATCTCGAAGAACTCCCGCACCTCGCGAAGGACGCTGTCGAACGGCCGGGTCTTGTAGCCCGAGGACGACTTGATCGTGTTGCCGTGCATCGGATCGCAGGACCAGACGACCTTCGCGCCCTCCTCGCGCACCGCCGAGACGAGGCGCGGCAGGTGCTCGCCGACCTTGCCGGCGCCGAACCGGGCGATCAGCGTGAGGCGGCCTTCCTCGTTCTCTGGGTTGAGCTTCTCCATGAGCACCTTGAGGTCGTCCGCGGTCGTCGTCGGACCGCACTTGAGCCCGATCGGGTTCTGGACGCCACGGCAGAACTCGACATGCGCACCGTCGGGCTGCCGTGTCCTGTCGCCGATCCAGATCATGTGTCCCGAGCCGGCAAGCCATTTCCCGGTCGTGGAGTCGACGCGGGTCAGCGCCTCCTCGTATTCCAGCAGAAGTGCCTCGTGGCTGGTGTAGAAATCGACGGTGCCGAGATCGTGCGCGGTCTCCGCCGTCATGCCCGCCGCCGACATGAAGTCGAGCGTGTCCTGGATGCGGTTCGCGAGATCGCGGTACTTCTCGGATTCCTCGCGCTCCGTGAAGCCGAGTGTCCATGCGTGCACGCGGTGCATGTCGGCGAAGCCGCCCTTCGAGAAGGCCCGAAGCAGGTTGAGCGTCGCGGCGGCCTGGGTGTAGGCCTCGAGCATCCGCCCGGGATCGGGCATCCGCGCTTCGGGCGTGAAATCGAAGCCGTTGACGATGTCGCCACGATAGGACGGAAGCTCCACCCCGTTCACCGTCTCCGACGGCGCGGAGCGCGGCTTTGCGAACTGTCCCGCCATCCGGCCGACCTTGACGACGGGAACCTTCGCGCCGAACGTCAGTACCATCGCCATCTGCAGGAGCACCTTGAACGTGTCGCGGATGTTGTCGGCCGAGAACTCCGCGAAACTTTCGGCGCAGTCGCCGCCCTGCAGAAGAAACGCCTCTCCGCGCGCGGCCTTGGCAAGCTCGGAGCGAAGCGTCCGCGCCTCTCCGGCGAACACGAGCGGCGGATACTTCGACAGCCGGCCCTCAACCCCCGCGAGGGCCCCGGCGTCGGTGTAATCCGGCATCTGGACCCGAGGCAGCGCACGCCATCCGCTTTTCTGCCACTTGTTCATCGCTCAGCACTCCATGCGAACATCAGGCGTCGCTTATAGGCGAGCGCCGCTGCATTGCAAACCCGACATCGGGCCGGAAATCCGGAGGAATCACCTCGGCACGACAGGATGCGCCGGGGGCGCCCTTGCACGCCACGTCCAAACCTGCTTCGGTGTCGTCCGCTAAGGAGGGCGCGGCTTGGACCTGAGTCGTCAGATCGTCGAGGTGGACGCCAGCGGGAAAAAGCCGCGACGCTTCGTTTTCGTGCTGCTCGACAATTTCACGATGCTCTGCTTCGCCTGTGCGCTGGAAGCGCTCCGGATCGCCAACCGGATGTCCGGCAAGACACTCTATTCCTGGGTGCTCGCCGGCGAGGGCGGGGATATCGTGACATGCTCCGCCGGCACCCAGTTCAAGCTCGAAATGGATCTCGAGGAAGTGAACCGCGACGACACGATCCTCGTCTGCGGCGGGATCGACGTGGCCAACGCCTCGACCAAGCGGATCCTCAACTGGCTCCGGCGCGAAGCCCGGCACGGTGTGGCGATCGGCGGGCTCTGCACGGCGGGCTACACGCTTGCCAAGGCCGGTCTTCTGGACGGCCGGAAGGCGACGATCCACTGGGAGAACCAGGACAGCTTCGCGGAGGAGTTCGAAGAGGTCACGCTCACGAAATCGGTCTTCGTGGTCGACGGCAACCGGATGACGACGGCGGGCGGAACCTCCTCCATCGATCTCATCCTCAAGATCATCGCCGACGAGCACGGCGAGGAGCTTGCCGGGGCCGTCGCGGATCAGCTCATCTACACGACGATCCGCACGGATCAGGACACCCAGCGTCTCAGCGTGCCGACGCGGATCGGCGTCCGGCATCCGAAGCTGAGCCAGGTCATCCAGAAGATGGAGGCTAATATCGAGGAGCCGATCAGCCCCGCCGTCCTCGCCAGGGAGGTCGGCATGTCGACGCGGCAACTCGAGCGGCTGTTCCGGCGCTACCTCAACCGGAGCCCAAAGCGGTACTACATGGAACTGAGGTTGCAGAAGGCGCGCAACCTGTTGATGCAGACGGACATGAGCGTCATCAACGTCGCCCTCGCCTGCGGTTTCGCAAGCCCCTCGCACTTCTCGAAATGCTACCGGGCGCACTACCACACCACCCCCTACCGCGAGCGCGGTGCGCATGGGACGCGGCTTTCGGTCTGAGGCGTCGACGACGAGGGGGATCAGGCGTGCGCCGTCGCGGGCTCTAGCGAGAAAGCGACGATCGCCCGCACCAGCCGGTCGAGCGTGTCGAAGGCGGTGGCGCCCTCGGCCACGGCATCGGCGATCAGCGAGAACTCGGTGCAGGCGACCATCTGCACCCCTGCGCCCCGGCCCAGAAGCTCCTCCGACGCGGCGCGGAGCGACTGGCGAGAGGCGGCGGTGGGTCCGTCCGTCTTGACCGACCGGATCACGGCGAGCGTGGCCTCCTCGTCCGTGGCGTACAGCGGCGTCAGCCCCGCCTCCGCCATCGGCGCATCGAAGAGCCCGACGCGACGGACCGCCGGGGAGGCGAGGATGCCGACCGTGCCGCCCTCACCGGCGAGGTGCCGGGCATGGGCGACCGACAGCGCGACCATGTCGAGGAACCGGACGGACGCCGCGCCCCGGATCGCGCCGGCATAATGGTGCGCGGTGTTGCAGGGCATGGCCAGCGCCTCGGCCCCCGCGCCTTCCAGTCGCCGCGCCATCATGGCGAGCACCGGTCCCGGATCCTCGCCCTCCCCGTCGATCAGCCGCTTGATGCGCGAGGGCACCTGCGGGTTCTGGTCGACGAGGAGCGGCACGTGATCGGAATCGTCCACCGCGGGCACCGCGGCGATGACCTTCTGCATCAGAAGGATCGTCGCTCCGGGCCCCATGCCGCCGAGAATGCCGACGGTGCGGGGCGCGCCCGCCCCCGTGCCGTCCATCATTCCGCCGCGATGCTGGCGTCGTCGGCGAAGACGGCGTCGTAGCCGAAGAGCCCTGCCGCGCCACCGGTATGCAGGAAGACGATGCGCTCGCCCTGCCGGAACCTGCCCTTGCGGCAGTAGTCGATGAGGCCCGCGGCGCCCTTGCCGGAATAGACCGGATCGAGGAGGATGCCCTCGAGTTCGGCGAACATGCGGATCGCCTCGATCGTGTCGGCGCGGGGAATGCCGTAGCCGGGTCCGACGTAATGGGTGTCGGCCACCACGTCCTCCCGGGCGACCGCTCCGGCACACCCCAGCTTCTCGGCCGTGGCGACGGCGAGCTTGTAGACGTTGTCTTCCTGCTTGTCCTTCGGCGCGCGAACGCCGAAGCCCAGAAGCGGGATCTGCGCGTTGAGCGCCTTGAGGCCGGTGACGAGGCCCGCCTGCGTCCCGGCGCTGCCCGTCGCGTGGACGAGACGGTCGATCACGAGGCCGCGCTCGTTGGCCTGATTGACCAGTTCGAAGGCGCAGTTGACGTAGCCGAGCGCGCCCGTCGGGTTCGAGCCGCCGCCGGGGATCGTGTAGACCTTACGGCCGTCGGCACGGAGTTTCTCGGCGGCCTCCTCCATCTCGGCGTTCATGTCGCCGCCCCCCGGCCGCTTCTCGGTCGTGGCGCCGTGCAGATGGTCGAGGAGCACGTTGCCGTTGTGGTTGTAGTTGGGATCGTTCGAGCCGGTGCGATCCTCGAGCAGGATGTGGCAGGCGATGCCGAGCTTCGCCGCGAAGGCCGCGGTCTGGCGGGCGTGGTTCGACTGCGTCGCGCCCTGCGTCATCACCATGTCGGCGCCCATCGCCTCGGCCTCGGCCATCAGGAACTCGAGCTTGCGGGTCTTGTTGCCGCCGGTGGAAAGCCCCGTGCAGTCGTCGCGCTTGATCCAGATCTCCGGGCCGCCGAGCTCCTTCGTCAGCCGGTCGAGCCGCTCGAGCGGGGTCGGCAGATGGGCCAGGAAAATCCGTGGGAAACGGGAGAGATGCATCGGGCTGCGTCCTTCATCGGCTTCTTGTCGGCCGCGACAATGCGCAGGGAACCCACCCGATGCAAACGGGAATTCACGCCGCAGCGCGGCGTCGCAAGAGGCGCGGACGCCAGCCCTTCATGCGCTCGCCCAGGATCAGCATCGCGGGCGTCACGAGGAGCGTGAGCACCGTCGCGACCGTGAGCCCGCCGACAATGGCCGCCGAGAGCTCGGTCCACCACTGCGTGGACGGGGCGCCGTAGACGATCTCGCGCTCGAAGAAGTCGATGCTGAGCCCGATCACCATCGGCATCAGGCCGAGGATCGTCGTGACGGAGGTGAGGACGACGGGCCGGAGACGCTGCGTTCCGGTGCGCAGCGCGGCTTCGCGCGGACCCTGCCCCGACTTGCGAAGATCGTTGTAGGTGTCGATCAGCACGATGTTGTTGTTCACCACGATCCCGGCGAGCGCGATCACCCCGATCCCGCCCATGACGACCCCGAACGGGCGCCCCGTCACCAGAAGGCCCAGCAGAACGCCAGCGACGGAAAACACGATCGCCGACATGACGACGACCGCCTGGTAGAAACTGTTGAACTGCGTCACCAGCACCGTGAACATCAGCGCGATCGCGGTGAGGAAGGCGCCGACGAGAAAGCTGGCCGCATCCTCCTGTTCCTCGGCCTCGCCGGCGAAGGACCACGAGACGCCCTCGGGCAGGTCCATGGCCTCGAGCTCGGACCGCAGGGCGGCGATCTGGTCGTTCACCAGAAGCCCCGGCGCGACGTTCGACTCGATCGTGACCACGCGGGCCTGGTCGATCCGCTTGATCGTGCCGGTGCGCGGCTGCGGCTCGAAGGTCACGAAGTTCGAGATCGGGACGAGCCCCGCGCGGGTCGGGACCCGGAGGCTGCGGAGTTCTTCCAGCGTGCGCGCCTCCACCGGGAAGCGCAGGCGGATGTCGACCGAGCCGTCGGCGTAGTCCGGCCGGTAGTCGGCGACGGTGATCCCCTGCGTGAGAAGCTGCACCGCCTGACCGAGCAGGCTGACGTCGGCTCCGAACCGCGCCGCCTCGGTCCGGTCGAGTTGCAGGTTCCATTCGATGCCCGGAAGCGGCCGGGTATCGGTGACGTCGGTGAAGCCGCCGATGTCCGCCATCACGGAGCGGACGCGCTCGACGACCTCGTCCTGCGTATCGGCATCGGCCGTGCGGATTTCAAGCCGGACCGGCTTGCCGGCGGTCGGCCCCTGCTGCTGGCTCTGCACCTGAACGTCGATGCCGGGGATCCCTGCCATCCCGGTTCGGATGTCCTCGCCGATCCGGGCGGCGGTCCGGCGTTCGTCCCAGTCCTCGAGTTCGAGCTGGATCGTGCCGATCACCTCTTCGTCCGAACGGCGGTCCGAGCCGGTGCGCGCATAGACGGTGGCGACGCCCTCGTAATCGATCAGCCGCTCCTCGACCTCGCGGACGAGCGCGTCCTGCTCCCAGATCGAGAAGCTGTCGCGGGCCCGGACCGTGACCTGCATGAACTCGGGCTCGATCTCGGGGAAGAACGTGACGCCGGTGCCGTATTTCGAATAGGCGGTGAAGGCACCGAGAAGGAGCGCGAGCGCGAGAAGGAGCGTCGTGACCGGGCGCAGGATCGACCAGTCGAGCGCGCGGGCATAGAGGCCGGTGAAACCGCCCGCGGTGCGCGGGTCGCCGTCCTCCGCGGCGTCGAGCACGCGGCGGCTGCGGGCGGTCTGGGGCTGCTTGCGCCCGATCACGCCACCGAGGACAGGTATGAAGATCAGCGCCATGAAGAGCGAGGCGGTGAGCGTGAGGATCACCGTGATCGGCAGGAATTTCATGAATTCGCCGACGGTGCCGGTCCAGAACAGGAGCGGGAAGAACACGCTGAGCGTCGTCACCGTGGAGGCGATGATCGGCCACGACATGCGCTTGGCGGCGTGGGCGAACGCGTCGGGCGGGCTGTCGCCCTCGTGCATGCGCCGATCCGCGAGTTCGGTCGTCACGATCGCCCCGTCGACGAGCATTCCGACGACAAGGATCAGCGAGAACAGGACGACGATGTTCATCGTGTAGCCCATGAACCAGATCGCCGCGACGCCCGAGAGGAAGGCGCCGGGGATGGCGAGGCCGACGAGAACGGCCGAGCGCAGGCCAAGCGCCCAGACCACGACGATCATGACGAGGATGACGGCGGTGATGACGTTCGCCTCGAGGTCGTTCAGGATCGTCCTGACCTGCTCGGCCTGATCCTGGAGGTAATCGATCCGGACGCTGTCGGGCCAGCCCTCCTGCGCCGTGTCCACCGCGTCGCGGACCGCCTCGACCGTGGCGATCACGTTGGCGCCGGTGCGCTTCTTGACCTCGAGGGCGAGCGCAGGCTGTCCGTCGATCCGCGCGAACCCGTCGGGGTCGACATAGGTCGGGCGGATCGTCGCGACGTCGCCGAAGGTGACGACCGTGTCGCCGCGAACCTTCACGGGAAGCTCCATCAGGTCGTCGACATCCTCGATGAGCCCGGGAACCTTGAGGACGAGGCGTCCGGCCCCCGTCTCGATGGCGCCGGCCGCGATCAGCCTGTTGTTGCGGCTGATCTGGCCGATAAGTTCCTCGAAGGAGATGTTGTAGGTCTCGAAGATCGTCGGATCGATCACGACTTCCAGAAGTTCGTCGCGCGCTCCGCCGATATCGACCTCGAGCACGCCGGAGATCGCCTCAAGCCGGCCCTGCAGATCCTCGGCGAGGCCGTTGAGCGTGCGTTCCGGCACCGGCCCCGAAAGCACGGCGGTCAGAATCGGGAAGAGCGCGATGTTGACCTCGTTGACAGAGGGCTCGGTCGCGTCCGCCGGAAGGTCCGGCTGCGCCCGATCGACGGATTCGCGCACGGCGTCCATCGCCTCGTCGCTGTCGAAGCCCGGCTCGAACTCCAGCGTGACCGAGGCGAAGCCTTCCCCGGCGCTCGCGCTCATCTCCCGAAGACCCGTCACCGATGAAAGCTCGGTCTCCAGCGGTTCCACGAGAAGCCGTTCGGCGTCCGCGGGCGCGATGCCCTCCAGCGTCGTGACGACGTAGATCGTCGGGATCGGAACGTCCGGCGCGGCTTCCTTGGGGATGCGGTCGTAGGCCACGGCGCCGACGGCGAGGACGAAAAGCAGCACCATCGACACGACGCGCGAGCGCGAGAAGGCGGCGTCGATGATACCGTTCATGGCGTGCTCTCGACGACGTCTGGCAGGTTTCTGACACGGCCGATGCCGAGTTCGGATTCGTCGCGCGCGGCCACCTCTTCCCCCTCGTTGACGAAGCCCTGCCCCACCGTGACGATCCGCACCGTCTCCGGCAGCCCGCTGACCCAGACGCCATCGGTCTGGGCGCGGACGATCTCCGTGGGGTAGAATTCCACCGTGTCCTCTTCGGTGAGGGTCTTCACGCCCAGCGTGCCGGACGCATCGAGCGACAGGACGGCCGGGGAGACGAAGTGACCCTCGATCGTCTCCGTGGGGAGGCGCACCCGCGCGCTGATTCCGGCGGGGATCGCACCGTCCTCGTTCGGCACCTCGATCTCGGCCTCGAAGGTGCGGGTCTCCGTGTCGGCGCTCGAGCCCACGAAGACCACCTCGCCCTCGCGGGTCTCGCCGGTGATGAAGGTCACCTCTGCCGCCTGGCCCTCGCGCAGCGTCCCGACCGCCTGCTGGGGAATCTGGATGCGTACCTTCAAGGGCCGAAGATCGACGATCTCGGCGGCCGGCGCGCCGGCCTGGATGAATTCGCCCTCCTCGATCTCGAGCCGCTCGATCCGGCCCGCGAAAGGCGCGGTGATCCGCAGATCTTCCATCGCCTCCTCCGCCGCGGAAAGCCGCGCCTCCGCCCCCGCCAGCGCCGACCGGGCCTGCACCAGCCGGTCGACCGTCCCGACCCCGCGGTCGAGCAGCGTCTGCGCGTTCTCGAACTCGCGCTGCGCCCGCTGAAGATCCTGCCGCGCCTGTTCGAGATTGGCCTCGCGCTGGCCGGGCGCGATCCGCGCGATCAGTTCGCCCGCGGCGACATCCGTCCCACGCCGCACCCGCACTTCCGCGACTTCGCCCGAGGTCTGAGCGGGAACGCCGGTCTGCCGCTGCGGCTCCGTCTGTCCTTCGGCCCTGAGGAACTGCTGGATCGCCTCGGCGGTGGAGTCGCGGACCGCGACCGTGACGGGGCCCGGCGAGGTCCTGGCTTCATCGATTTCCTCGTCCGTGTCGCCGGGAAGGATGTACCCGCTGCCCATCCACCCGACGAGCGCCACGATGAGAGCCAGCGCGATCCACTTCGACCGCCCGGAGCCACGGTCGTCGTCGAGATCGCCGATCTGCGCATCGCCCTTCGGGCCGCTCATGTCTCTGTCATCGCGCGCCATGGAGCTTCAGGTGGAGCATGGCGAACGCTCTGACAAGGCCGAAGTCGCCATTAACCGGAGGCTGCGGCGGTTCGGCTTCATTCCGTGGCAACCGTCGCGGCAGGACGTCTTCAGGCGACGCCCTTAAGCTCGATGATCTTCAGGAGCGCCGCGAGAAGCGCCTGCGGCAGCGTCTCGGCCTTGCCCACCCCGATCAGTTCGTCGTCGTCCCTGACGCCTGTCTCGCGGATCGTGCAGGTCCACCGGCCGGCCACCGTGGCCGAATGCCCGGTGATGTGGATCGACCAGGTCGGAAGGGCTTCGGCGATGAGACGAAGCAGCGAGTCGCTCGATCCCAAGGTCCGGCGCCGGGCGTCCGCGAAGGTGCTCCGGTCGGGAAACGCACGCTCGACGACACCGACGATGCCGGCGACCTCCTCGTCCGGCAGGCCAGGTTCTGTTTCCAGACGCGAGATCAGTTTGGCAAGGTCATGCTGCATCGCGGCTCCTCCGGTTGCGACGCGTCCACAGTGAAGCGGTCGGGCCGGGCCGACCTTGATGCGTGTCAAGGCGCGCCGTGCCCAGCCGTGGGAATTGGAAGGCGACCCGGAACCGCGCGAAGGAGAACCCGACATGGGAGCTAAAGACGCAACATCGATTAAGGACCAGGACGTCATCTGGTTCGAGGAACTGACGATCGGAGACGTCGCCATCGTCGGCGGCAAGAACGCCTCGCTGGGCGAGATGGTGCGCGAACTGGGCGCGAAGGGCATCGACGTGCCGCCGGGCTTCGCCACGAGCGCCGACGCGTTCCGGCGCTATATCAAGGCGAACAACCTCTACGACGTGATCGGCGAGGCGATGGACCGGCTCGACGCGGGCAAGGCGACCCTGCAGCAGACGGGGACGAAGATTCGCCAGACGATCCTCGACGGCGACTGGCCCGAAGATACCGAAAAGGCCATTCGCGACGCCTATGCCGAACTTGCCAGGCGCACCGGCAAGGACGAGCCGTCCGTCGCGGTGCGGTCCTCGGCCACGGCGGAAGACCTGCCCGACGCGAGCTTCGCGGGCCAGCAGGAAACCTTCCTGAACGTCGTGGGCCTGGACGAACTTCTGGACACGTGCCGGCGCTGCTATGCCTCGCTCTTCACCGACCGCGCGATTACCTACCGCCAGCTCAAGGGCTTCGACTACAGCCAGGTCGCGCTCTCCGTGGGCGTGCAGCTCATGGCGCGCTCCGACATCGGCGGGTCTGGCGTGATGTTCTCCATCGACACCGAGTCGGGCTTCGACAAGGCGGTGCTCATCAACGCGGCCTGGGGGCTGGGCGAGAACGTGGTGCAGGGCGCGGTGAACCCGGACGAATACATGGTCTACAAGCCCTTCCTCGAGCGAAAGGGCGTCGTGCCGGTGATCGAGAAGGCGCTCGGCGCGAAGGAAAAGAAGATGGTCTACGCCGGTGACGGGCTGATGACCAAGAACGTGCCCACCTCGAAGAAGGAACGCGCGAGCTTCGTCCTGAACGACGAGGAAATCGTCGAGTTGGGCCGGATGGCCGCGACCATCGAGGCGCATTACGAAAAGCCGATGGACATGGAATGGGCGAAGGACGGCGAGACCGGCAAGCTCTACATCGTTCAGGCGCGGCCCGAAACCGTCCAGAGCCGCGCCGAACAGGGCGCGCTCAAGTCCTACACGGTGAAGAAGCCGGGCCCGCTGATCCTCAAGGGGCTTTCGGTCGGCGACGCCGCCGTCTCGGGCCGCATCTGCCTGATCGAGCATGCCCGCGACATCGACAAGTTCGTCGAGGGATCGATCCTGGTCACCGGCACGACCGATCCCGACTGGGTGCCGATCATGAAGAAGGCCGCCGCGATCATCACCGATCACGGGGGGCGCACCTCGCACGCCGCCATCGTCAGCCGCGAACTCGGACTGCCGGCCATCGTCGGCACCGGCGACGCGACGCATGTCCTGCACGACGAACAGGAGGTGACCGTGGACTGCGCGGGCGGCGAGGAAGGCGCGATCTACGAAGGCCATGCCGAAATCGAGGTCGAGACGCTCGATATCTCGCACATCCCCGACACCAAGACCGGGGTCATGCTGAACCTCGCCAACCCGTCCGCCGCCTTCCGCTGGTGGCGGCTCCCGACGGCGGGGGTGGGCCTCGCGCGGATGGAGTTCGTCGTCAACTCGGCGGTGCAGATCCACCCGATGGCGCTGGTGCAATACGACGACCTTGAAGACGAGGCGGCGAAGGAAGAGATCGGCCGGATCACGGCCAGCTACGAGGACAAGCCGCAGTTCTTCGTCGACACGCTCGCGCGCGGGCTCAGCCGGATCGCGGCGGTGCATTATCCGAACCCCGTCATCATCCGCATGTCGGACTTCAAGACCAACGAATACGCGGAACTTCTGGGCGGCCACGCCTTCGAGCCGAATGAAGAGAACCCGATGATCGGCTTCCGGGGCGCGTCGCGCTACTACTCGCCGCGCTATCGGGAGGGCTTCGCGCTCGAATGCAGGGCGATCAAGAAACTGCGTGACGAGATGGGCTTCGACAACGCCGTCATGATGATCCCGTTCTGCCGGACGCCCGAGGAGGCCGACCACGTGCTCGAGGTCATGGCCGAGAACGGTCTCAAGCGCGGGGAGAACGGGCTCGAGGTCTACGTCATGTGCGAGATCCCGTCGAACGTGATCCTGGCCGCCGAGTTCGCCAAGCGCTTCGACGGCTTCTCGATCGGGTCGAACGATCTCACCCAGCTCACCCTCGGGATCGACCGCGACAGCGAGGAACTGGCGGGCCTCTTCCACGAGGACCATCCCGCGGTGCTCTGGATGATCGAGACGGTGATCCGCGAAGCGCACAAGGCGGGCTCCAAGGTCGGCTTCTGCGGGCAGGCGCCATCGAACGATCCGTCCTTCGCGCAGAAGCTGGTGAACTTCGGGATCGACACGATCTCGGTCACGCCGGACGCGTTCCTGTCGGTCAAGACCAACGTCGAGGCCGCCGAGAAGGGCTGACCCCTTGCCTCCTCCGGGCGGGTCGGCTACGCGCGGCCCGTCCCAAGGAGGCACGCAATGGAGATCGTCGTCTGGATCGGAGCCACGGTGACGCTCGCCGGCCTCGCGATGCTGGCCTGGTGCATCGTCGCCGTCGTCCGTGCGCGGCGGGCGAAGCTCGATGACGCGGCGCTCAAGGCGCGGCTCCAGAAGGTCGTCGCGCTGAACCTCGCGGCGCTCGCGGTGTCCGGGCTCGGCCTCATGATGGTGACCGTCGGGGTGTTTCTCGCGTGACGCTCACGCCGGGCGGATCGTCCAGCGCGCGGCGAGATCGTCGAGGCCCGCGCGGATCAGATCGCGGAGCGCCTGCTCGTCGGCGTTCTCCAGCCGGGCCAGATAGAGGCACGCCTTGCCGCGCCGGTGCTCTCCGAGCCGCGCCGTGATCTCCGGAAACGGCCTGTATCCCGGCATGATGTAGAGCGTGATCTGGCGCGGCGCCACGGCGAAGCCGGTGGCGAGCGAGGTGCCGGAGTGTCCGCTCTCGTAGGTGTAGTCGTAGGCGCCGTAGCCGATCATCCGGCCCGACCAGAGTTTCGGCGCGAAACCCGTTACCTCGCGGAAGATCGCGTCGAGCCGTTCGGCCTCGGCCCTTCGCCGCGGGTCCGCGATGGCAGCGAGATACGCCTCGGCTTCGCTCACTGCCGCCAGTCGGGACTGCGCTTCTCCAGGAAGGCGGAGATGCCCTCGGCGGTGTCGCGGTCGAGCATGTTCTCGACCATGACCTGCCCGGTGTAGGCATAGGCCGCGTCGAGCCCCATCTCGATCTGCTCGTAGAAGGCGCGCTTGCCGATCCGCACTGCGGTGCCGAGCTTCGCGGCCACGGTCTCCGCCAGCTTCTCCGCCTCCGAGGCGAGATCATCCGCCGGAACCACCCGGTTGACGAGCCCGATCTCCCGCGCCCGTCCGGCCTCGGCGAACGCGCCGGTCGTCAGCATCTCGAAGGCCTGCTTGCGCGGCACGTTGCGCGAGAGCGCAACCATCGGCGTCGAGCAGAACAGCCCGATGTTGACGCCGTTCACCCCGAATTTCGTCCCCTCGGCCGCCACCGCCATGTCGCAGGAGGCCACGAGTTGACAGCCCGCCGCCGCCGCAAGGCCGTGGACCTGCGCGATCACCGGCTGCGGCACCTCGCGGATCGCGGTCATCATCGCCGCGCAGTGGTCGAAGAGTTCGGCGAAGGCCGCCGCCCCGCCGTCCTCGGCCTGGCGCATGGCCGTCATCTCGCGCAGGTCGTGGCCCGCGCAGAACGCCCGCCCCGCCCCTTTCAGGACCACCGCGCGGATCGCCCCGTCCCCGGCCAGCGCGTCGAACTCGGATCGGAGCGCCGCGATCATCGCGTCCGACAGCGGGTTCAGCTTGTCGGGGTTGTTGAGCGTCAGGTGCCGCACCGCACCCAGGTCTTCGCGTTCCACGATCCCCATCTTGCCCTCCCTCGGCGTTTCCGCGAAGTCTACGCGCAGACAAGCACGGGGGAAAGGGATGGACGTGAAAATGGACCGGGACGCGCTGCAGGCGTTTCTCGGCGATGCGTTCCCGCAGGTGGCGGCGGATTTCACCGTCGAGGAGGTCCGCCCGATGGAGGTCCGTGTCCGCCTCCACGTCAGCGAGCGCAACCTGCGGCCGGGCGGCACCGTCTCCGGCCCCGCGATGTTCGCTCTCGCCGACGTGTCGGTCTACCTCGCCATCCTCGCCATGATCGGGCCCGAAGCGCTGTCGGTCACCACCAACTGCTCGATCGACTTCATGCGCAAGCCCGCCGCCGGGACCGACCTCTTCTGCGAGGCGCGGCTCCTGAAGCTCGGCCGGGTCCTCGCCGTGGGCGACGCGATGATCCTTTCCGAAGGCATGGCCGCGCCCGTCGCGCGGGCCTCGTTGACCTATTCCATCCCGCCGAAGCGCTGACCCGCCGCGCCCGGGGAATTTGATGCAGGTCAACGCCCGGCATTCCATTGTATGCGATTTCGGGAATGTAACCTTCAGGGAGGGTGTGATGAGCGATTCGCTTCAACTCGACCGTCGGACGGTCCTCGGGCTGCTCGCCGGGGGCGTGGCCATGACCGCCGCGGTGCCCGGGCCGGCCCGGGCGCAACAGGTGCCGACCTCGGCGCGGATCGTGATTCTGGGCGCGGGAGCCGCGGGAGCCGCGCTGGCCAACCGGCTCGACGAACGGCTCGACGGCGCGAGGATCACGCTGATCGACGGTCGGCCCGAGCACTGGTACCAGCCCGGCTTCACGCTGATCGCCGCGGGATTGAAACCCGCCAGCTATTCGGTGAGCGCGACGACGGAATGGCTGCCGCGAAACGCGGAGCTGATCGCCGAGTACGCCGCGGAAATCGATCCCGAGGCGAAGCGCGTCACCACCGCGGGCGGCACCGGCGTCGACTACGACTACCTCGTCGTGGCGACCGGCCTGATGCTCGACTGGGACGCGATCGAAGGCTTCTCGCTCGACCTCGTCGGCCGCGACGGCATCGGCGCGGTCTACGCGGGACCCGATTACGCCGCGAAGACCTGGGCCGAGATGGACCGCTTCACCGACGCGGGCGGACAGGCGGTGTTCCAGCGCCCCGCGACGGAGATGAAATGCGCGGGCGCGCCGCTCAAGTACACCTTCCTCACCGACGATTACGCCCGCCGGAAGGGCACCCGCGGCAATGTCGAGATCACCTACGCCGCGCATTCGAAGTCCCTCTTCGGCGTGCCCATCGTGAACGAGAAGGTTCGGATGCTCTTCGAGGACCGCGGCTTCGACGTGGTCCACGACCACGTGCTGAGGGCCATCGACCCGGGCCGGAAGACGCTCACCTTCACCACGCCCGACGGCGAGACCGAACTGCCCTACGACTTCACGAACGTGATCCCGCCGATGCGGGCGCCCGACGTGGTGCGCAACTCTCCCCTGCCCTGGGCCGACAAGTGGACCGATCAGGGCTGGGTCGAGGTCGACCCCTATACGCTGCGCCATATCCGCTACCCGGACGTCTTCGCCGTGGGCGACGTCGCGGGCGTGCCCAAGGGCAAGACGGCGGCGAGCGTCAAGTGGCAGGTGCCCGTGGTCGAAGACCACATGGTGGCCGACATAGCGGGCACGGTCGGGACCGAGGAATACGGCGGCTACACCTCCTGTCCGCTCATCACCAGGGTAGGCCGCGCGATGCTGATCGAGTTCGACTACAAGAACAATCTCGTACCCTCGTTTCCCGGTGTTATCGCCCCGCTCGAGGAGCTCTGGATCAGCTGGCTCATGAAGGAAGTGGCGCTGAAGCCGACCTACAACGCGATGCTGCGCGGCAAGGCCTGAGGAGGACGCACGATGAAGGATCTGACGCCCGAAACCATGATCGCCGTCTTCGAGGAGATATTCGGCGCGTGGCTCTTCTGGAGCCTCGTCGCGGCGGCGGTGGTGATCACCCTGCTCTATCTCTACGTCCTGATCCGCGATCGGCATGTCGGCTGGAGGAAGTTTCTCATTGCCCAGATCTTCATGCCGGTGGGCGCGGTGCTCGCCGTCGTCTTCGTGATGGCCGTCACCGACTCCGGGCTCCGGGATATCGGCGGGCCGATCGACGTGATCATCTTCCTCGGTGTCGCCGCGGTCGGCGCCATGGGGCTCGCGATCCTCGTCTACACGGTCGAATCGCTGCTCTTCCGGCGCCGCATGGAGTGAGCGGCCAGACGCGGATGATCGCGCCGGCAGGTCGCACGGCTACGGCAGAAGCCGCGCGACATATCCCGGCAGCGCGAAAGCGGCCGCGTGAACCTCGGGCGTGTAGTAGTCGGTCTTCTTCCCGAACCCCGCGAAGCGGTTCTTGAGCGTCTCGAGCGGCACCTGCCGCGCCGTGCCGTCCGTGCCCCAGCCGAAGGCCATTGGACCGCCCGCGTAGGTCGGGACGGTCGCGAGATAGCAGGTCCAGTCGGCGAAAAGCGCCCTGAAGGCCCGCATCGTCGTCGTGAGTTCCCGCCCTTGCACGAACGGCACGCCGTTCTGGGTGACGAGAACGCCGCCGTCGGCGAGGCAGCGCTTCGCACGGCCGTAGAAGGTGTCGGTGAACAGCACCTCTCCGGGACCGACGGGATCGGTGGAATCGACGATGATGACGTCGAACCGGTCGTCCGTCTCGGCCACGAAGGCCGCGCCATCGGCGATCACCAGATCGAGACGCGGGTCGTCGAAGGCGCCCGCGCTGATCCCCGGCAGGTACTCCCGGCAGAACGCCACGACGCCGGCATCGATCTCGACCATCGTGACGCGCTCGACGGAGGCGTGCTTGAGGACCTCGCGTGCCATGCCGCCATCGCCGCCGCCGATGATCAGGACGCGCCGGGCCGCGCCATGGGCGAGGATCGGGACGTGGCTCAGCATCTCGTGGTAGATGAAGTTGTCGCCCTCGGTGACCTGCACGACGTCGTCGAGCGTCATCACCCGGCCAAAGGTCGGATTCTCGAACACCTTGAGCCGCTGATGCGCGGTCTGGCTGTCGTACAGCATTCGATCCACGCGAAGCGCCTGCGCGAAATCCGGGTGCAGCCGCTCGACGCTCCAGCCGTCCATCCGCGCCATGGCGGGCTCCTTCATCTCGGGAGAAATACTCCGGGGGGGTCCCGCCAGAGCCCGCCTCTGGCGGGACGGGGGCAGCGCCCCCCGCTCAGGCCGCCTCGGCCTCGCCGACGAGCCCGTCCCCGCGCAGGAATTCCCGCACCCGCACGTCGTCGGTATCGAAGGCCCGCTTCAGGACGTCGACCGCCCGCCAGGGCTCGGCATCGCCGCACATGAAGACGTCGAAGGCGCCATAGCCGATCTCGGGCCATGTGTGGACCGAGATATGGCTTTCCGCCAGAACCGCCACGCCGCTCACGCCCTGCGGCGAGAACTTGTGGGTGTGAATGTGCAGGAGCGTCGCGCCGCAGTGCGCGACACAGTCGCGGAACGCCTGCTGGATGCGGGCCTCGTCATCGAGTCCGGCGCCGCCCACCACCTCGATGATGAGATGCGTGCCGGCGAAGACCCGGCCGTCCTTCCGGATGAAATGATCCTCGCGGTCCTCGTCGAGGACCGAACGGGCGAATGCAGCCTCGGGGCTGCGGGTGTCTTCCGCATGGGCGCCTGTCTCCAGACCGATCCCCAGTTGGAAGAGGTTGGCGCGGCTCATGGGCGCTCCCCTTCTTTCCAGCAGATGAATCCAGTGGGACCTTAGCGCCCCCCGGGAAGACCCGGGTTGGGATCGGTACCCGCACGTTTTTCATCTAGGCATCCGAGGCGCTTCACGCAAGGATGGATTTCCTCCTGCGATAGATATCCGCACGGAGCTCTGTCACGTGGGGTATCATATTACCATATTTTCAGCGCATTGTTTTTATTTGATAAATGCGGCCCCAATGCCCTTGACCATGCTCCGGAAATGCTTAAAACACGTCCATCCCGAAGGCGCCGAGCGCCGAGACCGAAATTCAAGGGCAACCCGAGATGAAAACCTTCACCGCGACTCCGGCGGACATCGAGAAGAAGTGGGTCATCATCGACGCCGAGGGCGTCGTGCTTGGCCGTCTCGCCTCGATCGTCGCCATGCGCCTGCGCGGCAAGCACAAGCCGAGCTTCACGCCCCACATGGACATGGGCGACAACGTCATCATCATCAACGCCGACAAGGTGCAGATGACGGGCAAGAAGCGCACCGACAAGACCTACTACTGGCACACCGGCTATCCCGGCGGCATCAAGAGCCGGACGGCGAACCAGATCCTCGAGGGAGCGCATCCCGAGCGCGTGGTCACCCAGGCCGTAAAGCGGATGCTGCCGGGCGGACGCCTGAGCCGCCAGCAGCTCGCGAACCTCCGCGTCTACGCCGGCGCCGAGCACCCGCACGAGGCGCAGCAGCCTGATGTCGTCGACGTGAAGTCGATGAACAAGAAGAACACCCGGAGCTGATCCCCATGGCCGAAGAAATCAAATCCCTCGACGAGTTGTCCGCCGTCGCCACCGGCACGGACGCTGCGGTCGCCGAAGCAGCCGCGCCCCGCGAACCCGTCCGCGACAAGTTCGGGCGCTCTTACGCGACCGGCAAGCGGAAGGACGCCACAGCGCGCGTCTGGATCAAGCCGGGCTCCGGCAAGGTCACCGTCAACGGCAAGGAGATGGCCGCCTACTTCGCGCGCCCGGTTCTGCAGATGATCCTGCGCCAGCCTTTTCAGGTCGCGGGCGTCGAGAACCAGTTCGACGT
>Ga0102940_1000782_pt1 | contig 21496 bp, 17 predicted proteins | sample SalPonR2_C_D1_MG_FD_78215 | JGI IMG/M metagenome (GOLD analysis project Ga0102940, IMG submission 78215) | Salt pond soil microbial communities from South San Francisco under conditions of wetland restoration - Salt Pond MetaG R2_C_D1_MG | ecosystem: Environmental > Aquatic > Marine > Intertidal... | reverse complement strand
TTTGCAGGGTGTTGAGCCTGACCAACCCGACACACCGCATATCTCGGCGTCATCCCGGTCTTGAGCCGGGATCTCCCATTCCTGCCTGGGCCAGAAATCCAGCCATTTTCAATTCACAAAGTAATGCACAGATGGGAAATCGCGGATCAAAGTCCGCGATGACAATGGAGGATTTAGAGACATAACTATTGATGGGAGTTTGCTGATCAGAGTCCGGGGAAGTTTTTGCAGGGTGTTGAGCCTGACCAACCCGACACACCGCATATCTCGACGTCATCCCGGTCTTGAACCGGGATCTCCCATTCCTGCCTGGGCCAGAAATCCAGCCATTTTCAATTCACAAAGTAATTCACAGCTGGGAGATCGCGGATCGGAGCCCGCGATGACAATGGGAGGATTTTGAGACATAACTATTGATGGGAGTTTGTGGATCAGAGTCCGCGATGACAATGGGAGGTTTTGAGACATAACAATGATAAGAGATCGCGGATCGGAGCCCGCGATGACATTGACGGTATGTTGAGCTAATCTTATAGTTCCCTGGTCAAATAAGGGATTTCTGATTGCCATACTTATCCAGGTACTGCTTCAATTTTACTTTTCTACGGGTACTTTCACTGGTCATATAGCGAAGCTTACCGAAAATTGGCCGTTCCTGCCATGCGCGGTCGAATCGTCCGAGGCACCAGAATATACCTGAATAGCTGTTGGGATCGCGTCCATCAATGGCATATGTATTGTTGAGGTCGATCAGGTACTCTGCTGCTGTTTCGTAGTCGGGTGTCCATTCGATAACCTTTTTGCCCCAGAGCATACGAAGATAGTTATGAATGATTCCTTCCTCCCGAAGCTGAGTCTGAGCTGCATTCCAGATTTCATCGTGGGTTTGAGAATTTTTGAACTCATCATAGCTATAAATGTATTCTCTCGGATCATCACGATGCTCATCCATTGTTTTCTGGACCCAGTCGGGCAGACTGCTGATCTGGTCATAATCGGGCCTGTGATGGGCAAAATGATACCCAACTTCCCGCCATGTAATCACCTCATCAAGAAATCCATCAACATTAGGGTCGCCGTTAAAAAAGCCGCCGGTTGAACCTTTATTGAACGTAATCTTATCCAGATCCCATCCTTCGGGCTGATGTTCTAATACGGACTGAACAATCTCGTGCTCTGAAATTTTACCAAAATGCAGCCAGGGACTCAGCTGACTCGTCTTTTTCTCATCCGGGTCATTCCGTTTATCGTCATATTCCAGAAGTGCATTTTTGATGAACTGTCCCAACATACCGGTTGCAGCTGAACGCCCGCCGTGTATGTCAATTGGATGAACATCATGGTCGATGTCTAGTTTCGAAATAAATCCGGGAATATCATCAAGAGCCTCTTTGGCATCAGGCAGATCGTCAAACAGTGAGTCATCCAGATCGACAGACGATTCGTTTTCCAATTCATCAAGGGGATTCTGTTTGGGTGGGTTGGTATACGCCTCAATGAAATGCTTCTGCATGATTTTGCGAAAGAAGTAGGCGCTGTAGGGATCTTTATCCGTAAGTCCGAGCGGTATCAGCCCATTGCTGTCAACGGTGATATAAGGAAGATTCATCTCTTCAGGATAAGTCTCATTTCGCTTCCGCATAATGAAGACCGGATATTCATCTGTGACCAACACTGATGCGTTTGAGGCAAGGTCCTTTAACAGATTCTCATACTGGCCTGGTTTCTCCTCAACAAACGACACGTAATTTAACTCCTGATCAGTCGCATAATCCAGGTGTTCTTTCATACCCTGCATCATGAATGTGTGAGACCGGTCGGTTGCCCAGGGATAGTCGCATGAAAAGGCCTCGAGAATCAGGAGTGGCTTATCTAGTTTATTGGCCCAACCTACAGCATATTCCAGCGCAAAATTGTAGTGAAATCGCCGGTTAATTTGCATCCAGTAGAGAACATAGTCTCCATCAGGGTTAGGCTCGTTTTCGTTTCGTTTAAATACGCGATCGCTGTTGAAGTTTTTCATGATGATATCAACAACAATCAAAGATGGTCAATTCCAGATAAATCATCTCACTCTTCTATCAATCTGTTTTTTTTATTCTAAACTACCTGTTCGATATTCATTATACATTATTCGTTATTCATCACTCAATATTCGATATTCACTGTCATTACCTTCCAACTCTTGTATCCTATGGTCGATCAATTCATTCTTGGGGCTATCTTATGCGTAATGCTGATCTTTTTCGTGATCGGCAAACCACGGTATGATATTGTGGCCATATTTGGCCTGATCGCCGCCACACTTTTTGGACTTGTTCCTGGAGAAGAAGCCTTTCGGGGATTTGCTCATCCTGCAGTTATTACCATTGCCGCGGTTCTTATTCTGAGCCGGGGACTCATTAATGAAGGTGTAGTGGATATCATTTCAAACCGCCTTGAATATCTGGGTGGTAACTTAACACTACAAACGGCGGCTATCACCACGCTGGTTGCAGTCTGTTCAGCATTTATGAACAACGTTGGTGCCCTTGCTCTATTTATGCCAGTTGCTATTCAGCTTGCCAGGAAGTATGATCGTCCCCCTTCACTTTTGCTGATGCCACTTGCATTTGGATCGCTATTGGGCGGGCTTATCACCCTTATTGGGACACCACCAAACATCATAGTAGCCGGATTTAGAGAAAATGCCGTCACACCACCGTTTGGAATGCTCGACTTTGTTTGGGTGGGTATCCCGGTTGCTATCGGTGGCATTCTTTTCGTTACTTTCTTTAGCCGTTACCTGGTTCCCGTTCGAAAAGGGCAAACATCTCGTGAGGAGATCTTTCGCATTCAGGAATACACGACGGAGGTGAAGGTGCCCGCCGGCAGCGGAATTTCCGGATTAAGCCTTGAGGAGTTCAGAAATCAAAAAGAGAGGGATGTAGTAATCGCCGGTATTATCCGAAATAAAAACAGAATACTTTCACCAGCACGTACTGAAATTATCGAAGCTGGTGATACCTTGATTATGGAGGCAGGCACACGAGAATTGAAGAAGTTTCTTCAACAATATGACCTGTATCTAAAGGGGACCAAGAAGTTAAGTGAAGATGAGATCGATTCTGATGAAGTGCGAATGGTAGAGGCTGTCATCATGCCTGATTCCTTACTGAATTCGAAAACGGTACAGGAGGTAGATCTTCGCTGGCGGTATGGGGTTAACCTGTTGGCAGTTGCCCGAAAGGGAAAACGTATTACTGAACGGTTATCAAAGATTGAGTTCGAGGCTGGTGATGTGCTTCTCATCCAAATTCAGAAGGGAAACCTGCACGATACATTTCAACAGCTAAACTTGGTAATGTTGAATGACCGGGAAATATTTTTCAACAAAAAAAGAAATCTCGTTGGCGCCATCGCCATATTCGCAGGTGCTGTAATTCTTTCAACGCTGGACCTGGCCCGCATTGAAATAGCCCTTGCGGGGGCTGCTGCCACATTTGCACTCTTCAGGTTTGTGAAGCTTCGAGAACTCTACCAGTCTATCGACTGGCCCATTGTGGTGTTTCTAGGCGCAATTATTCCCGTTGCGGAAGCACTACAACCCACAGGAACCGCCGATCTGATCTCATCAGCTTTGTTGAAGTACAGCAGTGAAATGACGCCGGCCATGATTGTAGGAGCAGTTCTTATAACAACCATGCTGCTTGCAAACCTGGTTAACAAGGTATCTGCTGTGTTGATGGCACCCATCGCGATCACCATGGCAGAACACTTGGGTGTCTCTGCCGACCCGTTGCTGATAGCGGTAGCAATCGGGGCAACATGCGCATTTTTGACGCCTCTCGGTCATCAGTGCAATATCCTCGTAATGGGACCCGGAGGCTACGACTTCACCGACTACTGGAAACTTGGTCTTCCTCTCTCTATCATCGTTGTCATTATTGCCGTCCCGGCTATATTGTGGGCATGGCCGCTGTGACAGAAAATTGAATCGGTTTAGAAAAACCGGTAGAAGAAAAACCTCTGGCTATGAGTTTAAGAAGCTGGATGTCGGATAAAGTAACTCTTGGGTTACAGACGCCCGAGCCAAAGCTACTTATGCAAACTCTTTCGTCTTCTCCGCCCGTTTTCTCTCGTTATGATCAAGATAGGTTTTGCGGATACGCAAGCTTTTTGGCGTTACTTCAAGCAGCTCGTCATTGTCAATAAATTCAATGCATTGCTCCAGGCTCATCTTTTTAGCCTGGCCAATTTTAACTGAATCAGATGTTTGGGTGGCACGGTGATTCGTCAGGTTCTTTTTCTTAACCACGTTGATAACCAGGTCATCCGCACGGTTATTGATTCCAACAACCTGACCTGTATACACCGGATCGCCCGGCTGTACTATAAACTGGCCGCGATCCTGAAGTCCTTCCAGTGCGTAAGGTGTTACATCCCCTTTCTCAAGTGATATGAGTGCTCCTCTGGTACGACCAGGAATTTCTCCCGCAAACGGTCCGTATTCATCAAACTGCTGGTGCATGATACCGGTACCGCGTGTTTCGGTCAGCATCTCTCCACGAAATCCAATCAATCCTCTCGACGGTACTTTAAATTCAATTCGGTTATTTTCACCTTCCTGCACCATAGAAGTCATGATCCCCTTCCGCTTCTGCAGGTTATCAATCACTTTATTGCTGTAGTCAGTATGAACATCAACAACCACTTCTTCAAATGGCTCATGTACTTTTCCGTCAACTTCCCTGTATAGAACTTCAGGGCGCGATACTGCAAATTCAAATCCTTCACGCCGCATAGTTTCGATCAATATTGAAAGCTGGAGTTCTCCACGGCCTGCTACCCTGAAAATATCGGGGTTATCGGTCTGCTCAACACGAATCGATACATTTGTCCTGATCTCTTTATTCAGGCGATCTTTGATCATATTGGAAGTTACATAATCGCCTTCCAAACCGGCAAAGGGAGAATTGTTTACCCGGAAATACATCGCCATGGTGGGCTGATCGATATCATAATAATCCAAAGGTGTTGGATCGGAGATATCGGTAAGTGTATCACCGATCTCGACAGCTTCATATCCGGCCATTGCAAAAATATCGCCCGCAAATGCCTGGTCAACCGGCTCTCGGTTCAATCCCTTAAACGTATATAGTTTTGTCGCTTTACCTTTTGCTTTTTGATTGCCTTTCCTGTCGAGCAGTACAATTTCCTGGTTTGTCTTGATGGTTCCCTGCTCAACACGGCCAATTGCAATACGTCCTACATAATCGTTCCAGTCTACGCTACTGACCAACATTTTGAATGGAGCATCCATTACCTGCTCAGGTGCAGGAATATGATCAACGATCTTGTCGAAGAGCGGCGCCATGTCAACGCTTTCATCCTCGAGTTCTTCCTTAGCGAAGCCTTCGATTGCAGCTGCATAAAGTACCGGGAAATCGAGCTGCTCGTCAGTGGCGTCGAGCTGTACAAACAGATCGAAAATCATGTCGAGCACTGCATCCGGGCGGGCATCCTTACGGTCGATTTTGTTAATGAGTACAATGGGCTGGTAGCCGAGATCAAGCGATTTCCGAAGCACAAATTTAGTCTGGGGTAGCGGGCCTTCGGCAGCATCAACCAGCAAAATTACACCGTTAACCATTTTAAGGATACGTTCAACTTCACCGCCAAAATCAGCGTGACCCGGCGTATCCACAATGTTAATTTTGGTATCATTCCAAACAACAGTCGTATTTTTTGAACTGATCGTAATTCCTTTTTCCTTCTCGAGGTCACCTGAGTCCATGACCCGGTCTGCAACCTGTTCGTTCTCTCTGAATGTTCCGCTCTGTCGCAGCATTTGATCCACAAGTGTGGTTTTCCCGTGATCTACGTGAGCAATAATGGCGATATTTCTGATATCCTGTGTCATAAAAATGGATGAGTTCGTCCGTTTGATCTTTCTGAGGACGAATAATTATTAAATTTAAAATTCGATCTCCTTACATAGCTGGATAAATCGAAAAATTGATAGCCTTCAATATACGGGTTTCCATGCAAAGTTAAGAGCCTTGTTGCTTATTTATTTTTAGCCGTTCGCCTTATTCGTCTCACAGCGCAGATTCACACATGATTCAAGGCTTGAGTTTTTTGCGCTGCGTTTCATCTACCCAAAATCGCTGACACCCCGAGCCACTAATTATGTGCAGAAAACCGTGCAGCACTATACTTTTTAAAAAAACTGACCAATAAAATTTCTTCTTGAGGTGAGTCCTTCGCTTTCACTGCTGAAGGGAGGAGTTTTAAGTATGCCAATCAACTGGATTGCTTTTAAAATCGATGATTCCACGTTTTGTATTTACGATACACTTGAAGGTGAAATTGCATCAGCTTTTCGCCAGTGAACCAACAATTAAAAAAATTAAAGTGCTTGCGTCCAAATAAGACTGATATCACGTTACCGCAATTTCGAATGGGCACACTTCTCAGTCTGCCCATTTTTATTTAATTGAAATTCCAGCAGACTTTATAGCTACCTACCAACTCATGAAAACGTTTTTTAAACATCATAGAATCCACTTTTTATTTTCCCATAGAATGTTAAATTCATGCGTCAACTAATAATTTAACCGGTCTCTCATGATTCGACTACTTACACTTATCTCGCTTTTTCTTATCTCAACCACTTCTTTATTCGCTCAGCAAACATACATTCACGCAGGAAAACTTTTTGATGGTACCGGCAATGATATCTATGAGAATGTTACAATTGTGATAAATGGAAATACTATTGAAGCGGTTGAAAACGGATTTCTAGAACCTTCCGGTGAAACAATTTTAATCGATCTTTCAAATCATACAGTCCTTCCAGGATTGATTGATCTCCATGTCCATCTGGAGGGAGAAACAAATCCCAACCGCTATATGGAAACATTCACGATGAATCCCGAAGCAAGAGCACTGCGCTCCGTCATGTTTGCCAGACGCACACTTGATGCAGGCTTTACAACCGTACGTGATTTGGGTGGATCGGGTGTTAACACGGCACTGCGAGACGCCATCGCCAGCGAATATATTGAGGGACCGAGGGTAATCAGTGTCGGTAAGTCTCTGGCAACCACCGGCGGCCATGCTGACCCAACCAACGGATTCAAGCGGGAACTGATGGGCATTCCCGGACCAGCTGAAGGCGTGGTAAATGGTGTGGCTGGTGCACGGGAAGCTGTTCGTCAACGATACAAAAATGGAGCCGATCATATCAAAATTACCGCTACCGGAGGAGTTCTTAGCGTAGCTAAATCAGGGCAGAATCCTCAATTTATGAATGATGAGCTCCAGGCTATTGTAGAAACCGCCAGTGATTACGACATGCATGTGGCTGCTCATGCCCACGGAAAAGAGGGAATGATGCGGGCTGTCCTTGCCGGAGTAAAAACAATTGAACACGGCACCTATATGGATGAAGAGGTGATGCAGGCAATGATCGAAAATGACACCTATTATGTACCCACTATATTGGCAGGAAATTTTGTAGCTGAAAAAGCCGAAATCGATGGCTACTTTCCGGATCTTGTTCGCCCCAAAGCCCGTGAAATCGGCCCGCTCATTCAGGAAACGTTTGGTAAAGCGTACAGTTATGGTGTAAACATTGCATTTGGTACGGATTCCGGTGTATCACCACACGGGGGAAACGCAAAGGAGTTTGAACTGATGGTGGAAGCAGGGATGCCTGAACATGAAGCGATTCTAAGCTCCGTTAAAACTGCCTCTATCGTACTGGGCCTTCAGGATCAAATTGGCTCCATCGAATCTGGTAAATTTGCTGATATAATTGCTGTTGAGGAGAATCCACTCGAAGATATCACCGCCCTTCAAAATGTGGTTTTTGTGATGAAAGATGGCAAAGTAGTGAAGGAGTGAGTTCTTCAAATACCAACCCTCCAAGGGTTTGGAACCCTTGGAGGGTTTAAAGAAATTTGTAACGGGCCCGTCTCCAGAAATGGCATTTTTCGCGACAGCATAAAACGCTTTAATCTTCTTATATTTTGGGCAACAAAGACGTTATTCATCATCACTAAAAATACCATTTCTATTTTACCGAAACATTCATTTACAATTTTCAGGAACCCTGTTACGACCAAATAATGTATACTGAGGCTTTAACCTTGTACACCAAGCCTTTTGGATAGTAACAAACGAGATACATTCGGCACACAACCGCTCGGCACGTTGCTGCGCGACCAGGCAATTCCCGCCTCTGCAGGAATTCTGGTGATGTCAATTTATGGCATTGTCGATACTATCTTTGTCGGACTCTGGGTCGGACCTTTGGGAATTGCTGCCATTACCGTTGTACAACCCATCACATTTCTGATTGCGAGTATCGGCATGGCCATTGGCGTGGGTGGTGCATCTATCATTTCCCGTGCATTTGGTGAAGGAAACGACGAAAAAGCATTTCAAACCTTCGGAAACCAGGTTGGCATGACGCTGACGCTCGGTGTTGGCTTTGTCATTGTTGGGTTTATTTTCATTGATGAGATTCTCACCCTCTTTGGTGGCCGTGGTGACGTCACGGAACCTGCCAGAGTCTACTTTACAATTGTTCTGCTGGGAACTCCTTTCTTAGCCTGGGCAATGATGAGTAACAATGTGATCCGGGCAGAAGGATATCCCCGAATGGCAATGCTTATCATCATGATACCGGCGGTTGTGAACATTATTCTTGACCCGATTTTTATTGTCGGCCTGGACATGGGAATTGCCGGGGCGGCATGGGCAACAACAATATCATATGTTGCGAGTGCAATTTTTGCCACATGGTTCTTTTTGAAAGGTTCTTCTCAACTCGAACTCAAATGGAGAAGCCTGAAACCAGACGGACCTATTGTGCGAGAGATATCGTCACTTGGCGCCGTCACTTTTGCACGCCAGGGAACCATCAGCTTGCTGTCCATAGTACTCAACAATTCTTTATTTGTTTATGGCGGTGAGATTGCCCTCTCGGTCTATGGTATCATCGGTCGGCTTTTAATGTTTGCCAATTTCCCGGTTTTGGGAATCACACAGGGTTTTGTACCAATAGTGGGCTACAATTATGGCGCCAGGTTAATGGATCGTGTAAACAAATTGATTCGACTGTCAATGACATCAGCTACCCTGATTTCTTTCGGTATCTTTGCAATCATCATGATTTTCGCACCCTATATTGTCTCGGTTTTTACCAACGATCCGAACCTTATCGAGCGAACGACTCCTGCACTTCGGGCAGTCTTTTTGGCAACACCACTGCTGGCAATCAACCTTTTGGGGAGTGCGTATTTTCAGGCTATTGGCCGTGCAAGGCCCGCATTGATTCTTTCGCTATCGAAACAGGGATTTATCCTCATCCCGCTCATCTTCATTCTGCCCTACTTTTTTGGTATTTATGGCATCTGGTATTCATTTCCTATTGCCGATACCGGGGCGGCCATGATTACGGCCGTGTTTCTGAATTATGCACGCGATAAGGAGCAAGAAACTGAACCAACGAATGATGAACATAAAGAGGATCTGAAAGTGGATTCCGGGAAGGACGCTGAATCTTGAGGGTGTTTGAAATGACTGTAAATTTTAAAATAAGTAGTCAGTTGACACATTGATTTCAAATCCTTTCCGGTATACCCCTCACAGCCTGTTCTGCACAACCATGATGATCTCCCCTCGAGGGGAGATCTATAAACGGTTCATTCTCTTATAAAAAACTTATTTTGCCGCCATTCCGGAAATACGCTCTTTCCCGATAAGTGACCGGCGGCGGTCAGGGGTTCGGACAAGTTGCTTATCATAGGCATCCAGCGCTTCATCATAGCGGCCTAGATCACTCAAAACATCTCCCAGAAGTTCGTGTGAAGGCTTCACAATCGTTGGCGGGCCAAAATCCACCGGCAGGTCTGTCTCGGCCGATACTGCCTCTTTCAAAAGTGCGATACCCGCCTCAGTCTCATTCTGCTCAATTTTTATGAGCCCCTCAATTTGTTTGATTCTGATTTCACGTTCAGGACGATCGGGTGTTTCTCTGAGTTGTTCCAGATGTGTCTCAGCCGCCTGCCAATCTCCCATTCTGGCATCGGCCAGACCAGAAACATAGTAGTAGTTGATTGATGTCCAGTCCGGCTCGCTGAAGTCTGCAGTCCACTCTCGGGCAGCACTCCAGCTTTCAGTATCCACGATTTGATGACCTCTCATCACGGCAAAATGCCATTTTTCTCTCATCGTGGGCTCACCGCTGATTCTGTCGCTGCATGTGTTCAACACCTGCTCAGCCTCTGCAACCTGACCGTCCTGCAGATAGCCATATTGCAGCCACCACGGGTAGTGTCCGCACACCGTTTGCTGCTCGTCGAGCTCTGCCTGGCGGGATGTTTGTACGTCGCGGGCAACGATATTTGCATCAATGACATCATCCCACATACCCAGCGCCAGAAAAATGTGAGATGTCATATGCTGTGCATGTGCTGCAGATGGCGCAATTTCGGAATACGCTTTTGCCATTGGCAGCCCCAGAGGCGCATGTACCGGATCATCAAACGAATGAATCAAATAATGGGCAGCACCGGGATGTTCGTTATTTTCATTCCACACATCAAACAGCTCTGCTGCCGCCCGCATATAAATCGCATAGTCTCGGCCCTCGTGCGCTGTGCCCAAAATCGAAAGCCCATAAAATGCGGTAGCTTCATGGTCATCGGGATACATTTCATGGAGCTCTTCCATCGCATCACTGTAAAGAAAATCCCGCTCTTCTTTAGACTTTCCTTCAGATTCAGGTGTGTTTCCATAAAGTGTTTCAAGTGTCATCAGGTAGTCCTTCTCCCGCTGAGTTCCTGCCATATCTTGCCGCTCTTCTAATGTTTCACCTAAACGATTTAATATCTCCATTGCGGCGTCGTGATCCTGCTCCATCCAAATCGGATGGTTGTGAGTCATCGCTTCTCCCCAATATGCCATGGCAAACTCCGGATCCTCCTCCTGAGCACGCCTGAATGCGCGTGCGGCATCTGCGTATTCAAAATTGTGAAGAAATTTAACGCCTTCAATAAAGTCAGCCTGAGCCGATTCTGCACCGGAATTGGGAAACTCAATTTTACCCAGCAAATTATCCTGAGCCTCTACATGTGTGGAGAAAAATAGAAGAATTAAAACAGTGCTTAGTAAATGTTTCATAGATTCAACCATGAGGTTAATGTGTATTTTTCAGTTGCCGGGCCATTTAGACCGTCTTAATTATTATATAATTTTCCTTTGATCATAACCTCTGATAGCGATTGCATATTCGAAATGTCATCAGACGGATCTTCATCAAGGATAATCAAATTAGCAAATTTACCGATTTCCAAGGTGCCAAAATCATCCAGCCGCTGCATCGCCATCGCCCCGTTTCGTGTTGCCGCTACAATTAAGTCTTCAGCTGAAATACCTGCATCCTGCATCGCCTCCATCTCATCAAAGATTGAAATTCCGTGTAGCGTTCCGGGGTTTCCGGCATCTGTACCCACAACAATAGGAATACCGGCTTCATGTACTTTTCTGAGATTCAGATTTACGAAAACGTCAGAATCATACATTCTTTGTGGATCGGATCCTCTCTCAAGATAACTTTTGAATTCATCATTGAATTGGGGATGGTCGCTGAATTGATTCGCACTGTTTATTAGCTCAAGGGTGCGGTCATCCACACATCCCCTTGGGTCCGTAACTGACATAGGCTCCATTCCTGCAGCCGCCAGGTAGGCATTAATGTAGCCATCATCAACGATAATGGTTGGATTATATATTGTCTCGTTTTCAAGTGCCAGCTGAATAAATTCGTCATCTACTTCAACATCACTCACGCTATGAACGAGAAGTTTTGTGCCGTTTCTAAGCGCGGCTTTCGCCTGATCAAGCGTGGTGGCATGAGCGATCATCTGGTTTCCCTGGCGTTCAATCTCTTCCGCAGCGGCTTCCACATATCCCATGTATTGCGGATTATCCTCATCCAACTGCCAAAACTTTACTCCCGTACTTCCAAGGGCCGATACATACTGAACCATCTTTACACCTGTCTCTTCGGAATCAAGCTGTACCAGCACGCGATCGGATGGCAGATCAAATGGTCCTCCCGGTACCGGAGTCAGAAGCGGGCCGGCCGCAGCTACGTGCGGAGCCATTGGATTCGATTCAGCCGATTCTTCAAGATCAATCGACCAGGTCATCCCGCCCACGTCATACACTGCCGTTACTCCTGAACAGATGTAGCTATCATAATATCTTTCCGGATTCTGCTCCTGGTATGCGGCAATTTCGGCAAAAGGATAGGTTTCCGTTATATTCATCGCATCAGGACGACTGTCAAAAAAACCAGTCTGGAAAAAGTGCATGTGCGCATCAACCATCCCCGGTGTAATAAATTTACCGGATGCATCAATTACTTCCGCACGGGATGGTATGGAGCAATCATCAGCAGATCCCACACAATTGATCCTGTCTTCTTCAATAACTATTATACTGTTTTCGATAGCTTCTGAGCCGGTTCCGTCAAACAAAGTGGCACCTGAAATCACTGTGGTATCCGACGTTTGTTCTGCATCAGTGCAGGAAAGAACTGAAAATATGGTAATGGCTGCTATCAAATAATATTTAGTTATCCGCATATATAGGTGTTTTGTAGTTAATTACGCTTAAATAAGTTATTTATAAGCTGATATCAAACAGTAATGAATTATTTAAGAACTTATTCTTCCTTTTTGAGTCCATTAGTCTCTTGCCGCCGCGATCTTATTACTGTATCTGTAAACCTACTAGTAAAAGCTTCAGGGTTTCAACCTTTGCCGGGAGAATGACTATTTCAATACAAAACTGAATTTCTGAGATTAATTTTGCGATATATTCACCAAATACATTATTTGAATGGTAATAAGGCTGAAATGGAAATGGCGCTCCCCTTATTTAAGTTGCAAATAAAATATGGTCAACAAAATGAGTTCCTATGCCCCGCTTTTTTAGTTTTTTATCATCCGAGAAATTAGTACTTCTTTTACTTTCATTTCTCTTCTTATTTAGTTCCTGCGATCTGGTTAATTCTGAAAATGAGGAACCGGTCGAATGCTACCTGAGTAAAATACAATTCAATCAATTCGACAGCCTGAACTTCAGAACAATTTCAGGGGGCAGAGTTTATAGTTTAACTCAGGAGCTAACTGTTGGTGATGAATCAGATATAACCGCTTCATTTCAGTACGCCTATCGGGAGAACTCAATTCGAATTGTTGATCAATTGAATTTTCATCCAACAAATCCCTTCATGGCAGTTACCCTTGAGGATGGCCGCCCGGTTCAGGTGCTTAAGTATTTTAATTCAGTTGGGGTTTTACTTATCCATGAAATTTCTTACCCGGAAGAGAATAAAATCAGAGTTGATCTCACTCGCGAAGCAAGTACAGGCGATGTGCTATATATTGGATATTCGGAATATTTAAAAAATGATGAAGGAAATGTTGTTCGCCACCGCAGTTTTCGGCAAACAAATCAACACCCTTCGGGTTTTCTGCCCATACTTGACCGATCATATACATATGATGACAACCCAAATCCTCAGGATGGTCTCTACCTGCCGTTCTTTGCTAATGTAGACTTTCCGACAATCACGTTTTTTTCATCAAATAACATACTTTCATACACTGAGAACGGTCAAACATTCAACTTTGATTATGAGTATGGACCAAGCGGGGAAATCGTTAGACAAACCCGGCCTGAAGGGAACGACATACTCTTCGGATATGCGAATTGTTCAGATTTAGATAGTCCGGGTTGATAAAAAATCACGTATTTGGGCTATTCAATTATTTTTTATCCATCTCTTTTTTGATGTCTGGCTGGCCTGTTACACTAAACTCAAATACATCTTCTCTGCTGTAGTGGCCAATCACGTCGAAGTCCATCTTGCTTCGCACCAGGTCTTCCAAACTTGCTTCTGCGGTAAGTAACCCTTCTTTATCGTAAAGAGGCCCCGCCAATACTTCACCCATCGGCGAAACAATCACGCTTCCTCCCCTGCTTAATAATTCCGGACGATCTTCTGCAAGGTGCTCTTTCAGATCATCAGGATAATCGCTTTTATTAATAATTTGATTGCATCCAATCACGTAACAACGGCCTTCCCTTGCAATATGAATCATGGTACTGTTCCAGCTGTCACGGGCATCTGCCGTGGGTGCGACATACAATTCCACCCCTTTTTGATACATCGCCATGCGAGCCAGCGGCATATAGTTTTCCCAGCAGATCAGGCCGCCTATTTTACCAATCGCGGTATCGAAGGTTGATAGCGTTGAACTATCACCATCACCCCAGACCAGCCGCTCTGCGGCCGTCGGTTTGAGTTTTCTATGTTTCCCCATTAGACCGGTTTCAGGGCTAAAATAGAGCAGCGTGCAGTAGAGTGTTTTACTAATGGTATCGCGCTCCGTAACTCCCATCACAAGATACATATCATGTTCTTTTGCAAGCTCTGACAAACGCTCGGTCTCAGGCCCCGGAACCTCAACACTCTGCTCCCAATACTCTCTGAACTGATCGCGTCCCGCTTCTGTCCGGCTGCCGACAACCGTGCCAAATCCTAAACCTGCCGGATATGCCGGTATAAAACTCTCCGGAAACACAAGCAGCTTTACATTTTCAGATGCTGCTTTTTTGATAAGCTTTGCAGCCTTTTCAAGTGTCTTTTCCTTATTGAATATGACGGGAGTGGCCTGTACGCAGCCAATTTTGAGTGACTTCATTGGAAACAGTTATTCTTTGTAAGCTAAGAATTAAAAAAAATCATTGATTTTATATCTCGCTAGTTGATAACCTGTACTTCACAATGACTGGCGACCCATCATCGGCTTCACTACTTACATACACATGATTGGCTACAGCATTACGTAGTGATTCATTTTCACCAAGAAGAAGTGTACCACTCGGCACTCCTTCAGGTGCCAAATGGTACCAGCTCTGTCGAGTGTCTACTGTCCTTACCTTTCTCAACCATATTGATTCGTCATGCATGACCATAACATCCGTGAAGGCAGGAAAAAAGTCCCCTATGGCCTCTTCCATACCGCTTTCAATATTACCAAATCCGCTGCCATACCGCTCCGCCAAGACTGATACCGCTTCAGATGTTGCAGGTTCGATGGGATACCCCTCAAGCTCCATAGTGTTTAAAGTGTCACCATCAGCACTGAACTGATACAGTACCGGATCAGCTGTCCAAGCCTGAATAAAACTGCCATCCGGATGAGGCGCAATTTCTGTACTATTCAGCTCAGAGAGCCCAATTTGCATCTGCATATCATTCATATTTACCTCGAGCACATCCCCATTGTTAAATTTCAGATCCGTTTCTTTGGTAATGTCTCCGTTTCTGTTGATGAATTTAATGGTAGAATAGCCGTTTGGATAGTCATCCGAATCATCTCTTACCCTGAACACAGTCGGAATCCCTTCATCCGTGGGATAAAGTGAGTAAAATGGAAAACCATCGCCAGATTGTGGCAGTAAAATATCGTAGGCGTGTTCCCAGTCATAATCTCCGTTTCTGTAATATACAAGCAGCGAGCCGCGAATATTGTCGTTAATATAAAGTGTATCTTGTTTGGTCAATAACATACGCATTGGCTGCTGAAACTCGCCCGGCCCCTCACCCTGGCTCCCGAAACTTGTTTGATAGATCCCCTCATCGTCAAATACATGTACGCTATATGTGGCCAAATCCATGACTAAAAGGTTGCCAGCTGAATCGAATACAACACTATTTGGGCGACCAAGCAAAACATCATCCTTGCCCGAAAGCTCAAGAACATGTTCAAGTGTGTATTCGGGAAGTGATGTAAACTGATTATCTCCTGATTCACTACTGTCTCCTCCCACACACCCAGCGAATACCATTAATAAAGTTAAAATGAGGAGAAGATTCTTTTTCAATGACATGGCGCTGTGTATTAAATTTAAAATGATCTAAAACATTTGAATGAAGTGATGACGATTCAACCATCAAAATAGTTTTAAGCTGAACACAAAGTATTACAGATAAACTCAAAAACATAACTTTTTATGGATCTGAAACTAGAGAACAAGCGATTTATCGTGTGCGGAGCCAGCAGCGGATTTGGACGTGCAATTTCAACACAACTGCTATTGGAAGGCGCCCGTGTGGTGGTGGTTGCCCGCCGGGGCGATAAGCTCCGTGAGGTATATCGTAATTTCGGAGGACAAACCGAGATCATTGAGGGAAGCCTCATTTACAGCGACACACTGGACAAACTAGAAAAAGCTGCGTCTTCCGGAGCTCTTCATGGCATTGTATTTAATGCCGGCGGGCCGCCTGCAGGAACGCCACTTGAGACCAATATGAAAGACTGGGATTCAGCCTGGCAGTTAATTATGCGTTGGAAAATTGATCTGGCTCTGCGGCTGGCGCCTCTACTTGTAGAAAAAGAATACGGCCGGATGCTCTTTGTTGAAAGCAAATCCGTAAAACAGCCACTTCCCGCATTAACATTGAGTAATGCATTTCGTGCTGGCGTGGTCGGCTTTGCAAAAACACTTTCAACCGAAGTGGCTCCATCAGGCGTAACCGTAAACGTTTTAGCCCCCGGAGCACATGACACACCTGCCATTGAACGAGTCATCAAAAATAGCAGCGGCAAAAAAGGGATCTCCTATGATAAAGCCCGCGAAGAGATGGAACAAAACATCCCGGTAAAACGAATGGGTACGGCCGAAGAATTTGCCTCCCTTGCCGCCTGGCTGCTATCAGAACACAGCAGTTACGTCACCGGTCAAACAATAAGCCACGATGGTGGCGCCATTTCCGGACTTTTTGGATAGATAGCTGCAAGGGAAACAGTTTTGAAACATGCAGGCTTTACGCGCTGTACCTTTTCATTATAACATCCCTGTCATGTTGAGCAACGCACCGTTCGTTTGCGGTGCGGAGCCGAAACATCTCCTCGTTCTAAGTTCCATTTTTAACAGAGGCTATTTGCCTCCCATCTAGGAGAGGGGAAAAGGATGTGTAAACGGTGGTACACCGATTTTCACGCCGAGGGGTGTGTTCTGTAACTTTGATCGTCAACCGATACCATTCCAAATTCCTTGCCCTCACGAACACATCCCCCCTTTCAAAATCTCACCTTTTCTTAGAAGACATCACCAGAGCTTCAGCACATTTCTCTCCATCCATCGCGGCAGACACGATGCCGCCGGCATACCCGGCACCCTCACCACATGGATAAAGTCCGCGAATTTGAACATGCTCGTACGTCTCTCTGTCTCGCGGTATTCTAACCGGTGATGACGTCCGGGTTTCGGGAGCATGTACAACGGCCTCGTTAGTTAAATAACCACGCATCGATTCATCAAACTTCTTGAACCCATCAACAAGTGCATCATGGATAAATGGTGGCAGCACCTCTTTTAACCGCACCGATTTGATACCCGGCGAATAGGATGTATTTGGAAGATCGGCTGAAAGCTTATCTTCTGTAAAGTCTACAAGTCTCTGCGCCGGAGCTGTCTGAGTTTTACCACCCATCTCCCATGCTTTTTGCTCTATAACTTTTTGAAACTCCATCGCAGCCAGAGGCCCGTGTTTCTCAAACGGTTTAAAATCTTGTTCATTCAGTTCTACAACGATTCCTGAGTTGGCGGTTGCCCGAGCTCTCCTCGACGAGGACCAGCCGTTCGTAACCACCTCACCCGGTTTGGTAGCACAAGGGGCAATCACACCGCCGGGACACATACAAAACGAATAGACACCGCGTCCTTCTACTTGTTTTGCGATGCTGTAGGGTGATGGGGGCAGATACTCACTTCTAATGTCACAGTTGTACTGAATGGAATCAATCAGAGCTTGCGGATGCTCGACCCGAACACCAACCGCCAGAGATTTGAGTTCAATCTTAATATTATTTCGATGAAGACACTCAAAAATATCTCTGGCTGAATGGCCGGTAGCGAGAATGACATGTTCAGACCTGTACGTATCACCGCTTAAAGTTTTAATGCCTTTTATTTGATTACCTTCAAGTACAAAATCAGTAACCCGTGTATTGAAATGTATCTCACCTCCACTTTGCCTGATACATTCCCGCATGGACGCTATGATCGGCGGAAGTTTATTAGTGCCAATATGAGGATGTGCCTCAACAAGAATATTTTTAACGGCGCCGAAACCCACCAACAGTTTCAAAATTCTATCGACATCTCCGCGTTTCTTTGACCGGGTATAAAGTTTTCCATCTGAATATGTCCCCGCTCCGCCCTCACCGAAACAGTAATTGGAATCTTCGTTCACCACGTGGTCTACATTGATTCCTTTCAGATCTTTGATACGCGCTTTTACATCTTTACCTCTCTCAACAATAACAGGTTTTTTGCCAAGCTCAATAAGTTTTAGCGCAGCAAAAAGTCCTGCCGGACCAGCTCCGATAATTAATACCTCGTCACAGTTGCTCACATCCGGATAATCAGGAAGTATGATTGGCTCATCAACATACTCCTCACCTACATATAGAATAGCTCTCATATCTATAACAGGTGTACGGCTTCGGGCGTCGACAGATTTTCGGCGGACAGCCACATGGTTGATCTCATCCACTGGAATTCCTTCCTTCTGTGATGCAGCTCTGATCAACAAATCAGGCGTTTCTGCTGTTCTCGGATCTGTTCGAAGATGAATTTCTTTCTTCAACTCAATTAGTTTTTATTCTTTGAATTAAACGGCTCTTAAAGATACCGGCTGAAATTGGTTTCATCTAACTTTCCGCACTATTTTCTGTCAACTCAATTTTGAACATCACTCCAAGCAACATGGCCTCAATACAAAAGCACATTACTTTGCCAGCAAAACCCCGTGGGTTTCATTTGATTACAGATGAAATCATAAGTCATTTGCCAAAGCTTTCGGACATACGTACCGGTATTGCGCATGTTTTCATTCAGCATACCAGCGCAGGACTTACCATCAACGAAAATGCTGACCCATCGGTACGCCGTGATTTTGAGACTCACTTTAATCGCATGGTTCCTGAAGATACCTCCATGTTTGAACACACACTTGAAGGATCAGATGATATGACATCTCATATCAAGAGCTCGATTCTAGGTCACTCAGTTTCTGTACCAGTCACGAACGGAAAGTTTAACCTGGGTACATGGCAGGGCATTTATCTGTGTGAACATAGAAATCGAGGAGGTAAAAGGCATCTTGTGGTGACAGTTATTGGTGAATAAAATTTTACAAGCCAGTCTCAGTCCAAAACATCATATGTAACCCAGAAAAAAGTTGGTATAAATTCAGATTATGTCAATTGATTTTTCAGACAACTACAATTAATTATTAACTTTTATTTTTTACTTTCGTAAGCTTATCACGGCTGTAGAAATCGAACATCTGAGATCTAAATGAAAAGTTTGTGTACGGAAATAGAAATTAATGCTCCTTCCAATGTCGTATGGAAAACCCTCACAGATTTTGAAGATTATCCTGAATGGAATCCATTCATTCGATCATTTGGGAGCACTCCTGAACCCGGGCGTCAGTTCAGCGTCACGATTCAGCCACCCGGGAAAAAAGAAATGACATTCAAACCGGTTTGTCTTGCGATTATTCCGGAAAAGGAATTGCGTTGGCTTGGCCATTTAATTTTTTCAGGCCTATTTGATGGTGAGCACATCTTCGAAATCAAAAAAATTGATCAGTCAAATACACGTTTTATTCAGCGGGAAAATTTCAAAGGAATCCTCGTACCATTTCTTTGGAAGCTGATTAGCAGTTCAACGAAGTCAGGTTTTGATCAAATGAACGAAAAATTAAAACAAAGAGCCGAAACATCTTCAACCGTATGAGACGTACATTTATAATCTTTGCATTCACTTTCTTCACTATTTTCTGCCATCAAACAGTAAATGCTCAGGAGTTTGATGCGAGTATTAACTTACAGGTCATCGCACCTCAAAATGATTTTAAAGAAAGTATTGATGCGACCGGGCTGGGAATTAACTTACAGGGTCTTTACAGGTTTCCGGATAGTCCATTTGGCCTCGGACTGGATTTCAACTTTAACAATTTTGGGCGCGATACAAGAGACGAGCCCATCAGCTCTACTATTCCTGATCTCAGAGTCAGAGTTGAGAATGAATACAATCTCGTTCAGGGAATGCTTGTTGCCAAAGTTCAGCCTCAGGATGGAATATTTCGCCCCTATGCAGAAGGACTGGCGGGCTTTAACTACTTTTATACACAAACCAGTATAGAAAATCGCGGTAATCAAACTGATGAACCCATCGCCACCGACACAAACTTTGAAGACTGGGCATTTGCATGGGGAGGGGGCGGCGGGGTGATGATCCGCGTATTTGACAGGCGGAATTCTCTAAACTATAGTAGCGAAAATCCGGTGGCAGCAGGCTACATCAATCTCGGTGTACGCTATCTGAATGGCTCAGAAGCTGAATACCTGCGAGAAGGATCTATACAGGTTTCCAACGGGAACGTCACCTATGATACACTTCAATCCCGAACTGATATGCTGGTCTTCCAGCTTGGGTTTGTGGTAAGGTTTTGATTACCTACAAATAATGCCATTACGAATGCTTTTCGTGGCGCAACTCTAACTCTGGTTCAACCACTTCGACTTACGCGCCACGCCTGTTACCTCTGATTGGCCTGTCACCCCGAGCGCAGCCGAGGGTTCTCCTAGTTATCGGCAGGAGTTTTGACGGGGCTTTGTTTAGGTAAGTCTCCAGCATCAGGAGATATCTCGACTTCACACCGGAAAAGCACCGGTGTTTCGCTCGATATGACAGTGTGCTTTTAATATTAAGGGCGGCGCATCCAATGCAGATGTATGCAAGATTCTATCCTGCGCCGCCAATGTAACTTGGCTAGCGGTCGAAACGGAGAGATCTCCATTTCATTGGAAGGAGTTTTGACAGGGAGCTTCTCTCTTTTTATTTCAATCTAATACGTAACTATTACCTGTTCGACTTCGTAAAGTTAAGGTAAACAGATTAAAAAATTGATTCTATTACTTGTAATGAAGACAAACAAAAAACTACTGCTCCTATCATCTCTAATCATTTTTTTCCTTGCCCAGTCTTGTAGCTCCGGAGATCAAACCTCAGAAGATAATGATGAAGCAATCCGGTCAATTCCTGTTGAAATTAGTAATGTTACCAGGGGCGATATTTCGGCTTACTATTCAAATACTGCTACACTTGAAGCCGAACAGGAAGCAATTGTAGTCTCCAAAGTCAGGGGAATCATTGAAGAATTAAAAGTTGAAGAGGGAGACAGAGTTCAGGAAGGACAAACTCTGGCAAAAATTGAAGATGAACAGTACCGCATTGAAGAAAACCGTGCCAAAGCAACTCTTAATCGACTGGAAAATGAATATCAGCGTAACAAAGAGCTATTCGAAAAGAACCTGATCTCCGCAGAAACATTTCAGAATTCCCG
>Ga0102940_1000779_pt1 | contig 21528 bp, 17 predicted proteins | sample SalPonR2_C_D1_MG_FD_78215 | JGI IMG/M metagenome (GOLD analysis project Ga0102940, IMG submission 78215) | Salt pond soil microbial communities from South San Francisco under conditions of wetland restoration - Salt Pond MetaG R2_C_D1_MG | ecosystem: Environmental > Aquatic > Marine > Intertidal... | reverse complement strand
TATGAGGCGTTGCCCTGAGTCTAATCGAAGGGCGCTGCCCTGAGTCTAATCGAAGGGCGCTGCCCTGAGTCTAATCGAAGGGCGCTGCCCTGAGTCTAATCGAAGGGCGCTGCCCTGAGTCTAATCGAAGGGTTATTTGTTTATGAGGTTGCATTTTATTAAACCGCAAAGGCCGCCATGTTTTCCGCAATGTTCGCAAAGTTTTATTGTTAGATTTTCAAATTTTCAAATTATTACATTAATTATAGGGTTCCTCTTAAATCCTGCTCGCGTTCTATAGCTTCAAATAGAGCTTTAAAGTTGCCCTTTCCAAAAGATTTTGCACCCTTTCGTTGAATGATTTCAAAAAACATAGTCGGTCTGTCCAACACAGGTTTAGTGAAAATCTGGAGTAAGTAACCTTCGTCATCACGATCGATTAAGATGCCAAGTTCTTTTAAGGGCGCAAGGTCTTCATCAATTTCGCCAACACGGTCTAAAACATCTTCATAATAGGTCTCGGGAACGTACAAAAATTCTACACCACGGTCTCTTAAATCGGTTACGGTTTCAATAATATTGTCTGTTGCTAAAGCAATATGTTGCACGCCAGCGCCATTGTAAAAGTCAATATACTCTTCAATTTGAGATTTCTTTCTGCCTTCAGCTGGCTCATTAATAGGAAATTTAATTCTACCGTTTCCATTACTCATGACCTTACTCATAAGTGCTGTATAATCTGTTGAGATATCCTTATCATCAAAGGATACGAGTTGAGCAAATCCCATAACATTGGCGTAAAACTCACACCATTTGTTCATTTCGTTCCAGCCCACATTGCCCACCATGTGATCGATGTATTTTATGCCGGTTGGTTTTGTGGTGTAAGGTTTATCCCAAACTTTATATCCGGGTAAAAAGGGCCCGTGATAGTCTTTTCGCTCTACAAACAAATGTACTGTTTCTCCATAGGTGTGAATGCCTGAAATGACTGCTTTGCCATTACTGTCTTCAATTGTATACGGTTCGCAATAGCATTCTGCTCCTCTTTTGGTGGTTTCTTGATAACTTTTTGTGGCATCGTCTACCCAAAGGGCAATGTATTTTACACCATCGCCATGTTTGTTGATGTGGGCGTTGATGTCTCCTCCAGGTTCAAGTGGACTGGTTAACACCAATCTGATTTTATCCTGTTGCAAAACATAGGAGACGGTATTCTTCTTTCCGGTTTCCAAGCCTGCATACGCTATTGGTGTAAAACCCCAAGCCGTCTGGTAATAATAAGCGGCTTGCTTGGCATTGCCGACATAGAGTTCAACAAAATCGGTGCCCAAAATTGGGAGGAAATCTTCTGCTTCCGGATTTTCTAGGGGTAAATTTAAACTGGTTGTATCGGTTTTCATTGTTTTGAGTTTATGTGTTGTTGAGTTTATGAGGTTATAAGTTTATGCGTTTATGAGGCCTTGAACTTAGTTTAGCAGTAGGGCGCTGCCCTGAGCTAAGTCGAAGGGTTATAAGTTTATGAGTTTATTAGGGATTACAAGTGCACTATGCGCAATTAAACGCGAAGAGTGCCAACTCACCGCAACGCTTGCAAAGTATTGATAGTCCTTAATGTTCTTAATTTCTTAATGTTTTGTATTTTAAGTTTTTATTTTGTTTAAAATCTCCCTTTTCAATTCACCTTCTAGTTCTATGACAATTTTTATCTTGTTTTATTCATTATCTTCTTTTTTATATCCTTCGTAATAATAAGACTGTTCAATGCCTTTAAAAATTATGCTTCGATCATTAATTTTATTTGTCAAATTTTCTTTTAATAAGGTTTTTAGCTCTAAGTCATTTACAGGACTTCTTTCCATAGATTGAAGGTAAAGTGTTTTATCTACGTTTTGCCAGTTTACAAGCTTTCCTAAGTTTTTCTTCAACATCATATCCAGCCAGATTCGCATGGCTCTACCGTTGCCTTCCATAAATGGATGAGCGATATTCATTTCAACATACTTTTTAATGATGTTTTCAAAACTGTTCTCCGGCATTTGTTCAATTTTGACTAATATTTCATTTAAATACAAAGCATTTGCAAATCTAAAGCCACCTTTAGAGATATTTTTTTCTCTTATTTTTCCAGCGAAATCATATAAATCTCTAAAAATATATTCATGAATCTGAACAAGACCTTTTGTTGTTCCAACTTCAAAACTATCAATTTTGCCAGTTTCAAATAACTGAAATGCTTTTTTAATACTTTCGCGGTCTTTGTTCATAAATCAGTTTTCTGTTTTAATAATCAAATCTTGAAACCTTGAAATCTTGAAACCTTGAAATCTTCAAATCTTCAAATTTTCAAATCTTCAAATTGAACATTTATTCCAACCATGATTTATAATAAGTACCATCGGATAATTTCATGCCATCTTCAGTAATTTGAAGTGGTTTAAAGGTATCTACCATCACGGCTAATTCTTCGGTTTCGGTTTTGCCAATGCTTCGTTCTGCGGCGCCGGGATGCGGACCATGGGGTATCCCTGCAGGATGCAGCGAAATATGACCTGGACCAATATCGTTTCGGCTCATAAAATCACCATCGACATAATAAAGGACTTCATCGCTATCTATATTAGAATGGTTATAAGGGGCAGGAATACTCTCCGGGTGATAATCATATTTTCTGGGGCAAAACGAACAAACAACGAAAGCATCTGTTTCAAAAGTTTGGTGCACCGGGGGTGGTTGATGGATTCGCCCGGTTATAGGTTCAAAATCGTGAATAGAAAACGCGTAAGGGAAATTAAAGCCATCATAGCCTACAACATCAAAAGGATGTGTGGCGTAAACCATCTCAAAAATATCATCCTGCTTCTTTACTTTTATGATAAAATCTCCCTTTTCATCGTAGTTTTCTAACTCTTGAGGTGCACGAATATCCCTCTCACAAAATGGAGAGTGCTCCAGTAATTGACCAAAATAATTACGATAGCGTTTTGGCGTATATACAGGTCGAGTAGATTCTACAATAAACAAACGGTTATCTGCATCATCAAAATCAATTTTGTAAATCATACCCCGTGGTATCAACAAGTAGTCGCCGTACTTAAAATCCAGATTGCCCAGATGCGTTCTTAATTTACCACTGCCTTTATGGACAAACAGCAATTCATCGGCATCAGCATTTTTGTAAAAATAATCTGCGGTACTTTCTTGAGGGGCGGCTAAAGTGATGTTCACATCGCTGTTATGCATCACAATTTTTCTGCTTTTTAGAAAATCTGATTCGGGTTCTATATCAAAACCTTTCAATCGTAGGGATTCTATATTGTTTTTTACAGCAATTTTGGGCGCTACCGCATATTGAGCTTTAATTTCTTTTACCTGAGTTGGTCTGTGAATATGGTATGAATTGGTAGACATGCCATCAAAACCTATAGTGCCAAACAATTGTTCGTAATATAAACTACCATCAGGCTTCTTAAAAATGGTGTGTCTTTTATGTGGAATTTTACCAAGTTTATGATAAAAGGGCATTTTACTATATTTTATTCAAATATCGTGATTATAATTCAAAAATTGAAAAATACACACTCTAAAATTTATAGCCCAGGCTTAAAAACCATTGGCTGTCTTTTGTCTCCGGTGAATAGGTATACTTGAGTTCTAAAGGGCCAAATATAGTATCTAAACTGTATCCGAGCGCATAACCACTAAAGTCTGGCGCAGTAAACCATTCTCCAGTAGAAAGGATATCGTCATCAATATTAGCGAAATTAGCACTTAAAATAATGTGATTTTTAGTGTAGAAATTATAATCAAATTCCACTAAGCCTTTGATATAACTATTGGCAGAAAGACTAAAAAAACCATACCCATAAAAAGGTCTGAAGTTATTGATAGGTCTATTACCATAACCGCCCAAAAAAAAGTTGAGCCCGCTTAGTTCATTTTGTCCTATTCTAAAGCCTAATTCTGAGGAGAGGCGCGTACTTATTTTTGGTAATGGTGAAAACACATAACCAATTCTTCCGCTGGTTATAGAGAATTGATTGAAACTACCTCTTTCAAAGTCGTTAAGATAGAGATGAAAATGACCGTTAAAAAACACGCCTTTGGTTGGAAAAAATTTATCATCCAAACTGTCGTAATCCAAATATCCAAAAGTGGATACTAAATTAAGCTTTTCAATGACAGTTTCCTGGCCTTCATCATCAGCAAATTCTCCTATGGTTTGTGTTGACGCTTTTATACTTTTTTGCTCTAGACCAACACCAAACCTAAAATCACTAAGAAGTCTAGTTTCTAAAAAAAATTGGTTGGTGAAATCATCTATATCTAAACGAATTTGGTTAACATCAAAATCGCCTATATTTGAGTTTTCCTGTACAAAATCAAAATCAACATTATCTTCTATGTGGTTAAATCTGGACTTTAATCCAATACTCCAGTATTTACCCTTATCTATAAAATACTTGAAATCATAGCGAATATTATCACCCAATACCACATCTAAACTTAGGATGTCATTGGTTAAAAACAAACTTTTATGGGTAAGGTTTACCAGCAGACCACTTTTGTAAAGGTCATCGTAATGTGCAGCTAATTTTAAATACATTTTATTTTCACTTTCTTCAACGTTCAAAATCAACTTATTTATGCCGTTTTCATTGGCAATGTTATAAGATACCCGATTGAAGTTGCCAGTCGCTGAAAGATTATTGAGCCCCCTATTTAAGTCTTTATAAGCTACTTTTTCTTTGACATTAATTTTAAGTTTTCCGCTTATATAGTTTCGGGGATACGTTTTATTCCCTCTAATAACAATTGCTCCAATTTGTAATGAGTCCTTAATTTTTAAAGGAGGTTTTTCTTTAAATACCGACCCCTGTTTTTTTGCTAATTTTTGGAGTTCATCATATTTTTCGGTTGCAGCAAGTAATCCGTTATTAATAATTTCCTCGCCTTGATCAAAACTAAGGACTGAAAAATCTTTGATGTCAGGTCTAATGTAAATATCTGTCATTTTTCGTTTATCTTTCATTGCTTTTATCGTTCTGAAGTTGTTGACTTGAGTCATTATCTCCAGACCACTATTGAGTTTCTGTCGAGAAAATAAACTGTCCTGTACATCTACGCCAATAATGTAGTCCATTTTTTTTAACTGTAGTTTAGATATGGGGTAGTTATTTACAACACCACCGTCTGTCAATAATTGTGTGTTGATTTCAACAGGTCTAAACAACGTAGGAATCGCACCACTTGCAGACATAGCCTGGGCGAGGTTTCCAGTGTCTAAAACGACTTCTTCGCCAGTTTCTATATTTGTTGCTATACAAAAAAACGGTATGTTTAGTTTATTGAATTGATTTGTATCTACGTGCTGCGTAAGTTGTGCTAATAAATTGTAGATGTTTTGCCCTTTTGAAATTCCCGTTGGGAATGTCAATTTAAAATTATTGAAGGGAAACGAAAATGCGTATTTTTCTGAATATTCTCTCTCATGATAGGTTTTCGCTTCTCGGGGAACTTTGTCTTGTATAAGCTTTGAAAAATTAGTTTGATTGAAAATAGAATCCAACTGGGCAGCTGTATAGCCTGAAGCATAAAGTCCGCCGATAATGGCTCCCATGCTGGTTCCTGCGATATAATCTATTTTAACCCCGCTTTCTTCAATAACTTTTAATGCACCAATGTGAGCTAAGCCTTTGGCGCCACCGCCACTTAAGACAAGGCCAACCTTAGGGCGTTTTTGTTCGGTTTGGGCTTGAGCGAAAAAGCTTAAAGACAAACAAAAGAAAAGAATACATTTTATTTTCATGATTGCGCTGAAAAATAAGTTGTGATGAGTTTGGCTTTTGATTCACCTATAACTTTACTAAGTTCTTCTTTTTTGGCATTTTTAATACGTTTTACGGAACGAAATTCTTTTAAAAGTTCAATTGCTGTTTTCTGCCCTATTCCTTTAATGCTTTGAAGTTCTGTGTCGATGGCTTGTTTACTTCTTTTTTGTCTATGAAACGTAATCCCAAACCTGTGGGCCTCATTTCGTAATTGCTGAATTACCTTAAGGGTTTCAGATTTTTTGTCTAAATATAGAGGAATACTGTCTCCCGGGAAGTATATTTCTTCTAAACGTTTGGCTATGCCCAGGATTGAAATCGTTCCTCTTAGGCCTAAAATGTCCAGTGCCTTTACTGCTGAAGATAATTGTCCTTTTCCCCCATCTATAACAATAAGTTGAGGTAAATTTTCATCTTCATCCAAAAGTCTTTTGTAACGTCTATAAACCACTTCTTCCATAGACGCAAAATCGTCTGGTCCATCTACTGTCTTTATGTTGAACTTTCTATAGTCTTTTTTTGATGGTTTCCCATTTTTGAACACCACACATGCGGCCACAGGATTGCTGCCTTGAATGTTAGAATTATCAAAACATTCAATATGTGTTGGGGTTTCCGGCAGTCTAAGGTCTTCTTTCATTTGTGTCATCAGCCTTTTGGTATGCCTTTCAGGATCAACGATTTTCATGGTTTTAAAACGTTCCATTCTAAAGTATTTGGCGTTGCGTTTAGATAAATCTACCAGGGCTTTTTTATCGCCAAGCTTAGGCACTACCACCTCACTATCTTCGCCAATTTCAACTTCAAAAGGAACGAGTGTGGTTTTTGAAACTGAGTCAAAGCGTTGCCTTATTTCAACGATTCCCAACTCGAGTAAAGCCTTGTCATCTTCGTCTAAACGTTTTTTGAGCTCAATGGTGTGTGAGCGAATGATGGCACCATTTACTACCTTGAGAAAGTTGACATACCCATAACTCTCATCGGATACAATAGCAAAGACATCAACGTTGCTAATTTTGGGGTTTACTACAGTAGATTTGGCCTGATAACGTTCTAGACTGTTTATCTTTTGTTTTATGTTTTGGGCTTCTTCAAACCGAAGGTCTTCGGCCAATGCTTTCATTTGCTGCTTAAAAGCTTTTAGGGAACTGTTGAAATTTCCTTTTACAATTTGTCGTACAGCTTCGATTTGGGTGTTGTAATCTTCTTCCTTTTGATAGCCTTCGCAAGGGCCTTTACAGTTTCCAAGATGGTACTCCAAACAGACTTTATATTTGCCAGCCTGAATTTTTTCTTCGGCCAAATCATATTTGCAGGTACGTATTTGGTAAAGCCCTTTAATAAGGCCAAGCAAGGTTTTTACAGTTTTTAGGCTGGGGAAGGGGCCGTAGTATTCACTGCCGTCTTTTATCATACGTCTGGTAAGAAAAACTCTAGGAAAGCGTTCATTTTTAATGCATAGCCACGGGTAAGTTTTATCGTCCCTTAGCATGACATTAAAACGTGGTCTTCTGGATTTAATAAGGTTGTTCTCTAAAAGTAATGCATCTGCTTCAGAATTTACAACAATATGTTTGATGTCTCTTATTTTTTTAACCATGACATCAATTCGTCTGGAGTCGTGCGACTTTGTAAAATAAGAATTTACTCTTTTTTTTAAATTTTTAGCCTTGCCTACGTAAAGGAGTTTGTTGTCTTTATCGTAAAATTGATATACCCCGGGGTTTTCTGGCAGTGTTTTTAACGTTAATTCTATAGTTGATTCCGGCATATCACAATTTCTTCGACTAAAATAAAAAAAAGTCAGTAAGGGTGTGCAGACAGAAATGTGAAATCTTTGTTGTTTATACTAATTTTACCATTCATCATTCCCCCTTTTTTTCAATATTCCTCAGGTTTGTCAATCCAATTCTGTTTTTATTTGTGAAGCTTTCCCAAATTTATCAGTCTGGTTCAATGTTGTTAGTGGAATCCCGTTATCTCGTGCTGAACTTGTTTCAATATCAGCGGGATCTTGTGTTAAATGCCCTAATGCTCAGCGTCGAAATATTAAAAGAGTATTCTTATTTGATACTCCGATAGATCTCGGGGTAGTTCATTTGATTGAGAATTTTATATTATTCCTCATCAGCATAGGCTTTATCCATCACAAAACTTTCCATAAATTTGGTGGTGTAATTTCCGGAAAGGTAATCCGGATGATCCATGAGCTGTCTGTGAAAGGGTATGGTCGTTTTTACACCCTCTACAATAAATTCATTGAGTGCTCTCTTCATTTTATTGATGGCTTCTTCTCGAGTTCTGGCAGTGGTAATCAGTTTGGCTACCATAGAGTCATAGTTTGGTGGTATGACATATCCGCTATATACGTGTGTATCTAAGCGTACACCGTGGCCACCAGGAGCATGGAGATTTGTGATTTTCCCTGGTGAAGGTCTAAAGTTATTGTAAGGATCTTCAGCATTAATTCTACATTCTATGGAGTGCAGTCTGGGGAGGTAATTTTTGCCTGAAATAGGTATCCCGGCAGCTACTTTAATTTGTTCTTTTATAAGATCGTGTTCCACAACCTCGTCTGTAATGGGATGTTCAACTTGAATTCTGGTATTCATTTCCATAAAATAAAAGTTCTTGTGTTTATCAACAAGAAATTCTACGGTTCCTGCACCCTCATAACCAATATATTCAGCCGCTTTTATTGCGGCTTTTCCCATTTTATCCCGAAGTGTCTTGGTCATAAAAGGCGAGGGAGTTTCTTCTGTAAGTTTTTGGTGTCTTCTTTGAACAGAGCAATCTCTTTCTGAGAGATGACAGGCTTTGCCGGTTTGATCGCCCACAATTTGAATTTCTATATGACGAGGTTCTTCAATAAGCTTTTCCATATACATATCGTCGTTTCCAAAGGCGGCTTTAGATTCTTGTCGAGCCGACTGCCAGGCATTTTCAAGGTCTTCTTCTTTCCATACAGCACGCATGCCTTTACCGCCGCCGCCAGCGGTTGCTTTAAGCATGACAGGATAGCCTGTTGTCTTAGCCACTATTTTGCAATGTTCAAAATCTTCAATTATGCCATCAGAACCTGGAACACATGGCACTCCTGCTGCTTTCATAGTAGCTTTGGCAGTGGCTTTATCTCCCATTCTTTCAATCATTTCAGCAGAAGCACCAATAAACTTGATATCGTGTTCTGCACATATTTTTGAAAAATTAGCATTTTCAGAAAGAAAACCATATCCAGGGTGGATTGCATCAGCATTTGTGATTTCAGCAGCAGAAATAATATTTGGAATTTTAAGATAAGATTCACTGCTGGCTGGAGGACCAATACAAACTGCTTCATCAGCAAATCTAACGTGTAAGCTTTCTAAATCTGCGGTGGAATATACGGCAACAGTTTTTATGTCCATTTCCTTACAGGTTCTTATTATTCGTAAAGCAATTTCACCTCTGTTGGCAATAAGTATTTTATTGAACATACCTTTTTAGGTTTTATGTTAGTCAAAAATTTATGTCATCTTTTTATGAGGGATCAACTAGAAACAAAGGCTGGTCAAATTCTACTGGTGTGGCATCATCAACCAAAACTTTTACAATTTTTCCAGAAATTTCACTTTCAATCTCGTTAAAAAGTTTCATGGCTTCAATGGTACACAAGACATCGCCCTCTTTGATGGTATCTCCAACCTCTACAAATAATGGTTTGTCTGGTGCAGGTTTTCTATAAAAAGTACCTATAATAGGAGATTTTACGGTCACTAAATTATCTTCTTTTTTGTCTTCCTGAACGGTTTTTTGAGCTTCTTGTGGAGTTTCCTGTTGTACTGGTTGAGAACCTTGTGCTTGTTGAGGCATAGTTCCTACCGGGATTTGCTGTACGATTGTTTCTTTTTTGTTTTCACCTTCTCCAGTTCTGATTGTGATTTTTACATCATCTGTTTCAAGTTTCACCTCTCTTGCACCAGATTTTGAAACAAACTTAATTAGACTTTGAATTTCTTTTAAATTCATAATGTTTAGTTTTAGGTTTAGGAATTATAGGCCCATTTTAAATATATAGACCCCCATGAGAATCCACCGCCAAATGCAGCGAATATTAAATTATCTCCTTTTTTTAATTGTTCTTCATAGTCAGTTAATAATAGTGGTAATGTTGCAGATGTAGTATTGCCATAGCGTTGTATATTCATAAGAACTTTTTCTTTATCTACCAGTCCCATACGCTTAGATGTGGCATCTATGATTCTTTTGTTGGCCTGATGGGCTACTAGCCAATCTACATCAGTTGCCGATAAATTATTTTTATCCATAATTTTTGTACAAACATCTGCCATGTTTGATACTGCAAATTTAAATACATTCTTGCCATCTTGCTGTACAAAATGTTGTTTATTTAAAACGGTTTCCTGACTAGCCGGCAAAATAGAACCTCCGGCATCTATTTTTAGAAAGTTTCTTCCAATCCCATCTGTTCGTAAATATTCATCCTGCAATCCAAGACCTTCTTCATTAGGTTCAAAAAGGACACAACCTGCACCATCGCCAAATATAATGCATGTTGTTCTATCTTCATAATCTATAATAGAAGACATTTTATCTGTTCCTACAAGCAATATTTTTTTGTAACGACCAGATTCTATATAGCTCGCCGCGGTAGACATGCCATATAGAAAACTAGAACAAGCAGCCTGTAAGTCGTAAGAAAATGCATTTGTAGCTCCAATATTACTTGCTATATGTGCAGCCGTAGAGGCAACTGGCATATCTGGTGTGGCTGTGGCTACAATCACTAAATCTATGTCTTTAGCATCTAGATTGCTTTTATTAATTAAATTTTCGCAGGCTTTTATGCCCATGTACGAAGATCCTTTACCTTTCTTTTTTAGTATACGTCTTTCTTTTATACCGGTTCTTGTGGTAATCCATTCATCATTTGTGTCAACCATCTTCTCCAAATCCTTGTTAGACAAAACATCTTCGGGAAGATAAAAACCGGTTGCAGTAATGGCAGCGCTTACTTTGTGCATATTATTTATTAATTCTACGCTATTAAACCCCTAATAATTTCATCAAAATACTACCAGCTGAAATGTGTTCTTGAACTTTTCTAAGTAACAAATCCTGATCACATCAACGAGCTCAATGCTACGCGTATTGAATGACCCAAAGCCGAATTTCTTTTCCATATTTCGGCGTGAGTTTAAGTTGAACCTGATGCAGTATTAAGTTTGACATAAATTGCTATAACCGGTTTAATGGCTTTATAAGTTATTAAAATATCATTTAAAATTATAATCCAAAATAAATGGTTGTGTATTAAACATATAAACTCGCAAAGTAAGATGTTTTTTGGAGTTATTCAAAAAAACTTACCAAACATTTGCTAAACAAAGGCTAGCTTACAGGGCTTAAAGATTAAAATATACATCCATAAAACAATGATATACAGTATTTTATAAATCAAACTTAATGCCTTGAGCTAAAGGTAAATCGCTGGTGTAATTTATAGTATTGGTTTGTCTTCTCATATAAATTTTCCAGGCATCAGACCCAGATTCTCTACCTCCACCAGTCTCTTTCTCGCCACCAAAAGCACCGCCTATTTCGGCGCCGGATGTTCCGATATTTACGTTTGCAATACCACAATCAGAGCCTCGAGCAGACAAAAAATACTCTGCTTCTCTCAGATTGTTAGTCATGATAGCAGAAGACAAGCCTTGAACCACACCATTGTGCAGGTCAATGGCATTTTGTATATCACCTGTATATTTAATGAGGTACAAAATAGGAGCAAAAGTTTCTTCCTGTACAATTTCAAAATGATTTTCAGCTTCTACTATGGCCGGCTTTACATAACACCCACTTTCGTAGCCTTTGCCTTGAAGTACACCCCCTTCAACTAAAATATGACCACCTTCTTCTTTCGCTTTTTCTAGAGCTTTGGTGTAATTTTTTACTGAATCTTTATCAATTAGTGGGCCCACATGATTGTTTTCGTCAAGGGGATCTCCAATTCTGATTTGTTTATAAGCCTCTGTAAGTGCATTTTTTACCTTATCGTATATAGACTCATGTATAATAAGTCTTCTTGTCGAGGTGCAACGTTGACCGCAAGTTCCTACTGCTCCAAAAACTGCTCCGATAACTGTGTTTTTAATATCGGCATCAGGAGTCACGATTATAGCATTATTACCACCTAATTCTAATAATGACTTTCCTAAACGTTTAGCCACATCCTGGGCTACAATTTTACCCATCCGAATTGAACCCGTTGCAGAGATAAGTGGAATCCGCTTGTCTTTTGTCATCATTTCTCCTACTTTATAATCTCCTGTTACCAGTGAGGAAACCCCTAGAGGTACCTTGTTTTTGTTAAAAACCCGAGCTGCTATTTTTTGGCAAGCTACGGAAGTAAGTGGTGTTTTTTCAGAGCCTTTCCAAATGCAGGCATCTCCACAGACCCAAGCTAAGGCTGTATTCCAAGACCAAACAGCCACAGGAAAATTAAAGGCGGAAATAATTCCTACAACACCAAGAGGATGCCATTGTTCGTACATTCTGTGTCCTGGCCTTTCACTATGCATGGTTAATCCATAGAGTTGACGCGATAAGCCCACAGCGAAGTCGCAGATATCAATCATTTCCTGAACTTCACCCAAGCCTTCCTGGTAAGATTTACCCATTTCGTAAGACACTAATGTCCCTAATGGCGCTTTAAGTCTCCTTAATTCTTCATTAAACTGTCTTACGACTTCACCTCGAGCCGGAGCGGTCCATTGCCTCCATTCAGCAAAACCCTGACGAGCTGTACTGATAACTTTTTCATAGTCTTCAGCTGTTGTCTGACTCACTTTGCCTATGAGTTTGCCGTCAACAGGAGAGAAAGATTCTATCAAATCTCCCTGTCCAAAAAAATCTTCGCCAAAAGAAGTACCGTGATTTTCTTGTTCTATATTTAAAGCTTGTAGGGCCTCATTAATGTTGTGTTTGCTTTGGGTATGATTCATGTTTTTTATTTTTTATTTTTTATTTGGTAAGTTATATTTATTTAAATTGCGAAATTAATAAAATTATACAGCCTTTCGGCCTATAATTTTAATTTTTAGTAATCTAAATTCAGTCAATACTTATAATGAAATTAAATTTCAATGATAAAACCCATTAAGACATTTTTAATTCGTAAGCGTAATTTAGAATTTAAAAACCAAAGCTTGCTGAGAAATTATCCTAAAAGCTTCAAAAGGCTGGGCATCATATTAAAACCCGGCCTTGAGCTTGATACTAATTTTATCACAAAATTAAAGATTGGTTTTGGCAACAATATTCAAATCTTCACTTTTGTTTTAAAGGATAAAAATATTGGAAAAAATAAATATATTGCTCTTCATTTAAAAGATTTTAATGTATTGGGAAAGTTTAAAAATGAGGAAACTTACAAACTATTAAATGCATTAGACCTGTTGATAGATATGACACTTACAAAATCTGTTGTTAAAACTCATGCATTACATTGTGCCTCTAGGGCGTACAAAATTTCAGTAGGTAAATCTAATTTCGATATTTTTAACCTTATTATCAATGTAGAAGCAAATGATCAGGAAAAGCTTGTAAATGAAATCGTTAAATATCATAATATTTTAGGAAATGGATAGACAAAAATTAATCGGAACGGGTGTTGCGCTTGTTACACCATTTGATGACAACAGGAATGTTGACACCAAAGCCCTTAGAAATATTGTAAATCATCAAATTGATAATGGCATAGATTATTTGATTGTCTTAGGAACTACAGCAGAAAGTGCGACATTAAATGCTGAAGAAAAAGCCCTAGTAAAAAATGTAATTGTCGAGGAAAACAGAGGGCGATTACCTCTTGTGATTGGAATGGGATCTAATAATACAACAGCACTTGTGGATGATATAAGGAATACAAATTTATCAGACTTTGATGCTATTTTATCTGTGTCACCATTTTACAATAAGCCCACACAGGATGGAATATTTGCCCATTTTGAAGCCATAGCTAAAGCAACTACAAAACCCATCCTCTTGTATAACGTACCGGGCAGAACAGCATCAAATATTGCTGTAGATACCGTAGTAAGTTTAGCAGAAAAGTTTGATAACATTATTGGTATTAAAGAAGCAGCAGGCGATATCATACAAGCGTACAATCTTATACAAAAGACACCTGAAGATTTTATGGTCATCTCTGGCGATGATATGATGACTTTACCAATGGTTTTAGGTGGAGGCCAAGGTGTAATTTCAGTTATTGCTCAGGGTTTCCCTAAAGCATTTTCAGATATGGTAAACTTAGGTTTACAAGGCAAAAGTCAAGTTGCTTTTAAAATACACCACAAAATTGCACCGGCAATTGAAATGATTTTTGAGCAGGGTAATCCTGCGGGCATAAAATCTGTTTTTAAACATCTTGAATTATCAACCGATAAGCTTAGGTTACCTCTGATAGGCGTAAATGAAGATTTAGATCAACGCCTAAAAAACTTTATCGAGACATTTGATTATAGTCTTTAGGTTAAAATTATCATTTCCAACAAATTAATTATTTTTCTATTACGTAATAAATGAGTAAATTTGCAAACCCTATATGAAAAAAATATTTTACTTGTTATCGCTTATTGTTTTGTTTACTTCTTGTAGTGAATACCAAAACGTCCTAAAACAAAAAGAAATCAAGCCTAAATTTGATTTGGCTAATCGCTTTTATGAAGAAGGTTTAAAAGACGATAAAAAGTCTAAACTAACAAAATCGATTAAATTATACGAACAAATTTTACCAACACTTCAAGGAAAACCTCAGGCACAAATTATCTTATACAATATTGCTAATGCCTATTATAACGTGGGCGATTACCTTTTGTCAGGGTATAAGTTTGATCGTTTTGCTAAAGCCTATCCTACGAGCCAGAAGTTGGAGGAAGCAATATTTAAAAGTTCAGATAGTTACTACCAATCTTCACCTCCTTATAGTTTAGATCAAACAGAAACTGTAAAAGCCATAGATAAATTACAAATCTATATTGATCAATTTCCCGACGGGCAATTTTTTGACGAAGCCAATGCTAAACTTCAAGAATTAAGATTAAAAATAGAAAAAAAATATTACGAAATAGCAAAGCAGTATCATTATACCTATCGATATAAAGCTGCTATTAGTGATTTTGACAATTACCTCATAAAATATCCGGGGTCTGCTTATAAAGAAAAGGCTTACTACTACAGATTTGAGTCTGCATACCTTTTAGCAATCAATAGCTTTGCATACCTTGTTGCTGAGCGTCTGGAAGACGCAAAGAGGTATTACGAAGATTATTATGAGCGATACCCGAAAGGTGAATTCATAGAACAGGCTAATGCCTATTTAGACGATATCAAAACCCGTCTGTCTACCATAAATGAAACTAATACAGAACAACAATAAATCTTTGATATGAATACAAAGTTAAACTACCAAGATGCTGAAATCAGCACCACAACCATAGACAAAAATAAAGTTGATGCCAAAACAGGTAATATTTATGAAGCTATATCTATTATAGCAAAACGTTCTAATCAAATCAATACAGATTTAAAGAAAGAGCTAATTGAAAAATTAGAAGAGTTTGCTACTCATAATGAAAGCCTTGAAGAAGTTTTTGAGAATAAAGAACAGATTGAAGTTTCAAAATTTTACGAAAGATTGCCTAAACCAAACGCCATAGCTATGGATGAATGGTTAAAAGATAAAATTTACTTTAGACACACAAAGCAGGACGACACTACATTATAAATGTCTATCCTTCAAGGTAAACACATACTGCTGGGTGTAACAGGTGGCATTGCTGCATATAAAACTGCTTTTTTAGTACGACTTTTTGTTAAAGCAGGAGCAGAAGTTAAAGTTGTTATGACACCGGGAGCAGAAGAATTTGTAACACCTCTAACACTATCTACATTATCAAAAAATCCTGTTTTATCCAGTTTTACAGATCCAGAGAAAAATTGGAATAATCATGTAGAACTTGGCGAATGGGCAGATTTAATGCTCATAGCTCCCGCAACAGCCAATACTATTTCTAAAATGGTTAGTGGTAAATCCGACAACCTCTTGTTAACTACCTATTTGTCAGCAACTTGTCCCGTATATATTGCTCCGGCAATGGATTTAGATATGTATACCCATCATACCACCCGGAATAATCTGGAAATACTAAAGCAAAGCGGTCAAACCATATTAGAGCCTGAAGCTGGAGAGTTAGCAAGTGGTCTAGTTGGTAAAGGACGAATGCAGGAGCCAGAACATATTGTAGAATTTATAACAAAACAGATTAAGGCTCAATTGCCTTTACGAGATAAAACGGTATTGATTACGGCTGGACCAACGTATGAAGCTATTGATCCAGTCAGGTTTATTGGCAATCACTCCAGTGGTAAAATGGGTTTTGAAATGGCAAAAATGGCCTTAAGTCTCGGAGCAAAAGTTATTTTAATTGCAGGCCCAACGCATTTAGATTTGGCGCATGACAACCTTCATCTAAAAAGAATCCAATCGGCTGATGAAATGTACAAACAGGCTATGTTGTATTATAAAGATGTAGATATTGCTATTGCATCGGCTGCTGTATCAGATTATAAACCAAAAGCGGTATTTGATAAGAAAATAAAAAAGTCTGATAAAAACCTTAATATTGAATTAGTGAAAAACCCTGATATTCTGCAAACCTTTGGTGACTGTAAAACCCACCAATTTCTTGTAGGATTTGCGCTTGAAACCGATAATGAAATTGAACATGCAAAACAAAAATTAAAAAAGAAAAACTTAGATTTCATCGTGTTAAATTCTTTAAACGATAAAGGCGCAGGTTTTAAAAGCGAAACCAATAAAGTAAGTATTATAACAAATGACTCGATTAAGCGTTTTGATATTAAATCTAAATATCTGGTGGCAAAAGATATTTTCAACAATATTCTTGAAATGAAATCCAATAATTAAGACATGCGTATATTTTTATTTTTATGTGTTTTGAGTTGTGGTCTTCATAGTGCTGTATCACAGGAATTTAATGCTACAGTGACAATAGATGCCAGGCAGACAGGTCAAGTGCGTCTAAGAATATTCTCTATTTTAGAACAATCGCTTCAGGAATTCATCAATCAAACCGCATTTACCAATGAAAATTTTTCTGAACTCCAAAAAATAGAGTGTAGTTTTTTTATAACGATTAACAATTTTGAATCTGATAGATTTCAAGCTAATATACAAGTTCAGGCATCTCGACCAGTTTTTGGTGCAACCATAAAAACACCCATCATAAATATTAAAGATGAAGATTTTAATTTTTCTTATACAGAAAGTCAACCCTTAATATATGATGTTAATAATTTTCAATCTAATCTTACTTCTGTTGTTAGTTTTTATTTGTTAACTATACTTGGTTTAGAGGCCGATTCTCTATCGCTTAACGGAGGTACGGGGTTTTATGAAACGGCCAGACAAATCGTGAATGCTGCCCAGCCTAATGCAGGTTCCGGATGGCAGGCGGCTGGAATAGGGTTTTCAAGATTCAATTTGAATAACGATTTGTTATCTCAAAATTTTGCTGAGTTCAGAAAAGCGTTTTATGACTACCATATTAATGGATTAGATGTAATGCATAGTGACACCAAAAAAGCCAAACAAAACATACTGAATAGTATAGAAAAGTTAAAAAATGTGAACGACTCCAGGCCAAACTCAGTCCTGTTACGGGTGTTTTTTGATACAAAGGCCGGAGAAATTCAACAAATCTTAAATGGCGGGCCAAAACTAGATATAGCTCAAACCAAAGAATACTTATATCGTATTGCTCCTGTGCATAATACAAAATGGAGACGTATTAAATATTAGTAAATATTTTCATTTCATCTTCTAAAACGAATTTGTTTTTTAGTCTATTCACTATATTTACCTCATATTAATCTAGACTTAATAGAACAGTGCTCAAATCTCTTTACATTAAAAACTACGCCTTAATTAAGGACATTCAACTCCACTTTGAAAGTTCCTTTTCTACCATTACCGGCGAAACAGGTGCAGGCAAATCAATTTTGCTTGGGGCTTTGTCCTTGTTATTGGGAAGCAGAGCAGATAAAGACAGCTTAAGAGATCCTAAACAAAAATGTATTATTGAAGCAGAATTCGATTTAAGTAAATTTAATTTAAATTCTATTTTTGAGAGCTATGACCTTGATTATGATAACCAAAGTATTTTTAGACGAGAGATTACAACCTCAAAAACAAGAGCTTTTATAAATGACACTCCGGTAAAATTGAAAACTCTGCAGGATTTAAAGCCTTTCCTTTTAGATATTCACAGTCAAAATGAATCTCAATCTCTGGCTCAATCTCAATACCAATACCACGTTTTGGATAAAATTGCAAACCAGGAACCAGTTCTGAAAGATTATCAGAAAAGTTTAGAACATTTCAGGGTTTTAAAATCAAAACTCAAAGACTTAAAAGACCATAAACTAGAAGCAGCCAAAAGACAAGATTATAATCAGTTTTTATTCGATGAATTAGAGAAAACAAATCTGGTTGAAGGCATACAGGACAAGCTGGAAGACGAATATCAAAGTCTTCAAAATGCCGAAGATATCCAGCAAATGCTTTCAGAAAGTATTGAAATCATACAGCAAGAAAATCATGGGGTTTACGATCAGCTGGCTGTGGTAAACAGAAAGCTAAATCAAATTGTTCAATCTGTATCTTCATATCAGGACCTGAAAGAAAGACTTGAGAGCATTTTATTAGAAACAGAAGATGTAGGCTTTGAACTGGAAAACCGATTAAATGAGGTAGAAGTTAATCCACAAAAACTTGAAGATGTTGGGGCACGACTGGAGAACTTAAACGCTTTACTTCAAAAACATCAGGTTAATACAGACCTTGAATTACTAGAGATTAAAGAGCAATTAGAACAGGAACTTGTTGATTTTTCTAATATGGATCAACAAATAGTAACTTGTCAAAGAGATTTGCAACAAATTGAAGACAAGCTTAAAAAGCTTTCTGATACACTAAGGGAAAACCGAAAAGCATCTGCTCAAAAGCTTGAAATTGAATTGCTTAGAGTTTTAGCTAATTTAGGCATGCCAAACGCATCTATTAACATCGAAGTTAAGCCTTCAGAAGATTACCATAAGTACGGAAAAGATCAATTAATTTGGTTGTTTTCAGCAAATAAAGGCTTGTCTTTAAGGCCTTTGCATAAAGTGGCTTCCGGAGGCGAGATTTCCAGAATAATGCTGGCCATCAAAAGCACCTTAGCTGCCTATGAAAATTTGCCAACAGTAATATTTGATGAGATCGACACCGGAGTATCTGGAGAAATGGCACTAAAAATGGGCGAAATCATGAAAATAATGAGTGAAAAAATGCAAGTCATTTCTATTACCCACTTACCTCAAATAGCTTCAAAGGGCAAACAGCACTTTAAGGTCATAAAAGATGTAAGCGAGACAACAACAGAAACTCTAATAAAAGCATTGAATACAGAAGACCGAATAATAGAATTGTCGAAGATGTTAGGTGGAAATCAAAACTCAAATTCTGCAATTGCACATGCCAAGAGTTTACTCAACTAAATAATTAACTATATTTGCTTTTGTAATTACCAGTTGTTAATAGTAAGTTTGAAGTAAGACTTACAAATAATTATAGACTATACATATTAAATTTAACTAAACTAAATCCAAAAATCGTAAATCATAAATCGTAAATAGATATGTCATATAACTTATTAAAAGGCAAAAGAGGAATTATATTCGGCGCTTTAGATGAAAATTCAATAGCCTGGAAGACTGCAGAGCGCGTGCACGAAGAAGGAGGTACATTTGTGTTAACCAATGCTCCAATTGCCATGAGGATGGGAAGTATAAACCAGCTTGCTGACAAAACAAATTCAGAAATTATACCGGCTGATGCAACCAATCTTGAAGATTTAGAAAATTTAGTAGAAAAAGCTCAAGATATTTTGGGAGGTAAATTAGATTTTGTTCTGCACTCTATTGGAATGTCTATTAATGTTAGAAAAGGTAGGCATTATACAGACCAAAAATACGACTGGACACACAAAGGTCTAGATGTTTCAGCCATGTCTTTCCATAAAGTGATGCAAACATTATTTAAAAAAGACGCCATGAACGAATGGGGAAGCATCGTTGCACTAACTTATATGGCTGCTCAACGTGTATTTCCGGATTATAATGATATGGCGGATAATAAGGCATTTTTAGAATCTATTGCCAGAAGTTTTGGATACCACTTTGGAAAGCAAAAAAATGTAAGAGTGAATACCATTTCTCAGTCACCTACACCAACAACAGCTGGTAAAGGAGTAAAAGGCTTTGATGGTTTTATTGCCTATGCCGATAAAATGTCTCCTTTGGGTAATGCTACTGCTCAGGATTGTGCAGATTACACGATAAGCTTATTTTCTGACCTCACTAAAAGAGTAAGCCTTCAAAACTTATATAACGACGGCGGATTTTCTAATATGGGTGTAAGCGAAGAAGTTATAAAAGGTTTTACTGAAGAATAATTTTTTTAAATTTATAATTCATTCCCAATACCTGAGAAGTATTGGGATTTTTTATGCATAAAATTTAACTTAGAGTTTGGTAGTTCATAACATTTGCATAAATTTAGCCACTCATTTATTAAAAAATTAACTTATGAATAGATTATTACTTTTTCTTATTTTGCTGGTATCAAGCTGGCAGATTAATGCGCAAAGTTATTGCACAGATGGTGGACCATCAAGTACCTTTGATAGCAATGTTGAGCAGGTAGACTTAGTTGGAGAGACCACTTCAATTGCTTATCTGGGTTGTCAGAGTACAGTAGGCGATGGTGGTTTTGAGAATGTTGAAGACCAAACTACTTCACAAGTTGCAGATTTAGTAGCAGGCAATACCTACACTCTAGATGTTCAGTTTGGTACATGTGGTGGAAATTTTGAAGGAGCTGGTGAAGCTTGGATAGATTTTAATCAGGATTTTATATTTCAGCCTAGTGAGTCTGTAGGAACTCAAGCAGCCGGAGTGCCTCCATTTCCACTTTCAAGTTTTACAATAACAGTACCAAATGATGCTATTAATGGAACTTCAAGATTGAGAGTGATGCAGCAGGAGGACGGTAACACGCCTCTCGATCCATGTGCAAGTTTCACCTGGGGATCTGTAGTTGATCTTGGTATTACAATAACCGGAGGAGTAGATTTACTTTGCCAAATACCATTTAACCCAACTTTTGTGAGTGCTTCTGCTGATACAGCAGACTTCTCATGGGATGAAGAGCCAAATGCATCAAATGGGTATTTATACGAAATTTATAATCAAGGTGATGATCCCGCTACTGCTACGGCTCTAGCCTCAGGATCTTTTCCTGCTGGGACTACTTCTGGAACCGTTTCGGGGCTTACAGAACTTACAGATTATGATTTTTATCTGGCATCAGACTGTGATATGGATGGAATAAGCGATTTTAATGGCCCTGTATCATTTACAACTTTACCCTTGTGTGATGTTCCTTCAACTTTTGAAGTTATAAATGTACTTCCTGATTCTGCTGAGTTAAGCTGGTCTAGTATTCCAAACGCTACCAATGGTTACAATTGGGCGGTATTCAACGCCGATGACGATCCTGCAACAGATACACCCGTGGCTTCTGGAACTG
>Ga0102940_1000770_pt1 | contig 21607 bp, 20 predicted proteins | sample SalPonR2_C_D1_MG_FD_78215 | JGI IMG/M metagenome (GOLD analysis project Ga0102940, IMG submission 78215) | Salt pond soil microbial communities from South San Francisco under conditions of wetland restoration - Salt Pond MetaG R2_C_D1_MG | ecosystem: Environmental > Aquatic > Marine > Intertidal... | reverse complement strand
CCGGGCCTGGGTTCGGTGACCACTCCACCGAGCGTCGCCGGCGACCCGTCGCGGCCGGGGGAGACGGCCGCCGTCGCCCGCGCCGCCACCTACCAGGTGCAGACGAGCGTGGTCAACCGCATCTGGTACAACGCCACCTGGCGCGACAACATCGGCTACGGGGTGCTCGAGGGCGATGCGCCGTGGTCGACGACGGGCAACTATCTCGGCCCGCCCACGGTCGGCGATCTCGACGGCGACGGCGACCGCGAGATCGTGGTCGCGAGCGGCGCCCCGCGATTCGTGGGGAACGCGACCTACCTGCACGTCTATCCGCACGCGCCGTCGGCCGGATCGGAGGTCGTGCGTCAGGTCTACGGACTGACGTCACTGTCGATTCCCGCGCTCGGCGACGTCGACGACGACGGCGACCTGGAGATCTTCGTCGGAGGAATCGCGGGAACCGTGCTCGGATTCGATCACGAACTGCAGCCGCTGCCCGGCTGGCCGGTCGACGTGCCGTCGGGTGGTGACATGAACGTCGGTGTCGCGCCGGTCACGGGATTCGCACGGGCCGAGGTGGTCGCCGCCGGTGGGTCCACGATCACCGTGCTCGGACGCGACGGGACGACGCGGCCGGGCAGCTGGCCCTTCGTGGCACCGACGGGAGTCGTGGTCGGCCGGCCGGCCGTCGGCGACGTCGACGGGGACGGCGGCGTCGAGGTCGTCGTCGGCCTGACCGCGGGTGTCGCGGTGCTCAACTCCGACGGCACCCTGCGCGGCGTGCTCTCCCCGCCGGGCCAGCCCTCGGCCAGCGTGAGCATGGCCGACGTCGACGACGACGGCGATCTCGAGATCTTCGTCCCGCTGCAGGGCGGCCTCGTCCACGCCATGCACCACACGGGCGTGGCCATCGATCCTGTCTTCCCCTTCGACACGACGATCGACGAGCCGGTGTCGCCGGTGGTGATCGCCGACGTGCTCGCGCCGGGTCAGCCCGCGCTGACCTTCAGCGTGGACCGCCGGGTATACGCCATCGGGACCGACGGTACGGCGCTGCCCGGGTATCCGCTGCTGCCCGTGGGGCTGGACGAGGCCGTGGGCCAGCCGGTGGTGGCGCGCGTGGCGCGAGCGAACGTCGACCGTCCGCAGATCGTCTTCGGCGACAACGTCGGGCAACTGCACGTGAACACCGCCCAGGCCGAGATCCCGCGCGACTGGCCGCACCTGTACTCCGACGTCCAGGTGTTCGCCCCGGCGGTGAGCGATCTGGACCTCGACGGCACCAGCGAGATGGTCGTGGTCGGTGCGTGGACCGTGCACACGCTCGACATGGGGACCACGCCGCTCGCCGATCCGGCGCGGCGGTGGGGACAGGTCGGCTACGACAAGGGCAAGACGAGTTGTGCCGATTGCGTGCCGCGGAATCCGACCTCGGTCGAGCCGGATCCCGGGGCGCGCTCCTCGGTGCTGGTGGAGTTCCGCGGTGGGTGGCCGAATCCGACGGCGAACGTGACGTCGCTGGACTTCACGCTCGCCCGCCGTGCGCCGGTGCGTCTGCAGGTCTTCGATGCCCGCGGACGGCTGGTGCGCACGCTGGTCGACGGCGAGCGCGTTGCCGGACCCCACGCGGTGGTGTGGGACGCGACCGATGCGACCGGGGCGGCGGTCGCGTCGGGAGTCTACCGCGCGCGGCTGAGGGTCGGCGACGGCGCGCACGAGGTGCGGGCGGTGGCGATCGTGCGGTGAGACGAATGCGGATCGATCGGTCGGGGAGAATCGATCCCCACCACCCATCTCATCCGGCCGCGACGACGCTGGATCCACGCATGTCGACGCTCCCCGGCGATTGCCCCGGCCTCCCGAACACCGTTGCGGAAGACGTTCGGGAGCCTCTTGGGCTCGAGTGTGTCATCGCGGTGACGATTCCAGCAGGCTCGCACCGACACGTCACCGTCGACACGAACGACATGCACGCAGCGCCCACCGGAAGGCACTCACGTGGGTCACGCAGGAGGCACACCCACCGACGGACCTCGTTGCGCGGTGCCTTCCCACGGATCGTTGCCGCCGATGCGGCGCAGGTGGGCGAGGATCCGGTCGACGATCGCGACGTCCTGGATCACGGCGACGCGGATCATCTCGACGCCGCAGTGCGGTCGGTCGGGATCGACGTGGCATCGACCGTCTCGGTGTACGCGCGCGATACACCCACGGTGGACTTCGGCGGTGGGGTAGGGGAGACTCCGCCCCGCCGTCGTCGTACGACCTCCTCCACCGAAGCGCGGTGTCGCCCGACCCATGAAGAGCCTCGTCGCTCAGACCACTCATTTCCTGAAGCAGGACACCACCCGCCGCAACCTGGTCGCCCTCGGGCGTCTGCTGCTGGTGCTGGCGGCGATCGTGGCCTTCTACAGCGTGATCTTCCACGTGCTGATGGTGCGGGAAGGGCGCGATTTCAGCTGGTTCACGGGCGTCTACTGGACGCTGACGGTCATGTCGACGCTCGGCTTCGGCGACATCACCTTCACCTCGGACCTCGGCCGCTTCTTCTCGATGGTGGTCCTGCTGACCGGGACCGTGTACCTGCTGATCCTGCTGCCGTTCTCGTTCATCCGCTTCTTCTACGCCCCGTGGATGGAGGCCCAGGCGGAGGCGCGCGCGCTGCGCAAGGTGCCCGAGGGTACCCGGGGCCACGTGCTGCTGACCCACCACGACGGGGTTTCCACCACGCTGATCCGCGAGCTCGGCGAGTACCGGATTCCCTACTTCCTGATCGTGCCGAACCTGGCCGACGCGATGCGCCTGCACGACCAGGGACTGAACGTCGTCGTGGGCGACCTCGACGACCCGAACGTGTACCGGCGACTGCGGGTGGACCGCGCGATCATGGTCGCGACGACGGCCAGCGATGCCGTGAACACCCACGTGGCCTTCACGGTGCGCGAGCTGACCGAGACGGTGTCGATCGTGGCCACGGCCGACGATCCGGCCTCGGCCGACATCCTCGAACTGGCCGGCTGCTCGTGCGTGCTGCAGGTGGCCGATCTGCTCGGTCAGGCCCTGGCGCGGCGCACCTACGGGAGCGACGGCCGGGCCCACGTGGTGGGGCGCTACGGCGAACTGCAGATCGCCGAGGCCACGGTCACCGGAACGCCCATGGTCGGTCACACGCTCGAGGAGATCGGGCTGCGCCGGGATCTGGGACTGAACGTCGTCGGGGTGTGGGAACGCGGATTGTTCGAGACCGCGCGGCCCGAGTCGGTCCTCCACGAGAGCACGGTGCTGGTCCTCGCCGGGACGCGCGAGCAGCTCGAGCGCTTCGACGAGCGGTACCAGACCTACCGGGCCTCGGACGCTCCCACGGTGATCATCGGTGGGGGACGTGTGGGCCGTTCCGCGGCGCGGATGCTGACCGAACGCGGGCTCGACTACCGCATCGTCGAGCAGGATCCGGAGGTGGCGTCCGGGTCCGACGAGTTCGTCGTCGGCAACGCCGCCGAGCTGGAGGTGCTCAAGGAGGCGGGCATCGACGACGCCCCCACGGTGATCATCACGACCCACGACGACGACATCAACGTCTACCTCACCATATACTGCCGGCGCTTGCGTCCGGACATCCAGATCATCAGCCGGGTCGCGCTGGGGCGCAGCATCTCCGCGCTCCATCGCGCCGGGGCGGACTTCGTCATGTCCTACGCGTCGCTGGGCGCCAACGCGATCTTCGAGTACCTCGAGCGGGGCGACAGCCTGATGGTCACCGAGGGTCTGGACATCCTGAAGTTCCGGATGCCCGCCTCGCTCGCCGGCAGGACCATGGCCGAGGCCGGGATCCGCCGCCGCACCGGATGCACGGTGGTGGCCCTCGAGGTCGACGGCGAGACCCAGGTCACGCTCGATCCGACCACGCCGCTGCCGGCCGACGCCGAGATCATCCTGATCGGGAGCGCCGAGGGGCAGAGCCGGTTCCTGAAGACCTTCGTGTGAGGAGTCGATTCCCGTCGGGATCGCCAAGGGGTCGTTCCGTGGTCCTGCCTCCGATCCTCTCTGCGAGTCCATCATGCGTCTGTTCTCCGCCATCGTCCCGCCCGAGCACGTCCGTCGCGACGTCCACGCCACGCTCGAGACCGCGCGCGAGGGTCCGCGTCTCCGCTGGACGGCACCCGAGCGCATGCACCTGACGCTGGTCTTCCTCGCCGACGTCCCGCCGGCGCACCTCGAGCGGGTGGTCGCGTCGGTGGACGCGGCCGCCGCGACGGTGGGGCCGTTCGACCTCGAACTCCACGGTCTGGGCGCCTTCCCGAAGCCCGCGCGGCCGCGGGTGTTCGTGATCGACGTGACGGAAGGCCGCGAAGCGCTCGGCGCCATGCACCGCGCGCAGGCCCGGGCCCTGGCCGACGCGGGTGTCGAGGTCGAGGACCGGCCGCTGCGCCCGCACCTGACGATCGCGCGCCCGAAGCGGCCGCCGCACCGCGAGGACACCGAAGCCCTCGTGCGCGAGCTCGAGCCATGGCGCTGGCGCTTCCGTGTGGAACAGGTCGAACTGATCGAGAGCCAGCTCCGGCCCGAGGGGCCGCTGTACACGGTGCGCCACGCGACGGGCCTGTCCGGGCCGAGGCGCTGATCCGCCGGCGTGGCCGGCCGACCCTGTTGCGTCGGCCCGACCCGCGTGCTAGTGTGCCGCGCGCGGCAGCGGGTCGGGATCGACCGCCGCCGGGGCCCGACCTCCCGCCCCGGAGCGCACGATCCGAAAAGGTCCATGCCCAGCGAGCCCGCCCCACGGCTCGCGGCCCCAGTCCGACCGGCTCACCTCCCGTCGCAGCTCCCGGCGCGCGTCCCCGCGTGTCCGGAATCCGAACATGGTCCTCCCGGACCCCTACGTGAACGAGAGGCATCCGCCCATGGCCAGAGATCCCCGCGAAGAGCGCGCCCAGGCACTGGAGCTGACGCGCGCCCAGATCGAGAAGCAGTTCGGCAAGGGCTCCATCATCCGCCTCGGTGACGACGGCGCGGTCGAGCCGGTCGAGAGCGTTTCGACCGGCAGCCTGAACCTCGACATCGCCCTCGGCATCGGCGGTCTCCCGCGCGGCCGCGTGGTCGAGGTCTTCGGACCGGAGGGCAGCGGCAAGACCACCGTCTGCCTGAGCACCGTCGCCAACTGCCAGCGCAAGGGTGGCGTGGCGGCGTTCATCGATGCCGAACACGCGCTCGATCCCACCTATGCCCGCAAGCTGGGCGTGGACGTCGACAACCTTCTGGTGAGCCAGCCCGACACCGGCGAACAAGCGCTGGAGATCTGCGAGATGCTCGTCCGCAGCGGTGCGGTCGACGTCGTCGTGGTCGACTCGGTGGCCGCGCTCACCCCCCGCGCCGAGATCGAGGGCGAGATGGGTGACAGTCACGTCGGCCTGCAGGCCCGTCTCATGAGCCAGGCCCTGCGCAAGCTCACCGGCGCGATCAAGAAGACCAACACCATGGTCATGTTCACCAACCAGATCCGCATGAAGATCGGCGTGATGTTCGGCAACCCCGAGACCACGTCGGGCGGCAATGCCCTGAAGTTCTACGCCTCGATCCGCATGGACATCCGACGCATCGGCGCGATCAGCGAGGGCGAGAACGTCACCGGCAGCCGCGTGCGCGTGAAGGTGGTGAAGAACAAGGTGGCTCCCCCGTTCAAGAAGTGCGAGTTCGACATCCTCTACGGCGAGGGCATCAGCCGTGAGGGCGACCTGATCGACCTGGCCGTCGAAGCCGACGTCGTACGCAAGAGCGGCGCGTGGTTCAGCTACGGGGACGATCGCCTGGGCCAGGGCCGCGAGAACGTGCGTCTGTTCCTGAAGGAGAACGCCGATCTGCGGCACGAGATCGAGGACCAGGTCCTCGAGCACTATGGCGTGAAGCCGAAGGCCGAGGATTCGAAGGCAGAGGCCCAGGACAAGACCGACGCCAGGACCGACGCCAAGACCGAAGCCAAGGCCGACGCCAAGGCCGAAGCCACCGGCAACGGCAAGGCGAGCGGACGGACGGCCAAGAGCAAGGCCGCCACGAGCTGAGCGTGGACGCCGAGATTCCGAACGGGGCGGCGGTGCTGAGTGTCGTCGCCGACGAAGAACGAAGGGCCCTGGTGATCGAGCTCGACGACGGGTCGACGCTGATCACCGCACCCGACGCTCCGGAGGCCCGGGGGATCACCCCGGGCCTCGTGTTGAGCGACGCCCAGCGTAGGGGGCTCGACGCAGCGGCCGCGCGCAAGGAGATCGCCCGCAAGGTCTTCGACTGGCTCGATCGGCGACCCCGCTGTCGGGCGGATCTTCGGCGTCGTCTCCGCGACCGTGACCACGAGCCCGAAGCGATCGAGATCGTCCTCGATCGCTTCGAGGAGCAGGGGCTGGTCGACGACCGCGCCTACGCGCGGGCATGGGCCGAACAAGCGGTGCGGCGCAAGGGTGTCGGTCGGCGTTGGATCGAGGCGCGGCTCCGCCAGCAGGGGGTCGACGCGTCGCTGGCCCGTGAAGCATCCGGTATCGTCCTCGATCCCGAGTCGGAGCTGGAGCAGGCGCGTCGTGCCCTGGCCTCGCGACGGCTCGATCTCGACGACGAACGCCAGCGTCAGCGGGCCCTGCGTTTCCTTCAGCAGCGCGGATTCGGTGGGGCCACCGCTCGCGCCGCTCTCGCCGCCGACCCCGATGCCCCGGGAGCCGTGGAGTGAATGCCGCCGGAGCGCCCCTCGACGATCACGGCCGGGTCGCGTTGGTCCATGACTGGCTCACAGGGTACCGCGGGGGCGAGAAGGTGCTCGACGCGATCGCCGGTCTGAGTCCGCGGGCCGACCTCTACACGCTGATCCACGTCCCTGGCTCGACGCGTCCGACCATCGAGAACCGTCGCGTTCGCGCCTCCTGGCTGAACCGCTTGCCCGGCGTGGAGGACTACTACCGCTGGCTGCTGCCGTTCTTCCCGGGCTGGATCGACCGCCTGGACCTGTCGGACTACGATCTCGTGCTCAGTACCAGCCATTGCGTCGCCAAGGGAGCCCGCGCGGCTCCCGGCGCGGTGCACGTCTGCTACTGCCACACGCCCATGCGTTACGTATGGGACCGTTTCGACGACTACTTCGGCCACTGGACAGGCCCCCGGCGCTGGCTGATCGAGCGCGAGGCGGCCCGTCTGCGCCACTGGGACCGCGAGACCGTCGACCGCGTCGACCGCTGGATCGCCAACAGCCACTTCGTCCGAGACCGGATCCTCCGCTTCTACGAGGTCGACCCCGACCGGGTGGAGGTCGTGGTCCCGCCGGTCGACGTCGAACGCTTTCGGCCCCCGGAACCGGCGCCGGAGCGCGAGGATCGCTACCTTGCCGTGTCGGCCCTGGTGCCGTACAAACGCATCGATCACGCGGTCGAGGCCTGTGCCCGTACGGGGCGCCGGCTCGACGTCGCCGGTACCGGACCGGAGGAAGCCGCCCTGAAGGCCCGCGTCCGGGACCTGGGTGCCACCGATCGGATCCGGTTCCTGGGTTTCGTGCCCGACGACGAACTCCCCGGACTGATGGCCCGGCGCCGGGCCTTCCTGTTCCCGGGGATCGAGGACTTCGGGATCACGCCCGTCGAGTCGACCGCCGCCGGTCTGCCGGTGGTGGCGCGAGGAGTCGGCGGTGTGCTCGACTCGGTCCGCGACGGGGAGAACGGCGTCCTGTACGAGGGCGGGGGAGCCGAGGCCCTGGAGGCCGCGCTCGACGACTTCGAGGCGCGCGGCGACGTCTGGGACCGGCGGGTCATGTGGACGTGGGCCGAGGGATTCGCCGAGGGTCGGTTCGTCGAGCGCTACGTCGACGTCGTGGCCCGGGCGATCGCAGACGAGGGCCCGAAGCGCACGACCGGGAGGGACCGGGAATCGTGAAGGCCGAACCTGCCGCCGCGCGCCCGACGCGGCCGGCGACGGACCCGACGGTGACCGAAGAGGAGAGGCAGCGAGCCGAGGCCCGGCAGCGGGTCGGGAAGCGTGGGGACCTGATCTTCCCGGCGGTCCTGCTCGCCGTCGACCTCTTCATGCTCGAGGCTGCCTTCCAACTGACCTACGCCATCCGCTTCCTCAGCGGGTGGATGGCGTCGCCGCTCGGGATCCCACCGTACGGTCAATACCTGTTCACCAGCTTCGCTCTACTGGTGATCTGGGCCGGGATCTTCTACCAGAACGGTCTGTACGATCCGCGCCGCACCAAGTCCCTCGTCGACGACATCGAGGGACTGATCCGTGGCGTGGTCGTGGGTAGTCTCGTCGTGCTCGCGCTGGCCTTCTTCGTGCGCAGCGCCAGCTACTCGCGGACCTTCTTCGCGATCTTCTTCACGCTCAGCCTGCTCTTCCTCACGCTGGGGCGGGCCATGGCGCGGGCGTGGTTACGACGTTGGTTGCGGCAGGGGATGGGTGCAGTCCGCGTGCTCTTCCTCGGGGCCACGTCCATGCGTGGCCGCTTGCTCGAGACCTTCGACGCCCAGCCCGAGCTCGGACTGCAGCCGGTCGGACAGGTGGTCGACGAGGATCCCGACGGCGATTCCGACGGAAGCAGTGACGACTCGGGGCGCCACCTGGCGGTCCTCGGCCCGGTCGACGCGATCGATCGCATCGTCGACGAGCACTCCGTCGACCTCGTCCTGCTCACGCTTCCCTTCCGGCAGCTCCGGCGCGTGACCGAGATCGCCGAACGGCTGGGCGACCGCAGTGTCGACGTGCAGTTCGTGCCCGACATGAAGCGGCTGCACGCCAGCCGCATGCGCCTGCGCGAGATCGCCGGGGTCCCGTTCATCAGTGTGCGCGAAACGGGCCTTTCGGGCATGGATCGCATCGTCAAGCGGGCCTTCGACCTGGTCGGCTCCTCTGTTCTGCTTCTGTTGGCCTCGCCCTTCATGCTGGCGATCGCGGTTGCGGTGAAGGTCACCTCGCCGGGGCCGGTCTTCTACGGTCAGGAGCGACTGGGACGCGACAACCGCACCTTCCGCATGCTGAAGTTCCGGACCATGCGGGTCGACGCCGAGGCCCACTCGGGGCCGGTGTGGACCCAGGAGAACGACCCGCGCCGCACCCCCATCGGATCGTTCCTGCGGCGCTACAGTCTCGACGAGCTCCCGCAGTTCCTGAACGTGATCAAGGGCGACATGAGCCTGGTCGGACCTCGTCCCGAGCGCGAGATCTTCGTCGACGACTTCCAGGGACGCATTCCGCGGTACCTCGAACGTCACCGTGTGCGCAGTGGCCTGACGGGTTGGGCGCAGGTCCACGGACTGCGCGGGAACACGCCGATCGAGGTCCGAACGCTGTACGATCTCTATTACGTCGAGAACTGGTCGCTGGCCCTCGACTTGCAAATCCTGCTCCGTACCGTCGTGCACGTCCTGCGCGGCGAGAACGCCTACTGATCGGATCCGGGACCATGGCAGCCTTCGAACTCCTGCGCAGCATGCGTCCGCAGCAGTGGACGAAGAACCTCGTGGTCTTCGCCGCGCTGATCTTCTCGATGAACCTCACCCAGACCGATCTGCTCGTGCGGACCACGGTCGGATTCCTGGTGTTCTGTGGGCTGAGCGGTTTCGTCTACGTGCTCAACGACCTGAAGGATCGCGACAAGGACCGCGTCCACCCGAAGAAGAGTCTGCGACCGATCGCCTCGGGTCGCCTGTCGGTCACGAATGCGGTGATCGGTCTGGCCGTACTGCTGGCCGGTGGACTGACGGTGGCGGCGTGGTTGGGGCAGGGCTTCCTGCTGACCTCCGTGGCATTCGTCCTGTTGAACGCGTTGTACAGCTTCGTCCTGCGTTCGAAGGTCCTGCTCGACGTCATCGCGATCTCCACCGGCTTCGTCCTGCGCGCCCTGGCCGGGGCCGAGGTCCTGATCGGCGCGGGGACCGACGTACGGATCTCGCCCTGGTTGCTGCTCTGCACCTTCTTCCTGTCGTTGTTCCTGGGTCTGGGAAAACGTCGGCACGAATTGAAGTCCGTGTCGCACGAGCACCGCCGGGTGCTGCGCGCCTACAGCGTGGAACTCGTGGACCGTTTGACCACGGTGACGGTGGCGATCACCGTCCTCTGCTATTCCATCTACACGATCTGGCCCGACACGGTGGAGAACTTCGGCACCGAGGCCCTGGTCTACACCGTGCCCTTCGTGTTCTTCGGCCTCACGCGGTATCTGTACCTGGTGACCGAAGAGGACAAGGGTGGCGATCCTTCGGAGATGCTCCTGACCGATCGTTCGATCAGTACGACCGTCGTGCTTTGGGTGCTTGTGGTCGTCTGGATCGTCTACGGTGGATGAGCCGAGCCCGGTCGTCGCCGTACCCGCACCAGCGAGAGGAGGAGGAGTCGCCATGCCACGATCCCGCGTCGTCGCGATCCGTACCCAGCCGGAAACTGTGGGCGAAGACGTGGCGCGCGCGCTGCGTCTTCTGCGGACGCGTCGCGCACCTTCGACGCTGGGGACGTGGGTGATCTTCGACACCCCGCGGACGGGACCCGGGACCGCCACTCCGCCATGGACCCTGGACGCCGTTCTGTCACTGATGGTCGATCGAGCCGGCACGGACCGACCGCGCGTGGGTTCGATCGGCTGGGATCCGGAGCGGACGGCGGACGAAGCGGTTGCGCGTGTCCTGGCTCGGCACGGTCTGGGAGCAGAGACGCTCGTGCCCGAAGGGGAGGAAAGCCGGCGTACGGTTCCCGACGTCGACCTGCCGTGGTTGCGCGGACAGCGGGCAGTCGATCCCAGCGTCGACGCCGATCTGGCGGGCCGCGACCTGATCCGTTGCGGAGCGCTGGTCCGGGATCCGGATCTCGGTCTTCGCGGAGCCGTCGACGGTGCGCTGCGCACGGTGGCCCGACCGGACGAACTGCATCGCCGCGATCCACAGACCATGATCGAATCGATGCAGCTCCACGACGCCGTCTTCGCCGGCACGGTGCACCTTCTCGACGCCACGGTTTGCGGTGCCAGGGATCCCGGACGGCCGCCGGTCGTTCACGACCTGCTGCTGGCCGGGTCCGATCCCGTCACGCTCGATGCCGTCGCCGCGCGTGTTCTGGGATACGACCCCGAGCGTATTCCGTGGTTGCGTGGCCTGGCCGAGGCCACGCGCCGGGAGCTGACACCGGGCTCGATCGAAGTGACCGGTGGAGGGCTCGATCTGTCGGCCACCGCGGGAACCACGCCCCACGGCGGACGCGCGCTGGCGATCCGTCGTGGAACCGGGCGCGCCGCGGCGGAGTGGCTGCGTCGCTTCGATCCCGCGCGCTGGCTCGGGCGTCTGCGCCGTCGTGGATGGATCCGCACCTACGAACGCACCCCTTGGGGGCGACTGGACGAGGACTATCGCCGGGCGGGCCGCCCGCGGATCGGGGGAGCATGAGGGAGAAGATCGTCGCGCGCACACCGGCCAAGGTGAATCTCCACCTCGAGGTGTTGTACCAGCGCGAGGACGGCTACCACGAGATCGAGACCATCTTCCAGGCGCTCGACCTGTACGACACGATCACGTTCGAGGCGACGAACGGTCCGATCCACGTGACGTGCGCGCAACCCGGCGTGCCGAACGATCGGACCAACCTCTGTCACCGCGCAGCGAAGATGGTGCGAAACCGTACCGGTGTCCGCGCGGGTGCTTCGATCCACATCGACAAGACGATTCCCGTGGCGGCCGGTCTCGGGGGTGGCTCGTCCGACGCGGCCGCCACGCTACTCGCCGTGCAGCGGCTCTGGGGACTCGACCTCGACGACGACGACGTTCTGCACATGGCCACGACGCTCGGGGCCGACGTGCCGTTCTTCCTGCGCGGTGGTGTGGCTCTCGGACGCGGGATCGGCGAGCAATTGACGCCGTTGAATGCGAGTGGAATGGGTGTCTTCCTGCTGGTGACTCCGCCCATGTCGTTGTCCGCCGCAGACGCCTACGAGGGCCTGAGAATGGGGTTGACGCGTCATACACCCAAAGTTAACCTCCAGACGATCAAGGCCCTGCTCTCGCGCTTTCCCGACCGTATGTGGCCTGGTCACAACCGTTTGGCAGACTTCGTCTTTCCGACCCATCCGCAGCTCCGTCGATTGCATCTCATGCTCCTCGACACCGGCCCGCGGTTGGCGATGCTCAGCGGAAGTGGTCCCACCGTCTACGCGGTCTACGCTACGATCGAGGAAGCCGAAAGCGCCCGGGAACGCCTGTCACCCACGGGGTATGCAACGAGGATCGCCCGGCCGATACGTCATGGCGTGACTCTGATCGACTCGTGATGGTCGGCTCCCGCTCCGTCCCGGTGCCTTATCGTTGGTCGGAAGACTTCTTTCCGGGTTCCGAGGACCAGCCGAACGGCTGACACCCGGGGGCCGACGCTCGAGGGATGGTGAGCGGTGGAGATCACCGAGATTCGCATCACGCTTCGCGACGACGAGAAGTTGAAGGCCTTTGCCAGCATCACGCTCGATGGCATGCTCGTGATCCGTGGTCTCAAGATCATCGAAGGTGCGAACGGGACCTTCGTTGCGATGCCGTCGCGGCGTCGCAAGGACGGCAGCTTCCAGGACGTGGCCCATCCGATCAACCGCGAGACGCGCGAGTGGCTCGAGGGGGCGGTGATCACCGCCTACAAGGAAGAGCGCACCCGCATGGGAGCGGGCGCGGTGCAGGGTGCACACGATTCCGGCGAGGATCATGGCGATCAAGGCGAGTTCGCGGCAGAGGATGCCTACTGATCCGTAGCTCGGAACATCGATCCTGCGAACCGACTTCGGAAGGTCCGCGGGAGCCGTCGCGGGTTCTCCGGAGCCGGGGAATCCGCTGTGTTCTTGCTCCAAGGGTTCGAACGCGATTCGCCCCGCTCGTAGCCGAAGGACGAGACCGGTGCCGATGGGACGACGTCTGCGAGTGCTCTCGGGCCGAGGTCACGAGGACCTCGCCGTCAGGATCTGCAAGTACCTCGACGTCTCGCTGACCGACGTCGACATCCACGCTTTCAGCGACGGCGAACTCCGGGTGAAGATCCAGGAGAACATTCGCGGTGCCGACGTCTTCATCATCCAGCCGACGCAACCCCCGGCCGAGAATCTCCTCGAACTGTTGCTGTTGCTCGACGCCGCACGCAGGAGTTCGGCGCAGCGGATCACCGCGGTGGTTCCGTACTTCGGTTACGCCCGGCAGGACCGGAAGGACCAGCCGCGCGTTCCGATCTCCGCCAAGTTGATGGCGAACCTCATCACCACGTCCGGCGCCGACCGGATGCTGACCATGGATCTGCACGCAGCGCAGATCCAGGGGTTCTTCGACATCCCCATGGACCACCTCTACGCGGCACCGGTCCTGCTCGAGCACTTCATGCACGCTCGCGACCTCGACCGCCTGGCGGTGGTGGCGCCCGACGTCGGTTCCGTGAAGATGGCCCGTGCCTTCGCCAAGCAACTGGGGGCCACGCTCAGCATCATCGACAAGCGACGCCCTCGGCCGAACCAGGCCGAAGTGGTCAACTTCATCGGGGACGTCCGTGATCGCGACGTCGTGATCTTCGACGACATGATCGACACCGCGGGGACCATGTGCGACGCGGCCAAGGAGCTCGTGGCGAACCAGGGCGCGAAGCGTGTCGACGTCTGCGCGACCCACCCGCTGCTGAGTGGCCCCGCGCTCGACCGCTTGAACGAGGCACCGGTCGGGGAGGTCGTCGTGACCAACACCATCCACTTCGACCGTCACGACGAGTGCGCGAAGATCGAGGTGCTCGACATCTCGCAGCTCCTGGCCGAGGCCATCAAGCGGATCCACCTCGAGCAGAGCATCTCGTCGCTGTTCCTGTGAGCGGTTCGCCGGAGCAGCCGGGGCTTCCGTCACGGCTCCGATCCGTGTAGACTCCTTCGTTCCCGGTCGCCGGTCCAAGCTGGCGGTGGCCGGGTCGTGCGACTAGGATGTCGCGGGTTGTGCCGCGGCCACCCTTCCGTCGTCCTCCCGGACGCGGTCGGTACCGCCGCCGGCACTCGTTCCCTTCGGTTCCACGAAATCGCCGTCGCCGGGGCCTCGCGGCCCGGGTCCGGCGGATTTCCGCGCCCGCGGAGACGGGCGCGACCCAACAGAGGACGAAGACCACATGGCTACCGTGAATCTGGCCGCCCGTCCGCGCGAGGGCGCGGGCAAGGGAGTGGCCCGCAAGATCCGTCAGGCCGATCGCGTTCCCGTGATCGTCTACGGCTACGAGACCGACCCCTTCATGTGCAGCGTCGACGCCGCCGAACTGCGGAAGGCGTTGGGGACCCGCTCCGGGTCCAACGCCGTGATCCGTCTCGACCTCGAGGGGTCGGACTGGGACAACGCGGCCATCGTGAAGGAGATCCAGCGGCACCCCGTGTCGCGCGACATCGTCCACCTCGACCTCCTGGCCATCGACCTCAACGTGCCCGTCGAGGTTTCGGTACCGGTCGCGGCCAAGGGCACCCCGGTGGGCGTGAAGCTCGAGGGTGGTGTGTTGAGCTGGGGCCGTCGCGACGTGACCATTCGCGTCCTGCCGACGCAGATTCCCGAGGACATCGAACTCGACATCTCGGATCTGCACATCAACGATGCTCTGCACATGAGCGACGTGCCGGCCGAGGGTTTCGAGGTCGTCGACGACCTGGAGCTGACGATCTGCAGCGTGGCCAGCACCAAACTCGAGGTCGAGCCCGAGGGCGAGGAGGAACTCGCCGAGGGTGAAGAGGCCGAGGCTGCCGAGGGCGAGGGCGAGACTCCCGTCGCCGAGAGCGAAGGCTAGTCGTGGACACGCCCGCCCCCGGTCCCGGACCGGTGGCGGACGGCGATCGAGTGGTGTTCGGCCTGGGGACCCCCGGTTCACGGTACCGCCACACCCGCCACAACCTGGGCTTCATGCTCCTGGACCGGCTCGAGGCCGACCTGGGGTGGAAGCCCTCCGCGGGGCGCGGCGACTACTTGCTCAGCCAGGGTGACCTCGGCGACCACCGCCTGGTCCTGGTCCGTCCCACGACCTTCATGAACCGCTCGGGGCTGGCCGTGACCCAGGTCCTCGAACGCGAAGGTCTGGAGCGACCCGGGATCCTGGTGGCCGTGGACGACGTCGCGATCGACCGGGGCCGGCTGCGTGTGCGCCGCTCGGGGGCGCACGCCGGCCACAACGGACTGCGGTCGATCCACGAACGACTCGGAAGCGGCGCGTATGCCCGTCTGCGCCTGGGGTGCGGGCCGCCACCGGAGGACGAGGATCTCGCCGACTACGTCCTGTCGGAGTTCGACGACGGCGAGTGGGACGACGTGGAGTCGATGCTCGGACGGGCGGCCGAGGCCGTTCGCAGCTGGGTCGTCGACGGGGTCGAGGCGACGATGAGTCGATTCAACGGTTAGGCGCTGCGCGCGCTCCCCTGGTCGCGGGTTGGTCCCCGCAGAGTTCACGAGAGAGGACGATTCGATGGACACCTTCCTGATCGCTGCCGGCGCGGCGAGCCTGCTGGCCCTGATCTTCGCGTTCGTGAAGTTCACGGGCATCATGAAGCAGGACGCCGGGTCCGACCGCATGCAGGACATCTCACGGCAGGTCCAGGAGGGCGCCGCGGCCTTCCTGAGCGCCGAGTACAAGTGGTTGGCGGTCTTCGTGGTCGTGGTGGCGATCGCGATCGGCGTTTCGCCGAGCGACAGCGGTCTCGGCCCGCGGACTGCGATTTCCTTCGTCTGCGGTGCCCTGGCCAGCGCCCTGGCCGGATGGTTCGGCATGTACACGGCGACCCGCGCCGCGGTGCGCACCACGCAGGCCGCCCGCGGTGGTCTCATGCCGGCGCTGAGCGTGAGCTTCAGTTCCGGTGTGGTCATGGGCATGAGCGTGGTCGGCCTGGCCCTGCTCGGTGTCGTGATCTTCACCACGGTGTACTCGGGCGGCGAGGGCTTCAGCGCCAAGGTGCTCGAGCACGTCCTCGGCTTCAGCTTCGGCGCCAGCTCGATCGCTCTTTTCGCCCGTGTGGGTGGCGGCATCTTCACGAAGGCGGCCGACGTGGGCGCCGATCTCGTGGGCAAGGTCGAGGCCGGGATTCCCGAGGACGACCCGCGCAACCCCGGCACCATTGCCGACAACGTCGGCGACAACGTCGGCGACGTCGCCGGTATGGGGGCCGACCTCTTCGAGAGCTACGTGGGATCCCTGATCGCCACCATGACCCTGGGGGCCTTCCTGTACGCGGGCCAGGAGTTCATGAGCAGCATGGTGCTGCTGCCGCTCGGTATCGCGGCTCTGGGAATCGTCTCCTCGATCATCGGGACCTTCTTCGTGAGGGCCAAGAGCGAGGAGGGCGTGCACAACGCCCTGTTCATCGGTCTGATCGTCGCGTCGGTGGTGGTCCTGATCGGTGGCTACCTCATGATCTCCACCATGAGCTTCCCCGAGGGCGTGAGTGGTGTGAACCTCTTCGGCGCCATCGCCGCCGGCCTGATCGTGGGGGTGGCGATCGGCAAGATCACCGAGTACTACACGAGCACCGAGACCAAGCCGGCGCAGAACATCGCCGAGCAGAGCCAGACGGGCAGTGCGACGAACATCATCCACGGTCTGGCCACGGGCATGGAATCGGTGGCGCTGCCGGTGGTCATGATCTGCATCGGAATCTTCGTGGCCCATATGCTCGGCGGAGTGTACGGCGTGGCCCTGGCCGCGGTCGGCATGCTGAGCACTCTGGGGATCTCGCTGGGCATCGACGCCTACGGTCCGGTGGCCGACAACGCGGGCGGCCTGGCCGAGATGGCCGAGCTGGAGCCCGAGGTCCGCAATCGCACCGACGCGCTCGACGCGGTGGGCAATACCACGGCCGCCATCGGCAAGGGATTCGCGATCGGATCGGCGGCACTCACCGCGCTGGCCCTGTTCAATGCCTTCTGCACCCGTGCGGGTCAACTCCTCGCCGGTTCCGGAGCGCCTGACCTGCTCGACAGCACGGGCAGTCTGAACCTGAACATCAACAGCACCGACGTGATCCTCGGCCTGCTCATCGGTGGGTTCCTGCCCTTCCTGTTCAGCGCGCTCACCATGCGGGCGGTGGGCAAGGCCGCGAACAAGATGGTCGACGAGATCCGTCGGCAGTTCCGCGACATCCCCGGTCTGCTCGAGGGCAAGGCCGCGCCGGACGCTGCACGGTGTGTGGCCATCTCGACCGAGGGGTCGCTGCGGCAGATGGTCGTGCCCGGTCTGATGGCCGTGGCGGCACCGATCGTCGTCGGTCTGTGGAGTGTGCAGGCGCTCGGCGGCCTCCTGGCCGGTGCACTGGTCACGGGCGTGATGATGGCCATCTTCATGGCCAATGCCGGCGGTGCCTGGGACAACGCGAAGAAGTACATCGAGGGTGGCGAGTACGGCGGCAAGGGCAGCGAGGCCCACAAGGCGGCCGTGGTCGGCGACACCGTGGGTGATCCCTTCAAGGACACCTCGGGCCCCTCGCTCAACATCCTGGTGAAGCTGATGACCGTGGTGGCACTGGTTTTCCTGCCTTGGTTCGTCGGCTAGTTCTCCGGGGCGGGCCGTGCGCCCGTCCCGTCTTGCGAGCGCCGTGACGGCGCTCTACACTGGACGGCTCGGTCGCAGACCCCCTCGGGGGCGAGCGGCCGGCCATCCGTCCCTGCCCGGACGCATCGCCGCGACGTCGCGGAGGTCGAGCCGGGCCGCCTGAGTCCACAGGGAGGGCCAAGCGTGCAGAAGTACGAGTGCGTCATGGTGTTGCATCCGGGGATCTCGGAAGCCGACGCCACGGCGATCGTCGAGCGCTTCCAGAGCTCGGTCACCGAGCACGGAGGCGAGGTGCAGCTCCACGACCATTGGGGTCGCCGCGAGCTGGCCTATCCGATCGAGAAGCAGACCAACGGCGACTACCATCTGCTCAAGTTCACCGCCGACAACTCGCTCGTGGTCGCGGCCGATCGCGACCTGCGCCTCGACGACAAGGTGCTCCGTCACCTCATCGTGGTCGACGAGCAATGGGCCGAGCGCAATCGCGCCAGCCAGGCCAAGCGCGGCAAGCTGAGCGCCGAAGGTGCCGGCGAAGAGGAAGAGGAGGAGTAGAGCATGGCCAGTCGCAAGCGTGACAACCGTCGCAAGAAGAAGCGCGCGGATCGGCGGGGTGGAAAGCCCAAGAAGTGCTGGTTCACGGAGAACGCGATCGTGGCGATCGACTACAAGGACATCGATCTGCTGCGACGTTTCGTGAGCGAGCGCGGGAAGATCTCGCCGCGTCGCAACACCGGCACCTCGCCGAAGATGCAGCGTGAGCTGGCCAAGGCCGTGAAGCGGGCCCGCCACCTCGCCCTGCTCCCGTTCGTGAAGGAATACTACCGCTAGGGGGCCGACCATGCAGATCATCCTGCTGCACGACGTCGACAAGGTCGGCCGTCGCGGCGAGACCGTGAACGTCGCGAACGGATACGCCCGGAACTACCTGTTCCCTGAGGGCCTGGCCGTTCGTGCGGACACCGCGAAGAAGAAGGAACTCGAGATCCGTCTGGCTGCGTTCGAGGCTCGTGACGACCGCGACCGCAAGTCGGCCGAGGAACTCGCCGAGTCCATGAAGGACGTCGCGGTGAAGATCTCGGCCGCGGCCAGTGACGAGGACAAGCTCTACGGCAGTGTCACGGCCCAGATGATCGCCTCGGCCCTGGTCGAGAAGGGTCATACGGTCGAGGCCAAGCACGTGATGTTGGACGAACCGCTGCGTGCGCTGGGCAACTACACCGTTCCGGTGAAGCTGCACCGCGACGTGACGGCCGAGGTCCAGGTCTGGATCGAGCGTCCGTAGATCGTGTTCGGTGCCGGGGTCGTCGAGGGGCGACGCCGGCGCCGACGGTTCGAAGGGTCCCACACCAGGGAGACGAAGATGTCGGTCCCGGCGCACATCTTCCGCGAGTACGACGTTCGTGGTGTCGTGGACACCGATCTCCGACCGGACTTCGTCCTGGCGCTCGGCCGCGCGCTCGGCACGGCCTTTCGGCGCGCGGGCGCGACCCGGGTCGGGGTCGCCCGCGACGTCCGGCCCAGCGGGGTCGAACTCCGTGATCAGCTCGTACGCGGGCTGCGATCGACCGGCTGCGACGTCGTCGACTACGGAGCGGCACCCACGGGTGTGTTCTACCACGCCCAGGCCACCGGCGAGGAACAGGCCGGTGTCGTCATCACCGGCAGCCACAATCCTCCCGAGTTCAACGGTTTCAAACTCGTCCTCCACGGCGGCAGTTTCTTCGGTGAGCAGATCCAGGATCTGCGGCGACTGATCGAGGCCGAGGACTACGAGACGGGTGAAGGGTCCTCGGGCGAACGCGACGTGCTCGGTCCCTACGTCGAGGACGTCCGATCGAAGGTTTCGATCGATCGACCGGTGCGCTTCGCCTACGACAGTGGCAACGGCGCGGCGTCGCTCGTGGCCGCCCGCCTGTTCGCCGCCCTCGGGCAGGAACCGGTGGCGCTCTTCGACGAACCCGACGGCACCTTCCCGAACCACCACCCAGACCCGACCATTCCCGAGTACCTGAAGGATCTTCGCCGGCGTGTCGTCGACGACGGTCTGGAGTTCGGGATGGCGTACGACGGTGACGCCGACCGGGTCGGCGTGATCGACGATCGTGGCGAGATCCTCTGGGGCGATCGCCTCCTCGTGCTCTTCGCGCGCGACCTGCTGGAGCGCTCGCCGGGGGCGACGGTGATCCACGACGTCAAGTGCAGCCAGACGCTCACCGACGCCGTGAACGCGGCGGGCGGCGAGGCCATGATCTGGAAGACGGGCCACTCGCTGATCAAGCAGAAGATGAAGGAAACGGGTGCGCCACTGGCCGGCGAGATGAGCGGTCACCTGTTCCTGGGCGAGAACTGGTACGGCTTCGACGACGCGCTCTTCGCGACCGTGCGTCTACTCGAGATCGTGGCGCGTCACGACCGACCTCTGAGCGAGTTGCTCGCCGACGTTCCCACTCTGCACGCAACGCCGGAGATCCGGGTCGACTGTCCCGATGCCGTGAAATTCGAGGTCGTGGATCGCGTGCGCGAGCACTTCCGCGGGCGGGCTCCCATCGTCGACATCGACGGTGTCCGTGTGACCTTCGACAAGGGCTGGGGGCTGGTCCGGGCGAGCAACACGCAACCGGCGCTCGTGATGAGGGTCGAAGCGGATGACGCCGAGACCCTCGGCGCCTACCGCGATCGGATGGAGGATGCGATCGCGAAGGCGCGGGCCGAGGTCGGAGACGCGGGGGCATGAGCGGGGCTCCGCACGCCTTCGTCCTCGCGGGCGGACGTGGAACCCGTTTCTGGCCCTTGTCGCGACGCGAGCGTCCCAAGCAGCTGCTGGACTTCACCGGCCAGGGCTCGTTGTTGGCGCTCACCTGCGAGCGCCTGGAGCCACTGGTCCCGCCCGAGAACCAGTGGGTCATCACGAGCGCGGACCTCGTGGACGCGGTTCGCGAGGTCGTGCCGGAGATCCCCCCCGCGCAGGTCCTGGCCGAGCCCACGGGGCGCAACACCGCGCCGGCGGTCGCTCTGGCCGCAACCCTTCTGCTCGAGCGCGGCGAGGACGTGCCGTTCGCCGTACTCCCGAGCGACCATCTGATCACCCCGGCGACCCAGTTCCGCGAGCGCCTGGGCGAGGCCTTCGATATGGCGCGCCACGGCGAGCATCTCATCACCTTCGGCGTCCGCCCCGATCGGCCCGAGACCGGCTACGGGTACATCGAGACGGGCGCAGCGGTGGAGGGCGCGGCCGAGGCGCTGCGCGTGGCGGCCTTCCGCGAGAAGCCCGACCTGCAGACGGCCGAGAGTTACCTGGCCTCGGGGCGCCATCTCTGGAACAGCGGCATGTTCGTGTGGCGTGCCTCGGTCGTGGCCGCCGGACTGCAGGAGCACGCTCCCGGCGTCGTCGGGCCCCTGCGGGAGCTGGCCGGCACCGCGCGACCGGGAACCGAGGCCTTCGGGCCCGCGTTCCAGAAGGCCTACGAGTCGGTCCCGTCGATCTCGATCGACTACGCGCTCATGGAGAAGGCCGACGACGTGGTCGTGCTGCCGGTTACGTTCCGCTGGAACGACGTCGGGCACTGGGCTGCCATGCGCGATCTCTGGCCGCACGACTCCGAAGGCAATGCCTTCCGCGGCCGGGTGGTCGCGGTCGACGCGGCCTCGAACGTGGTGCACGGAGAAGATCGGCTGACGGCGCTGATCGGCGTCGAGGATCTCGTCGTGGTCAGCACGGATCGGGTCACCATGGTCTGTCCGGTGGACCGCTCGCAGGACGTCAAGAGGCTGCTCGAACGCCTCGAGGTCGAGGGCCTCGATTCCTATCTCTGAGGATTCCCGTCGTCCGGGCCGCCATGCCCGGTCGGCCCGCATCGGAGGAATGCAACGTGCGAAGCCATCTGCATCTGTTCGTGTCCACCGGCCTGCTCGCCACCGCGTTGCTGGCGGTCGGATGTGGGGGAGGCACCGAGACCGCGTCCGAGTCCGGAGGCGCGGAATGGGAGGGGCCCGGAGGTGATTTCAGCCCGGTGATCGCCCGGGTCGGCGACCTCGAGATCACACAGGCCTACTTCGACTTCCGCTACGACAACCTCTCGCCCGGCGAGAAGGCGCGCTTCAGCGG
>Ga0102940_1000768_pt1 | contig 21648 bp, 24 predicted proteins | sample SalPonR2_C_D1_MG_FD_78215 | JGI IMG/M metagenome (GOLD analysis project Ga0102940, IMG submission 78215) | Salt pond soil microbial communities from South San Francisco under conditions of wetland restoration - Salt Pond MetaG R2_C_D1_MG | ecosystem: Environmental > Aquatic > Marine > Intertidal... | reverse complement strand
CGCATCGGACGCCGCATCGGACGCCGCGTCGGACGCGGGCTCGGATGGTTTCCGAGACTCGGCGTCGGAATGCTCGCTCATGGGGACCCTCCGTTTCCACTCCAATTCGATGCTACCGGAACTGGCGACCGCACGGGCCGCTGGACGCGCCGGGTCATCGCGGCGGCGCGCCGTCGATACGCCGCCGGAACGCAGCCAGCATCGCCGCATCGGCCGCGCCCTCGGCAATCGTGACGTCGTCTGCGCCCAGCGCCCGGGCCTGTTCGGCGAGCCTCGGTGAAGACACGACGAAGGAACCATCGATCCAGGCCGCGTGGCGAGGCCCGGTCAGCACCGCGGCAAGACGCTGGAGCGTTGCCGGACTGCTGACCAGCGTGACCGGAACCGTCCCGCCATCGAGTGCATCCAGCAACGCCGGCGACGGCTCAAGCGCCACGCGGCGGTAGGGCGCGAGCACATGCACGTCTGCGCCGCGGTCGGCCAGGGTCTCGCGGATCAGCATCCGGCCACCGGCCGCGGCCAGGACCAGGATCGGTCGGCCGTCGACCCGCTCGGCGGCCAGCGACGGCAGCGCCAGCACGTCTTCGCTGGTGCCGCCGGAACCCGGGTGGGCGACGGCCAGCCCGGCCGCGCGCAGCGGTTCGGCCGTGCCGCCCCCCGGAGTCACGCAGAGCGTGTCGCGCAAGCGCTCCGTGCCGAGCGCTCGCAGCGCGACTTCGGCCGCCCGCGGGCTGGTCACGACGACACGATCGAAGGGGGCACCGCCATCGAAGGCTTCGGCCAGCGCGCGCTCATCGATGGGCTCGAGCGCGAACATCGGGGCGTGGACGACCGCGATGCCGAGCGCGCCCAGTCCGGACGCAAGCGACATGTCGCCGGCACCGATGCGGGTGAGGACGGCGACCAGATTCGAGCGATCGGCAAAGGATGGATTCATGCCGCTGCCTGCGATCTCGCTGTTCGGCGCTCGTCCGCGCCGCGGGCACCGTCATTCCGGCGAACGGAAAAAGAAGAGGCCCGCTGGTGAAAGCGGGCCTCTGCAATAGATTCCGGGTGTCTGACGAAACCGACCAACGTGCAGGGGGCTTGCGTGTTGGCGTTGGCAGTAGGGGGACGCACATCAATCAGCAACGTCGTGGACGACACCCGGAAAAGCGAACTGTATTTGAATCCTACTGTGTAAAGCGTGAACAACGCCTCGCTTACTGATATGGCTCGATTCTGACACAGCCGATTCGCCCTGTCCAGCCCCTCGTTCGATCCCCGTTCTACGACTTTAGTCCAAGAAGAATCGCCTCTCCACCATCGGCCAGCAGCCGCTCGGCGGCACGATGCCCCAGCGCGGCAGCGGCAACGGCGTCGGCCTCGCCGTCGAGTTCGACCTCGACCGCTCGGCCCCGCTCGCCGCCCAGCCGGGCCCGCAGCCGAAGCCGGCCGCCGCCGATCTCGGCATAGGCGGCCAGCGGCATCCGGCAGTCGGCGCCCAGCCGGTCGACGACAGCGCGTTCGGCGGCCACCGCCATCTCGGTCTCGCGGCAGGAAACTGCAGAGAGCCGCTGCTGCAGCTCGGCGTCGTCGCTGCGACACTCGATCGCGATGACTCCCTGGCCCGGCGCCGGAAGCCAGCGGTCGGTCGGCAGTTCGATGGCGGTCTCGGGCTCCACGCCGAGCCGGCGCAGGCCGGCAGCGGCCAGCACGGTGGCGTCGATCCGCCCCTCGAACACGGCCTTCATGCGAGTCTCGACGTTGCCGCGCAGCGGCACGATCTCCAGGTCCGGGCGCAGCGCCTGCAGCTGGCGAATGCGGCGCAGGCTGGAGCTGCCGACCCGGCTGCCGGCCGGCATGCCTTCGATCGGCGTGGCGTCGCGCGTGATCCACAGATCGGCCGCGTCGGCCCGCGGCAACCACGCCGACAGCACCAGGCCGTCGGGCATCCGCGCCGGCACATCCTTCAGCGAATGCACGGCGAAATCGGCTCGCCCTTCGACAATGGCATGCTCCAGTTCCTTCAGGAAAAGGCCCTTGCCTCCGATTTCGGCCAGCGAGCGGTCGAGCACTTCGTCGCCGCGCGTGCTCATCGGCAGCAGCTCCACGGCCAGGTCGGGATGGGCCTCGAGCAGGCACTCGCGGACGTGCTCCGATTGCCAGAGGGCGAGGCGGCTCTTGCGCGTGGCGAGATAGCGTGGCGTCATGGATGTCCTTCGATTCGTTCGTGGCGTCAGCGCGGATCGTCCTCGCCGGTCAGCAGGCGCTTGACCGCGGCATGGTTGCGGCGCGAGACCTCGGGCTGGTAGTCGATACCGACAAGGCTCACGCGTTCGATGCCGTCGGCATCGCGGAACATCGACCGCACGTAACGCCGACTGACCAGCGCGGACCGGTGGACCCGCAGGAAGTCATCGGAATGGCGGGTCTCCAGGTCCTTGAGGGTGGCATCCGTCAGCGCCCGCCCCTCGGCGGCATGGACGACGGTGCACTTGTCTTCCGACGACAGCGCGCGGACGTCGTCGATAGGGATCAGGAGCCGCCGATCGCCGATCCGGGCGGCCAGCATCGGACCGCGACCGTCGGCGGCCGATCGCCCCCGGGTCTCGAACCGTCGCAAGGCCGCACGCAGCCGTTCCGGGCGCACCGGCTTGACCAGGTAATCAAGCGCGGCAACGTCGAAGGCGTCGACGGCATACTCGTCGTGGGCGGTCACGAACACCACGGCCGGCGGCCGCTCGAGCCGGCGCAGCGACCGGGCCAGCTCGATCCCGTCGGTCCCGGGCATCTCGATATCGAGCAGGACGATGTCGGGGCAGAGGCTGCTGCAGCGGTCCAGCACCCGGTCCGGCCGCGACTCGCAGCCGACGATCCGGACGCCGGGCTCACCGCCCAGCAGCGCCACCAGCCGTTCGACCGCCGGCGGCTCGTCGTCGACGACCATCACCCGACGGGCCGGCCGGCTGCTCATCGTTCGCCGTCGAACCGTGCGTCGAGCCAGTGATCGATCGCGGTGATCTCTTCCGGATGGACACCGTGCTGCATCGTCCAGGCCTGCCACTGCACATCGACATCGGCCGCGGCCAGCGCCTCAGCGGCGTGCCGGCCGAGCGCAATCGGCACCACCGGGTCGGCGCTGCCATGCCCCATGAACACCGGTGTGCGCCGCCCCCCTTCGGTCGACCACTGCATCAGGCCCGCGGCGTCGAGCAGATAGCACGACAGCGCGATGATGCCCGCCAGCGTGTCCCTGCGGGCGAGGCCGCAGCGCAGCGCCAGCGCCCCGCCCTGCGAGAACCCGGCCAGCACGACGCGCGCCGGCGTCGTGCCCTGCTCGACCTCGCGATCGATCAGCCGCTGGACCCGCGCCACCGAGTCGGCGATGCCTTCGACGTCCTGGTCGCGCGCGATGTCGAACCCGGCGATGTCGTACCACGCGCGCATCGCCATGCCGCCGTTGACGGTCACCGGCCGCACCGGCGCATGCGGGAAGACGAATCGAACCGGACGACCGCCGGTGGTCCGTCGCAGCTGCGCTACAATCGGCTCGAAGTCGTGACCGTCGGCACCGAGTCCGTGCAGCCAGATCACGCTGGCGTCCGGCTCGGGACCGGTCTCGGTCACGATGCATTCCAGTTCAGTCGAATCGAGGTGGCTCATGCGACGGATTCTACCCGCTGCGCTCCGCGCCCTGTCCGCGGCGCTGCTGGCGATGCTGTTGCTCGGCGGCTGCGGCCTGAAGGGCGACCTGGTGCTGCCAGAGACCCTGCCGACCGAAGCCGAAGCCGACGGCGACGGGAACGGGGACCGGGACGACCAGGACGACGGCGCATGAAACGCATTCCCGAACCGGAATTGATGGACAGCCCGGCCCAGGTCGATGCCTACGCCGCGGCCGATTTCGAAGAGGGCAACCGCGCCTTCGCCGCACGCGCGGCCGACGCACTGATCGATCGCCCCGCCGGAACCCTGATCGACCTGGGCTGCGGCCCCGGCGACATCTGCCGGCGGCTGGCCGAGGCGCTGCCGGACTGGGCCATCGAGGGTCTGGACGCCGGCCCGAACATGCTCCGGACTGCCGAGCGCGAGACCGCCGACTCCCCGCATGTAGATCGCATCCGCTATCGGCTGGCCCGGCTGCCCCACAGCGCGCTGCCACCGGCCGGCTACCGGGCCGTGGTCTCGAACAGCCTGCTGCACCATCTGCCCGATCCCGACGCGCTGTGGCAATCGATCGCCCGGCTGGCCGCACCCGGCGCCTACGTACAGGTCATGGACCTCGACCGGCCGGACGACGAGACCACGGCCCGCTCGCTGGTCGATGCCTACGCCTGGGACGAACCCGAGATTCTGCGCGAGGACTTCTTCAACAGCCTGTGCGCGGCCTGGACCGCCGAAGAGGTGGCCGACCAGCTCGCCGAGGCGGACCTGGACCTGCGCGTCGAGCGGGTCTCCGATCGACATTGGCTGGTCCACGGCCGGATGCCGGCATGACCCCGGCCGGCGCACCGGTCCGGTTCGCCAAACTCGAGGGCCTCGGCAACGATTTCATGCTGGTCGATGCACGCCGGGGCGCACTGCCGTCGCTCGACGAAGAGGTCGTGCGACAGCTCGCCGATCGCCGCCGCGGCGTCGGCTTCGACCAACTGCTGGTGCTGGCGCCCGGCCCGGAGGCATGCGCATTCGCGGTCCGGATCCACAACGCCGACGGCAGTCCGGCCGAGCAGTGCGGCAACGGCATGCGCGCGCTCGCGGCGTGGCTGGACATGCGCGATGAACTGCCGGACGGCGGCTGCACGATCGCCACGCCGGCCGGCCCGGTGCGCCTCGACCGCGCCGCGCCGATCGACGGCGTCCCGACCTGGGGCGCGGACCTGCCGGGCCTGACGCTCGGCGCCGGAGACGCGCATCGACGCGAGGTCCGGCTCGGTAACCCGCATCGGGTGCTCCGCGTCGACGCGCCGGCCGATGCCGATGCGCTGGACCGCGCGTTCGGCGCGGAAGCCGGGGCCGCCGAGCTCAACCTGGGCCTGGCCTGCGTGCTCGACCGCCATCGGCTGACCCTGCGCGTCCACGAGCGCGGCGCCGGGCCCACCCCGGCCTGCGGCAGCGGTGCCTGCGCGGCGGCCGTGTCGATGATCGCCGCCGGCGAAGTCGACGTGCCGGTGCGGGTCGACCAGCCCGGCGGAAGCGTTGTGGTAGATTGGGTTCCCGGCGAGTCCCGGGTCCGACTCACCGGCCCGGCCCGCGTGGTTTTCGAAGGACGAATCGCATGGCCGAACCCGACGCCCCCGAGCTGAACCCCTCTCCCGATCTCGACCCGCAGCAGGTCGCCGATTGGCTGGCGGATCACCCCGAATTCCTGGCCGATCGGCCCGAACTGGCCGAACGCCTGACCCTGCCGGACGGCGAGTCCACGGTATCGCTGACCGAATTCCGCAGCCGCCGACTGGTCGACGAGAACAAGCGGCTCGAGCAGCAGCTGGCCGAACTGGGCAGCATCGCCGGGCGCAACGAGGCGCTGACCCGTCGACTGCACGTACTGACGCTGGCGTTGGCCGAGGCGCCGGACGCGGTGGCCCTGTTCGACGAGCTGGCCCGGCGGCTGACCCGCGATTTCAACGCCGAAGTACTGCACCTGTACCTGGCCGAGGATCCCGACGTCGCCGTGGAAGGCGTGCGCATCGAGGCCTGGCCGAGCGATCGTCCCGACTGGCTGCGCGAGCTGATGCGCGACGGCCAGCCGGATTGCGGGCGCCTGACCCGGGCCAAGCGCGATTGGTTGTTCGGCGACGACGCCGGCAGCGTCGGCTCTGCGGCGCTGGTACCGCTCGACGGCGACGGCCTGCTGGCGATCGGTGCGGCGGCCGACGACCGTTTCCAGCCCGGCATGGGTACGTTGTTCCTGGAACTGCTCGGCGAGACGCTGGCTCATCGCCTGCGCACCCTGGCCGCGGACCGTGAGCGACGCCGACGCGCCTGAGCCGGGCCCGCTGGCCAGCGCGGTCGCCGCGTTTCTCGACGACGCCGAACGCGCCGGGCGGCTCAGCCCCCGCTCCCGCGACGCCTACCGACGCGACCTGAAACGCCTGCTGGGCTGGGCCGAGCGCCGCGGCCTGGAGCGACTCGACGAGCTCGACCTACCGGCGCTGCGCGCCTTTGCCGCCGCCGAGATGCGCAGCGGACTCGACCCCCGCACCATCCAGCGCCGGCTCTCGGCGATCCGCAAGTGGTTCGGCTGGCTGGAACGCGACGGCCGGGTCGCCGGCAACCCCGCCGCCGACCTGCGCGCGCCGCGTGTCCGGCGAAAGCTCCCGATCACGCTGGACCCCGACCAGGTGCTGAAACTGCTCGAACTTCCCGGCAACGGCCCGCTGGACGTGCGCGACCGCGCGCTGATGGAGCTCTGCTACTCCTCCGGCCTCCGGGTCAGCGAACTGGCCGACGCGCGCTGGTCGCGGCTCGACGAGCGCGAGGGCCTGCTGCGCGTGATCGGCAAGGGCAACAAGGAACGGATCGTCCCGGTCGGCCGGCACGCGCTGGCCGCGCTGGCCACGTGGCGGCCGCTGCACATGGACCTGGCCGGCGGCGGCGAGGACGTCATCTTCACGACCCGCACCGGCACGCCGTTGAGCGTGCGGAGCATCCAGCAACGCATCGCCCAGCGCGCCCGTGAACAGGGCCTGGACCAGCGCGTCCATCCGCACCAGCTGCGCCACTCGTTCGCCTCGCATATTCTCGAGTCGTCCGGCGACCTGCGCGCCGTCCAGGAACTGCTCGGCCACGCCAACCTGGCCACTACCCAGATCTACACCCACCTCGACTTCCAGCACCTTGCCGAGGTCTACGACCGCACCCACCCCCGCGCCCGCAGCGGCCGGTGACGCTGCTCGAGGTCGGGAAAGAGCGAGAGGAAACCGCAGATGGACGCGGACAGGGGCGACGAAACGGTCCAGACCGGACGGTCTACCCCGAGCTCCGAAACCTGAAACCTGAACGCTGAAACCGCCACGTTCGCTTCCCGATCACCCTGTCCGCAACCAACGGTTTTGATCTGCATTCATCCGCGTTCATCTGCGGCAAAGAACCGAATCGACCACTGGGACTCAGTCGTATTCGTCGGTCTCGTCCTGCATTGCCTCGAGGGTCGCCATGAGCTCGTGAACGATGGTGCGGGCGCGGGCTTCGAAGGTCTCGGGCACCTGGACGCGAATCGCGCTGTAGCTGTCCTGCACGCCGAACAGCGACGCGTGGCCGGCCGAACCGAGATGAACCGGAATGCCTTCGGCGTCGAGTTTCATGCGTACCAGCTGAGCCAGCGCGGCGTCGTGCACCTTGCGAATCGTGACCAGGGCCATGCGAACCTCCATTGAGCGGCAACCCCGATTCTGCCGCAGAACGATCAACGAGGCGATCAGTGAATCTTCGCCATCGCCAGCATCAGAACCAGCCCGAGAAGCAGGCAGCCCAGGTGCAGCGCAGCCCGCGTCGGCGCGAGATCGCGCTTGATCTCCGGCACCAGGTCGGAGGCAGCGATGTAGATGAAGTTGCCGGCGGCGAACAGCGCCAGGCCGGCCACGTCGAGCTCGAACTGGCGCGCCGCGCTCCAGGCGACCATCGCGCCGAGCGGGAAGCTCAGGGCCGAGACCAGGTTGGCGACCAGCGCCGCGCGCTTCGACCAGCCGGCGTGGACCAGCACGCCGAAATCGCCCAGCTCCTGCGGAATTTCGTGGGCGACCGCCGCCAGCCAGGCCAGCATGCCGGCCCGCGGATCGACCAGGAACACGCTGGCCACGCCGATGCCGCCGATGAAATTGTGGACCCCGTCACCGACCAGGATCAGCCAGCCCATCGGCCGGCGTTCATCGCCGCCGTCACCATGGGCATGGTGCCATCCCAGCAGCTGCTCGAGCAGCAGGAAGGCGACGAATCCGCCCAGCGCCCACAGCGCCGCGCGGGTCCCCGGCATGCCAGGGGCTGCGTTCGGAATCATGTGAAAGGCCGCTCCACCGAGCAGCGTGCCGGCCGCCAGCGCCACCATCGGCAGCAGCAGGCGCTCCAGCGTGGCCGGCCGGAGCAGCGTCGTCAGGCCGCCGACCAGCGCGATCGCGCTCATCGCGAAACCGCCGGCAAGAATCCAGGCCAGTTCGTTCATCGCCCCTCCGTGCCATCGAGCCTCCGGTCAGGGGTACCATCGTACCTTTCGACACAACCCGGACAACAACGGAGAACTGCCGTGAGCGACCCATCCATCCTGGTCGGCAAGGGCGCCGAGCCGATCCACCTGCAGGGCCGCTACGCCAACCGACACGGCCTGGTCGCCGGCGCCACCGGGACCGGCAAGACCGTCACCCTGATGGTGCTGGCCGAAGGCTTCTCGCGGATGGGCGTCCCGGTGTTCATGGCCGACGCCAAGGGCGACATCGCCGGCCTGGCCGCGGCCGGCAACCCGCACCCGAAGATCGACGAGCGGATCGAGACCATCGGCATCCAGAACTACGCCCAGGAACCCAGCCCGGTGGTGCTCTGGGACCTGTGGGGCGAACTCGGTCACCCGGTACGCACCACGGTCACCGAGATCGGCCCGGTGCTGCTGGCCCGGATGCTCGAGCTCAACGAAACCCAGGAAGGGGTGCTGAACGTCGCGTTCCGGGTCGCCGACGAAAACGGATTGCTCCTGCTCGACTTCAAGGACCTGCGCGCGCTGCTCAGCCACGTCGCCGAGCATCGAAAGGCCATCAGCACCGAGTACGGCCTGGTCAGCACCGCCAGCATCGGTGCCATCCAGCGGGCCCTGCTACGGTTGGAGGCCGACGGCGCCGAGCGGTTCTTCGGCGAGCCGGCGCTGGCGCTGGCCGACCTGATGCGACAGGACCTCTCGGGCCGAGGCGTGATCAACGTGCTGGCCGCCGAGCAGCTGATCCTCAAGCCCAAGCTGTATTCGACCTTCCTGCTCTGGCTGCTTTCGGAGCTGTTCGAGCAGCTGCCGGAGGTCGGCGATACCGACCGGCCGAAGCTGGTGTTCTTCTTCGACGAGGCCCACCTGCTGTTCGACGACTGCCCGCCGGCGCTGCAGGACCGGGTCGAGCAGGTCGTACGGTTGATCCGGTCCAAGGGCGTCGGCGTTTACTTCTGCAGCCAGAACCCCGACGACGTGCCCGACGAGGTGCTCGGCCAGCTCGGCAACCGCGTCCAGCACGCGCTGCGCGCATTCACGCCGCGCGATCAGAAGGCCGTACGCGCCGCGGCAGAGACCTTCGTGCCGAATCCGGCGATCGACGTCCAACAGGCCATCACCACGCTCGGCGTAGGCGAAGCGCTGGTCTCGATGCTGGCCGGCAAGGGCGTGCCGCAACCGGTCGACCGGGCGCTGATCGCGCCGCCGCGCTGCCGGATGGGCGTGCTGTCGGCCGAGGAACGCGCTGCGGTGCGCTCTCGCTCGCCGGTCGGATCGAAATACGACCAGGCCGTCGACCGCGAATCGGCCCACGAGATGCTCGCCGAGCAGGCCGCCGCCGCGGCCGAGGCAGCGGCAGAAGCAGAGGACCGCGATACCGCCGAGGCGAAGCGCAGCGCACCGGAACCGAAGCGGCGCTCGAACCGGCAGTCGGCCGGCGAAGCGATGCTGAAATCCACGCTGCGCTCGATCGGCTCGACGCTGGGACGGGAAATCAGCCGCGGGCTGTCGCGCGGCCTGCTCGGCGGATTGTTCGGCAAACGCAGCGGCTGAAGCCGCTACCTCCATTGCCGCCGGGTTGAGCCGCGGCCCGGCCGGCCCCACTTCAGCGGTTCACGTCCAGCACGGAATCCGGCATGCAGCAATTTCACGGCACGACCATCGTCTCGGTGCGCCGAGGCCATCAGGTCGTCATCGGCGGGGATGGCCAGGTCACCCTCGGCGACACCATCATGAAGTCCAACGCGCGCAAGGTCCGCCGGCTGTACAAGGGCAAGGTGCTGGCCGGTTTTGCCGGTGCCACCGCCGATGCCTTCACCCTGTTCGAGCGCTTCGAGGCCAAGCTGGAGCAGCATTCCGGCCACCTGACCCGGGCGGCCGTCGAACTGGCCAAGGACTGGCGCACCGACCGCCTGCTGCGCCGGCTCGAGGCGCTGCTGGCCGTGGCCAACGAGGAGGCCTCGCTGATCATCTCCGGCAACGGCGACGTGATCGAGCCCGAGCAGGGCCTGATCGCGATCGGCTCCGGCGGACCCTATGCCCAGGCCGCAGCCACCGCGCTGCTGCGGCATTCCGACGCCGACGCCGAGACGATCTGCCGCGAAGCGCTGGGCGTGGCCTCGGAAATCTGCATCTACACCAACGGCAACCACGTGATCGAGACGCTCGAAATCGACGGCAAGGAATCCGACTGATGTCCTACATGACCCCGCGCGAAATCGTCCAGGAACTGGACCGCTTCATCATCGGCCAGGCCGCCGCCAAGCGCGCCGTGGCCATCGCCCTGCGCAATCGCTGGCGGCGGATGGAAGTCGACGAGAAGCTGCGCCCGGAAATCACGCCGAAGAACATCCTGATGATCGGCCCGACCGGCGTTGGCAAGACCGAGATCGCCCGCCGCCTGGCCGCCCTTGCCCGGGCGCCGTTCGTCAAGGTCGAGGCAACCAAGTTCACCGAGGTCGGCTACGTCGGCAAGGACGTCGAATCGATCATCCGCGACCTGGTCGAAGGGTCGATCAAAATGGCCCGAGACCAGGCCATGAATGCGGTTCGCTCGCGCGCCGAAGACGCCGCCTGCGAGCGCGTCGTCGATCTGCTGCTGCCGAAACGGGCGGCCAGCGGTTTCGCGAACGCCCCGGTCGAGCCGATCGAGGCAGGTCACGATGATCGCAGCGCGACGCGCCGCAAGCTGATGCAGAAGCTGCTGGCCGGTGAGCTGAACGACAAGGAAATCGACGTCGAGGTGCAGATGAACCTCGGCGTCGACATCATGGCGCCGCCCGGCATGGAGGAGATGACCCAGCAACTTCAGCAGGTCTTCTCCAACATGACCGGCGATCGTCGCAAGACCCGTCGGATGAAGGTCCGGGACGCGCTGCCGTTGCTGATCGAACAGGAAGCGGCCGCGCTGATCAACGATGAGGAAGTCAAGCAGCAGGGCCTGGACAACGCCCAGCAGAACGGCATCGTGTTCATCGACGAGATCGACAAGGTCTGCCGACGGGCCGAGGGCGCCGGCGGCGGCGAAGTCTCTCGCGAGGGCGTCCAGCGCGACCTGCTGCCGCTGGTCGAAGGCTGCACCGTCAACACCAAGTACGGCCCGATCAACACCGACCACATCCTGTTCATCGCCTCCGGCGCCTTCCACCTCGCCAAGCCGTCGGACCTGGTACCCGAACTCCAGGGCCGGCTGCCGATCCGGGTCGAGCTGCGTGCGCTGTCAGCGGAGGACTTCGAACGCATCCTGACCGAACCGGATGCTTCGCTCACTCAACAGTACAAGGCGCTGATTGCGACCGAGGGCGTGACGCTGGACTTCAAGGACGATGCGATCCGACGCATCGCGGAGATCAGCTTCTCGGTCAACGAAAGCACCGAGAACATCGGTGCCCGGCGGCTGCATACGGTCATGGAGCGGCTGCTCGACGAGATTTCCTACGCCGCACCCGATCGCTCGGGCGAGACGCTGATCGTCGACGCCGAGTACGTCAACGCCCACCTGGGCGACCTGGCGGCCGACGACGATCTCAGCCGCTACATTCTCTAGCAGATCTGCAAGCGGATAGCGCCGGCACCGGTCCTCTCGGAGGTCCGGGACGAGTGGCACATCCGTGATCGACGTCACGTGCCGTAGAATGTCGACCAGGGGAAGCATGGGCGATGAACGACGGTTTCCCTCGCCCTGCAACCGCGCCCGGGACCGGAACACGACGCCATGCATTCCACGATCATCGACCCCGACCGACCGGCCGTCCGCCTGGATGACGTGACGGTCGTGCGCTCGGGACGCACGGTTCTCGACGGGTTCTCGCTGGACATCCCGCCGGGCCGCGTCACGGCCGTGCTCGGGCCCAGCGGTTCGGGCAAGACCACCGTGCTGAAGCTGATCACCGGCCAGCTGGAACCCGCCGCCGGTTCGGTCACGATCGGGCGGACCGACGTCCACGCGCTGGGCCGTTCGGCGCTCAACGACCTGCGCCGTCACATCGGGGTGCTGCTGCAGAACGGCGCACTGCTGACCGACCTGACCGTCTTCGACAACGTCGCGCTGCCGCTGCGCGAACACACCGCGCTGCCGGAATCGCTGATTCGCCGGGTCGTGCTGCTCAAACTCCAGGCCGTGGGGCTGCGCGGCGCCGCCGGGCTGTATCCCGGCCAGCTGTCGGGCGGCATGAACCGCCGCGTGGCGATGGCCCGGGCGCTGGCGCTGGACCCGGACCTGATGCTCTACGACGAGCCCTTCGCCGGCCTCGACCCGATCTCGCTGGCCGCCGGCGCCCGGCTGATCAAGCAGATCAACCGCGTGCTGGGCATCACCAGCGTCGTCATCACGCACGACGTCGCCGTGGTCGAGGACTTCGCCGACCACGCCTGCATCATCGCCAATGGCCGCGTGGTCGCGCACGGCAGTCCGCGCGAACTGCACGACAGCGAGGACCCGATCGTCCGCCAGTTCATCGAGGGCCTGCCCGACGGCCCGGTGCCGTTCCACTATCCGGCCGGCGACCTGGCCGAGGACCTGCTGGGGAGCGACGAGCGATGAGCGAACCGACGCTTCGATCCGGCCGCATCCTTTCGCCGGTGCGCGACCTGGGACGCGCCGTGGTGTTTCTGGCCCAGGCGGTCTCGCGCATGCGCTTCCGGGCCGGCACCCTGGGCGAGACGCTGCGCCAGACCTATTTCATCGGCGTGCGTTCGCTGGTCATCATCATGACCTGCGGCTTCTTCGTCGGCCTGGTACTGACCCTGCAGACCTACGACACGCTGACCCGCTTCGGCGCCGGCGATGCGGTCAGCACCGTACTGGCGCTGTCGCTGTTCCGCGAGCTGGGCCCGGTGCTGACCGCGATCCTGTTCGCCGGCCGCGCCGGAACCTCGGTGACCGCCGAGATCGGCCTGATGAAAGCAACAGAGCAGCTCGACGCGCTGGAGCTGATGGCCATCGACCCGATGGAGCGGATCGTCCAGCCGCGCCTGCTGGCCGGCCTGATCGCGGTGCCGGTACTGACCCTGATCTTCAACCTCATGGCGTTGGCCGGCGGGGTGACCTACTCGGTGTTCATGATGGGCATCGACCCGAACGTGTTCTGGGGCACGATGCAGAACAGCGTGGAACTGGGCCGCGACTTCGGTGCCGGCATGGCCAAGGCCGTGGCCTTCGGCGGCCTGGCCGCCTGGCTGGCGGTGTTCTTCGGTTGGACCTGCCGCCCGACCGGCGAGGGCGTGGCCCTGGCGACCACCCAGACCGTCATCGCCACCGCGATCTCCGTGCTGCTGCTCGACTTCGTGTTGTCGGCGTTGATGTTGTAGTGCTGGCATTCGGACCGGTCCAAAACGTTCTTACCGCAGATGGACGCAGATGAACGCAGAGAAAAGCAAAAGGCAGTGCAGAAGCTTGATTCGCAGACGGTGCAATGGCATCCGATCGCTTGCCGTGGATTCGAAATCCGTTTTTTTTGATTCTCATCCGCGTTCATCTGCGTTCATCCACGGTCTTTCCTGCTTTTCAGGACGACTCGGGAAATCCACTGGAACCTATCGACGATGAAATCCTCCAATCAGATCGAGCTGGCAGCGGGCGTGTTCCTGCTGCTCGGGATCGCGGCGCTGGTCTTCCTGGCCGTGCAGGCCACCGACGGCGGCGCAATGGGCGGCAAGGAGCCGTACCGGGTGACCGCGACATTCACCAACATCGGCGGACTGAAAACTCGTGCCACCGTCAGCATGGGCGGGGTCCGGATCGGCACGGTCGAGGATATCGAGTTGGACCCGGTCACGCTGGAAGCGCGTGTCACCCTGGCGATCGATTCGACGTATGACGACCTGCCGGGCGATACCTCGGCTTCGATCCTGACCAGCGGCCTGCTCGGCGATCAGTACGTCGGGCTGGAACCGGGCGGATCGCCGGATTCACTCGGCGACGGCGATCGGATCCTGATCACCAACTCGGCAATGGTGCTGGAACAACTGATTTCGAAATACCTGCTGAACACCGACGATTCCACGAGCGACGACTGACATGTTCCGACTGCTGGCTGCGGCCTTCGCACTGTTTCTCGTTACCCCCCCGGCGCTGGGCCAGGAGGGGCCGGTCGAGATCGTGCGCGAAACCGGCAACGAGATCTTCGGCCAGATCGAGCTGAGCCGCGAGCACTTCGAAGAGAACCCGGACGCACTGCGCAACCTGGTCCGCGAGCTGATGCTGCCGCGCATCGACGTGGTCTACTCCGGCCGGCTGGTGCTCGGCCGTGCCAGCCGCGGCGTCGAGCGCGAGAAGGTCATCGCATTCGCCGACGCGCTGGCCGAACTGCTGATCGAGCGCTATGCCAGCGGTCTGCTCGAGTTCCGCACCCGCGACCAGATCCAGGTGCTGCCTCTGGAAGGCGACAACAGCGAGCGCATGACCAAGGTCCGGACCCGGGTGACGCTGAACAACGGAAAGAGCGCGCCGGTCGACTACGTGTTCCGCAAGACCGACGAAGGCTGGAAGATCTTCGACGTGATCGTCGAAGGCATTTCCTACGTGGCCACCTTTCGCAACCAGATCGGCGAGCGGATCCGGATCAACGGCTTCGACGCCACCCTGGAGCGGCTCGAAGCCGGCCGGCTCGACCTGGAAATCGACGATGCCTGATCCTTCCCCCTACCGCGTGAACGGAGCGCTGACCAAGGACGAAGTGCCGCAGCGCTGGCGGCAGACGGCCAACTGGCTCACCGCTGGCGTACCGGCGCATATCGATCTGGGCGGCGTCGAACAGGCCGACGCCTCCGGCGTGGCGCTGCTGCTCGAATGGAGCGCCTGGGCCCGCGGCCGGGGCGAAACCATCACGTTCGAGAACGCACCGGAAGGTCTGCGTACCATTGCCGCGCTCAGCCAGGTCGACGGCCTGCTGGGACTACAGGAGACCCCGGCCTCATGACGTTTCGCACCGCGTTGTCCAGGCTCGCGACGCTGGCCGCCGCTGCGCTGCTGTCGGCCTGTGCCACGATCCAGGCGCCGCCGCCGGAGGAACGGATTCCCGAAGATCCCTGGGAGCCGTTGAACCGAAACATCTACGCGTTCAACCGAGGCGTCGACAAGGCCGTGCTGCGACCGCTGGCGCGCGGCTACGACTACGTCACGCCGGAACCGGTCGAACGCGGTATCGCGAATTTCTTCGACAACCTCCGCTCGCTGCCCGATATCGCCAACCTGCTGCTGCAGGGCCGGCCGATGAACGCGCTCCGGATGACCGAGCGGTTCTTCGTCAACACCGTGTTCGGCATCGCCGGCGTCGTCGACGTGGCCACCCACGCCGGCATCCCGGATTTCGACGAGGATCTGGGCCAGACGCTGGCCATCTGGGGCTGGACCGACAGCCCGTTCCTGATGCTGCCCCTGCTCGGCCCGTCGACCGTGCGCGACACTCTCGGCATGGCGGGCGATTCGACCTACGACATCGCCTGGCAGCGCACGCTGGACAGCGCCAAGTACTATCCCCTGCCGCTGGACATCATCCAGCTGCGTGCCCGGCTGCTCGACCGCGACGCCGACCTCGACGCCGCGTTCGACGAGTACCTGCTTGTGCGCGATGCCTGGCTGCAGCGCCGGGCGTACATGATCAGCGGCGAATCCGCTACGCCGGACTACGACGCCCTGCTCGACGAAGACCCCTGGGACGACGAGCTACCGGAAGACGGCGGGAACTGATCCGGCCGACCTTCGGCCCGGCACAGCCGGCCTCCCACAGGCCTTCGTTCGAACTCGCTGATCCTCTTGACTGTGGGAGCTTGCCTGCAAGCGATAGCCGGATCAGCCACCGATCGCGGGCAAGGCCCGCTCCCACAGGCCGCTACCCCGGCCCTCGGATGAATCGACTGTGGGAGGGCGGATATCCGCGCGAACCGATGAGACCACCCTTCGCCCGCAAGCGGCCTCCAACAGGCCTGCGGTCCTGCGGCGGTCGAGTGCATCAGTCGCCGCTTCGGCTGGCCCGCTTGCGTTCGTGCTCCTTCAGCAGGCGCTTGCGGATGCGGATGTGGTCGGGCGTGACTTCCAGCAGCTCGTCGTCGGCAAGGAACTCCAGCGCCTGCTCGAGGCTCATTTTCACCGGCGGGGTCAGCAGCAGGGCGTCGTCCTTGCCGGCCGCTCGCACGTTCGACAGTTTCTTGGTCTTCAGCGGATTCACGACCAGGTCGTTGTCCCGGCTGTGCAGCCCGATGACCTGGCCCTCGTAGAGCTCCTCGCCGGGCCCGACGAACAGCTTGCCGCGATCCTGCAGATTGAACAGCGCATAGGCATTGGTCGTGCCCTGGTCCATGCTGATCAGGGTACCGTTGATGCGCTGGCCGATTCGATCGGTGGCCGGACCCCAGTGGTCGAACACGCGGAAGAACAGGCCTGTTCCGGCGGTCATGGTGCGGTACGCGCTCTGGAAGCCGATCAGGCCGCGGGCCGGCGCGATGTAATCCAGCCGCACGCGGCCCTTGCCGTCCGGCGTCATGTTCTCGAGCTGTGCCTTGCGCTCGCCCATCGCCTGCATTACCGCGCCCTGGTACTGCTCGTCGAGATCCAGCACGACCTGCTCCCAGGGCTCCTGGGTCTGGCCGTCGACCACGCGCTTGCGGACTCGCGGTCGCGATACGGCCAGTTCGTAGCCTTCACGCCGCATCGTTTCGATCAGGACGGAAAGATGCAGTTCGCCGCGACCGGCCACATCGAACTGGTCCGGGTCCGAAGTGTCGCTGACCTGCAGCGCGACGTTGTGACTGGCTTCCTGGAACAGGCGCGACCGGATCTGGCGGCTGGTCAGGAATTTGCCGTCCTGGCCGGCGAACGGTGAGTCGTTGACCTGGAAGGTCATGTGGATCGTCGGCTCATCGACCGTCAGCGGCGGCATTCCCTCGACGGCGTTCGGATCGCATAGCGTGTCGGAAATTCCGATGTCGCCGATGCCGGAAATCGCGACGATGTCGCCTGCCGCGGCGGAGTCGATCTCGTCGCGCTTCAGGCCCGAGTAGCCCAGCACCTGCATCACCCGACCGCTGCGGACCGCCCCTTCGCGGTTCACGATCTTGACCGACTGGTTAGTCGCCACCCGGCCGCGCTTGATCCGGCCGACGCCGATCAGGCCGACGTAACTGGAGTAGTCCAGGCTGGAAATCTGCATCTGGAACGGCCCGTCCGGATCGACGTCCGGCGACGGCACGTGTTCGATCAGCGCCTCGAACAGCGGCGTCATGTCGCCGCCTCGGGACTCGGAATCGAGGTTGGCATAGCCGTTCAGCGCCGAGGCGTAGATCACCGGAAAGTCCAGCTGCTCGTCGGTGGCACCCAGCTTGTCGAACAGCTCGAAGGTCTGGTCCACGACCCAGTCCGGCCGTGCACCCGGCCGATCGACCTTGTTGACCACGACCAGCGGCTTGAAGCCCATTGCAAAGGCCTTCTGGGTGACGAAGCGCGTCTGCGGCATCGGCCCGTCGACCGCATCGACCAGCAGCAGCACCGAGTCGACCATGGACAGCACGCGCTCGACCTCGCCGCCGAAGTCGGCGTGTCCGGGCGTGTCGACGATATTGATCCGGTACTCCTCGTTCGACGGACCGCCGGTCCAGGTGACCGCGGTATTCTTCGACAGGATCGTGATCCCGCGCTCGCGTTCCTGATCGTTGGAGTCCATGACCCGCTCGCCGACCTGCTCGTGGGCGGCGAACTCGCCGGACTGGCGCAGCAGCTGATCGACCAGCGTGGTCTTGCCGTGGTCGACGTGCGCGATGATGGCGACGTTGCGGAGATTCATGGTGGGACTCTCGACCGGATATCCGGTCCATAGTGAAGGCAGCCGGGCATTATACGCCGCAAGGCAGTTTGCCGGAATCTCCCGCTGCAATCGACCGAACCCGGGTGCGGACGCCCGATCCGGAGTGCCCCAGATCGTGCCCGGCCCGTTACCGGCGGGTTGCGTGGGCGCAGCCGGCCTGCAAGCCGTTGTCGCAGTGCGCAATCAATCGCTCGGTATCCGCCGGCGTCCAGCCTCCGGGCGCAGTGACCTCGACCCACGGACCGATGTAGTCGCGGGCGTAATAGGCGTGCCCGTGCCCGGGTGGGGATCCGAACGACAGCGCCAGGTCGACGGCGAGCTGGAACTGGGTGACCACCGGCATGAAGAACAAATGCTCCGACATGTCGTCGGCCGGCGGATCGCGCATCCAGGGCGGCGCGCGCCAGAGCGATGCCGGGTCGTAGAACACCACCGGGTCGCTGGAATACTGCAGGAAGACGATCCGCATGCGGCCCCAGTCGGCCTCCGCGTCGGCGGCGCTGGCGGTGTGCGAGGCGTAGCGGACCAGCGAACCGTCGCCGATCGTCGGCCGCACCCAGGGGCTGCCCGGCTCGCGCTGCCGCTGGACGTAGTTCCAGAATGCGGAGGGAAACGGCGGCCCGGCCCAGAATGCGCCGTCGATGGGGTCGTCCAGCAGCCGGAACAGGTTGGTCGCGTGCATCGACGACCAGGCACCCAGGCTCAGGCCGTGCACGTACAGGCGCGGGCGATCGTCCTTCGGCAGGGTCTTCCAGTGGCCGTGGACGGCGTCCTGCAGCGCGGTGGCCTGCTCCAGGCCGGTTTCGGTCTCGAGGATCAGCGCCAGCGGCGACTGCAGGTAGGAATACTGCGCCGCCACGGTGGCGATGTCGCCGTCGTGCATGTACTCGACGGGGTCGTGCGAGCCCGGGTCCATCCAGCCGGTCCCGGTCGGACTGGCGATGATCAGGACCTCGCGCTGGAACGCGCCCTGCCGCTTCAATTCGGCCAGGGCGAGCCCGGCGCGCTCCTGCGGGGTCTCCCCGTTGGCGCGACCGACATAGACCCGGATCGGGTCGAGCGCCGGCCGACCGGTGAACGCGGCGATCGCCTCGGCGTCCGGCCCCGAGGTAATGAAATCGCGGCCGGGCGCTCCGATCGCGGCCCAGTCGACAAGGGATTCGGGGCTACCGGTCTTGCGTGGATCCGTCGGCGCCGGCGGCGCGTCGTCGAACAACGCCTGGGCGGCCTCGTAGCTTTCGTCCAGGCCGGCGATCACCCGGTCGAGAATGCCGTCGCGCGTCACGACCACCAGGATCACCGCAACGGCGATCAGGCCGAGTACGTTGGCCCGGCGCGGAGGCATCACGCGATAGAACCGGCCACGAACCAGCCGGAACAGGCCGGCCACCAACCGGCCCAGGGCAAAGGCGACCGCGAAGGTCGCCACTGCCGCAAGCCCGATTCGGACCAGGCGAAGCGCATCGGCAGGCGCCATCCCCATCTTCGCCCGCAGATCGTTCTGCCACGCCAGACTGGAGCCGAGCACCCACAGGAAGAACCCGAAGACCACGATGGCGCAGATCAGGGTCAGAATCCGCGCCGGACGACCGGACAAGCGCGGCAGGTCGGCCGCTTTCCATACCAGCGCAACGATCTGCCCGAGCAGATATCCCAGCGCCGTCACCAGCCCGCCCAGGATCCCCTGGACCTCCGGACCCCGCGGAATCAGCGACGGCGTCAGCGAGGCGGCGAAAAACAACAGCCCGAGCAGCAGGCAAGGAATGGAGAAGCGGCCAATGGCCTTGTTTGCAAACCCGAGCAACCGATTCATTGCAGACCGCGACCCGGCAGGAACGAACCTGGACGATAGCACCGTGACGGGCAGCAGGCGGCCGGGACCGGCTCACCCCGACGGGCGCCATCGTCGTCCGCATCGGCTGAATTCGAACGAATCGTGCATCGCCGATATCGTGGCCCGGAATTCGTATACTCCATCGATCGGAAAACAGGCGCTTCAGGTGGGATCGCGATGGATGAGAACGAACGGGATGTTTCGACCTTGACCGACGAGGAACTCCGCGCCCGGGCGAAGGCGATGAAAAGCTCCGAGATCGTGCACGCGGTGCTGATCGGTTTCATGGTCGGCATCATCATCTACAGCGTCGCGAAGAATACCTGGGGTCTGGTGACGCTGATTCCGCTCTTCTTCATCTTCAGGGTCTTCCACAAGCCGGAGCAGAACCGGGCGCTGAAGAGGGAGTTGGCGGAACGCGGGATGGATGGCTGATCGGCGTGCCGCTGTCCGGATCCGGCAAGAACACGGCCTCGACGAACCACGTCTGCTGACGATCGCGACGGGGGCGACGGGGACGACTGCGGCCGCGACATCCACGCGCAAGCTGCCGGAAACGCTCAGAACCGATACTGCACTCCGACCAGCGCGGTATGCAGCCAGGCGAAGCTGTAGACGTCATCGGTATCGGCGCCCCCTTCCAGCCCGCGGTAACCGGCGGTGATGCGCCATCGATCGTCGAGCGCGTAGCCGAACTTGACGGCCAGATCGATCGCCCGACCGGGGCCGCCGGCCAGGCCGTCGAAATCGAACTCGACGTGCCATCGATCGCTCAGTCGGTACTCCCCGGCCAGGTGCAGGAGGGGCACGAGGCCCAGGTCATCGTCGACGGCCCGGATCTCGCCCTGGCGCAGCGCGATCTCTGCGTCGCGCAGCTTGACGGTGGCCCCCACCCAAAGCTTCCAGCTTCGGGTGTCGTAATACTGGTAGCGATACCCGAGCCGCCAGGAGTTGAACCGGTAGCGCGCCTTCACCGTCTCGTCGGCCACGAAGGTGGCGCCATCGAACCGGACATCGGTGTCGAAGCGACCTGTATCGTCGATCGTCAACGGCGCCAAGACGACCCGAATGCCGTGTCGCTCGTTGATGTTCCAGATTCCGTTGAGCCGGAACGAAGCCGCGGGGCCCGATCCCAGGACATCGGTGAGGTCGAAGCGGTCAGCGGTCGCGTCGTTCGGAATCTGGACGTCGTTTCTCGATTGCCAGGTCGGTCCGGTTTCGAGCTCGAACCGGAACGATCCTTCCTCGCCGAAACTCTTCGCCGGCAGCGCCATGAACAGCGCCGCCAGAGGCAACATGAATTTCCTGATCATCGATCGGATTCGCGGTGAACTCGGGTCGTGCAGTATGCCAGAGCGCATCGAGCGCGGCCTCCGCCGCTTTCGGCTGACGTCGACGAACGCCTGACGGCGATTCCAGCAGCGGCTGGTCCATCCGTGCGGTCTGCGTGCATCCGTCACGGCACGCCCCAGCCCCACGGCGCCTCGGGCGGGTCGACCGTCTCGGCCAGATCGAAATCCACCCGGAACACCCGCTCGGTGCCGAGCCGCCGCAGGTGATAGCCGAACCGCTGTCCGGGCGCAAGCTCGATTCGCCAGACGTTCGCGTGCGCCGGCTCGATGAGCTCGCGGGTGTACTGGTCGGCGGGGAACACCTGCTGGGTGGCCGTGCCGGTGTTGGTCGCGGTGCCGCCGTACATCGTGACGTCGTCCTCGCTGCCGTCTTCGTGGCGGTGGTCGTGCTTCAGTTCCAGGCGTGGGTCGCCGTCGACGGTGACGCGGGTCAGCACCCAGGTGCGGGAGCGGTCCTCGCCGACGACGAACGGAATGCGGATGCGGTCCGGCGTGCATTCG